>Ga0115572_10002893_pt1 | contig 13628 bp, 14 predicted proteins | sample COGITO_mtgs_1206_FD_88681 | JGI IMG/M metagenome (GOLD analysis project Ga0115572, IMG submission 88681) | Pelagic marine microbial communities from North Sea - COGITO_mtgs_120607 | ecosystem: Environmental > Aquatic > Marine > Epipelagic | place: Germany:Helgoland, sampling site Kabeltonne... | reverse complement strand
TTGAGTAGCTCCAGAACTGTAGTCTAGTGGTTTTGAAATTAAACTCATCCTGCTTTCTTATCAAATTTATTAAGTAACCCTACAACGTATTCCGCTAGCGGAGACTTCTCTTTACCAGCAAGTGCTTTCATTTTCTTAGACTGCTTCGGATTAAATATGTACTCTCCGCCAGTAGCCTCTCCAATCTTCTGGCCACCACGAACCAAGTCTATTGGGTTGTTGTCGTGGCTAAACTCGCCCGGAGTCTTCATCCCTTGCTTACCATAGTACTTATCCATGTAATCAGTATCACTGTAAGCACTCATAGCGACAGTCCCTGCCTGCGCGAAGTTATTAATAGCGCCGGCCTGCATCTGTCTACCAGCTTGGTAACCCATCTGAGCGCCCTGCAGATCAGTGAAGTATTGTTGCCCAGCCATCTGAGTGTTCATCATGCCGGTGCGCATCTGAGCGCCAGCCAAACCTTCAAGGGCAGACAGTTCTTGTTGCTGAGCTTGTGCTCCAATACCTGCAATTGTTGTGTCTGTTCTACGCTGAGCCGCCGATAGACCACCGATCAACGCGCGCGAACCACCGGTCTGCAAAGCTGCAGCGGTATCAGCCATACCTTGTTGAGCCTGCATAGTAGCAAGCTGAGCGCCTTTATTTTCTTTGGCTTTCATGTAGAGGTCAAAGTATTCTTGTGGGGTTTCCATTTTAGGAATACCCGCAGAACGAATCTCTTCCTCTCGTGCTTCTGCTTTCTTAGCCTCCTTACGTCCGGAGAGGTATTGAGCTCCGGCTGTAACTCCCTGGACTATAAGCATTCCGGTTACTGGATCTATCATAATAGTATACTATTTTACAAATTTAACAATTATCTCTGACTCATAGCGGAATGCATTGGGCTGTCTACAAACACTGTGTTTACAGCATATAGCTCCGACTTAGAGTCATGAGTTGAATTGGTTAGTTCAATCTTAGCGTAGTAGTCTCTAAGCACATCCCCCTCATCTTTAGCAGACAATACGGCAACTAAAGTGTAATCTTCTTCTTGGCTGGTAAGCGCTGAGCTGGTGGTTATGCTTTTGGCAGTGTCTATACTAGACACAGTTACATTTAAGTTTGTCATAGAACTACCGTTTACTAGATACAATGCTGATCCTATAGGGATGGGGAGTCTATTGATCTTGTTCTCAAATGTTACAGTAGTACCGATCACAGAATCTACAACTCCGAGCGCTATGTAATTAGCGGTAGAGTTACTAGTATCTCTAGGTATAGCAGCGTAGTAACCTCGCTCTCTTTCATCAAAATCCCCAGCAGCAATACTGGTGGTTTGATTAGAGGTAGATACCACAGCAGACCACACGGAATCACCCTCTAGTGATAATGCTTGGAAAGCTTTAACCATGGACGGATTGGCGTTTGCAATGATTGAAATCTTTGCGTCGTAGTCTGTGCCATAGAAATTGCCGTATGTTGAGCCAGCACCATGTTCCCACATGTACTGTTGCGTACCGCTAACGCTAACGACTTTGAAAGAAAAGAATCTGTCATTTATGTGGGTGTAAAAGTCTGGTTTAAAAGAATAGAAAGAAGTGAATACTCTCTTGTTGTGACTGTACCCAATGGTGAACCCAGTGTAGCTTCCGCGGTCTTTACTAGTTAATACATACTCTGAGTTGTCTGGATCATAACCAGCAACTATATCAAGCTCTGTCTTACCACTCTCAGTTAAATATGAAGAAAACTTCTTATCAAAGAACGAATCCATATTCGGGTCGCTAATAGGTGTGATGCCGTCACGAGAGATGCGAAGCACTCGCTGCGCTTTTACATCCACGAAGTACATCATACCAAACCGCTCTACCACAGCAGCAGGATAACCGCTAGAGCCAAAGTCTCCAGCATAATAATTTGGAGTACTAAATACTACATTAGAAACCACAACGTTCTGGTCTGTAAGGGTCTCTAGTATATTTCTGTTTACACCTACAATACCTACCTTGTGCTCTTGGAATACATATAGTCTATCAGTCTGGTCAACAAGCTTGTCAATCTTGCCGTGTCTAATCTCAAAGTCACTAAAGTTAGCAGTAGCTGGGTTGAAGCTGGATAAGCTTAAAACAGCACTGTCGGCTATGTACGGATCTGAGTACGTAACAGAAGATCGTCTGCGAACCTGCTTCGCATCTTCATTGATAGCGTGAGGACGTCCTCGAGAAGTAACCTCTGAGTCGAAGTAGTCGCTGACACTAGAAGACTCCACGTAGAAAGTTTCGTATTCATAGTTAGAATAATCATCTTCGTCATATTCAGAACTGCCAGAATCAAAAGGAGCAACCAACACTTCGCGAGGCTTAAAGTAAACATCGCCATCGGTAAGCTGAACTACTGGATATCCGCCGTCAGTTATATCTCCAACATGAGCGCCACTAGTAATATCGTATACTTCACCTATCTCGTAATATACCGTGTCGTTGTTGACGGTGTTAGGTGATACTATCTCTACCATAACACGCTGGCCCCAGTCGTCACTGCCCGCCTTAACTTTTGTTAGGTTAAAGTTGTTATACGTTTTAGAGGAATAATCTTCATCTCTAATCACAATATATGTAGACGCGCGATTTGGAGTTACCTGGCTAGCGTCAGTTACCACCTCTTTGCCAAGGACGTTGTATATCTGGTCATCAACATATGCACGATTCTGTGAGGAATCATGGAACGAAATAATGCGAAGCATGTCTCCGTCTTGATAAGTATACTCTAGGTTTGCGCCTTTGTCTTTCGAGTAAGAATTATTCTTTCCTTCTAGAGGGAACAAGTCTAAGTATATACTGTCTTGGTCTGAAATATAGTGAGCACCTGCAACCCCGTACTGGAGGAACTTTGAATAAGTTTCATTACCGCCATATACTATCTGATACTTCTTAGCCCAGCTAGGAGGTGTGTGTTTAATCTTTAGGTTAACCTGCACTCTACCTAGGTTTGTGCTTCGGTTGGAATCGGTGTAGCCCCCAACAAAAACACCGTCAATTTTCTGCACAAAAGAAGCGCGCCCCTTAGCATCATAATATACAATACCAAAATTGTGCATTGCGCTTGTCTTAAACGAAGAAAGACCTGCTTCTAAAGAACGCTTAACATCTGCGGCTAAAGTTATATTAGTCGTGGATATGTATCTAAAGTTAGAAACCCCGAGATAACTAGCGGATGTGGTTCTGGTATCGTTTAGTGGATGTCCGTCAATTTCCACTAAGCGCTTTCCTATGCCGGTGTTGTAATGAACCTTTGCTTTAAGTACATCAAACTCTATATCTATTTTTCTTTTGTTTGTAACAGCGTATGATGAATCAGCGGTAAAGGCGAGCTCAATCTCCGGGAAGTCTAATCCAACCTCCACGGGATCTCCTACGGAATAAGACTGTGTACCAGAACCAACAGAGGTTACAACACCAGTAGCGTTATAGTTAACGCCGTTGTTTGTGTAATCGTAAACAGCGTTTGATGTTGCTGCAAATTGAGTCTCTATCTCGTCGAGGATCTCGTCACGCGTCATAACAGAACCTGCTATGATAGTGGCGCTAAATACTTTGTCTGTGCTATAAGGAACGTCTACATGATTATTAGTCGATGGATTACCAGTGTACTTACCTAATCCGTAGTTTCCGTTGTCTGTACCGACAACATAGTCTTCACTAAACAAATATGACGGGGAGTCTCTACTGATTCTAAATGAACCGCTAGAACCGGATAATGTAACCTTCAATCTAATGATAGCGCCTTGACCGTAACTAGCAGCCATGCTTGTTCCGTCAATAATGATAGCAGGTCCGTTCCCTAGTGAGATGGATTGTAGTGTAGCATTAATGGTTCCGGTATTCTCTACGTCTTCATATGTGATAGAAGACTCTACGTTAATTGCTACATTGTCGTACCCCTCTGTGTAATCACCGTATACCAGTCTGTTCCCAGATATACTCTGCGCGTTTGCTTTTAGCGGCACATTGTCATATACCTTATCTATCTCTGCCGTTGCAACAGCAGGGAACATACCGTCATTAGAAAAATCAAAGGTAGGGCTAGCTCCAGTGCCGTTGTCTACCTCTCCAATTTTATAAAAGACTGTAGTCCCACCAAGACGGGCAAGGAATCGAATAGACTCAACTTCCGATCCACCGTTCCGGTAGGACAGTACAATCTTGTTATTCTCTCTCTCAAACTCCGGCTCTACAACACCAGTACCGTATGTATTAGGGTTAACTGCAATTTTAGAATACGTAGATACAGCACTTACCTCTCCATCTTTATAGATGTATTGATATGCAAACTGAAATGTTTTGTCTGTAACATTGTTACTTTGGATAGCGGTGTCTGTAGTATACTCAAACGTGATTGGGTTTAGTGGCGGTGTTTTACAGACAGCAAAGAACTCATCCCTATCTGCGTCAGTGTAGTAGTTAGCGCCACCAGCATCCTTCCATATGTCAGAACGATTAGCTAGAAGACGATCAACATTCATCTTTTTGGGTTCGCCCACCCCGTCTGTGAAATACACGATCGCCTCGTCGTCACCATTAAACACAACACTAGACTCAACAAAAGAGTCAATGTTAAAACCTAGCTGGTTACCACGGTATAGTATTTTATACTTATTCAAGTCTACATCGTAAACATAAATGTGGTCTATGTTTGTAAGATTAAGCTCTGCTTTTGCAAAATAAACTACCTGCTGTTTTTTAGGTATAGCGACAGATCCGATAACCTTAAGGTTTACCGGAGTAAAGTATACTTCGTCAGAAGAGTTCTGCTCAACATGAGCATTCCCCTTTATAGTCTTAACGATACCAGCATTGCCGTCATCGTCAGATGAAACCTGCACGTTCTCTGCATCCAACATCTCTATCGGCTTGAGAAGTTTCTCGTCCGAAGCTTTGTTGAGGTATTGTGGTACGTTCTTTATTATCATAATTTAGGAGACTGCTTAGAATTCTTGCGAATAACTTTGAGTGCTTCTTCTTTGTTAAACCTTTTTAGTCTAGAATTAGCTAGCCTGCGTTCGTTATAGTATTCCGTGCGTGCACGCATTTTCTCGTTCATAGGCACGCTTGCCTTGTGCTGAATAAGCTTGTAGTAAATATACGCACGCAACGCTTCTTCCATAAAAACATGCACGGTAGGGTTACTGCTTCTAGCTTCATCACATACATACTCCATAACCACTGTGTTTACGTGGTCATTGATGCTAAGCTCAATACGACTCTGATCGAGATTGATACGGTACTCACCGCTATACTGTCCCCCACCAAGTCCATACAGCTGACCCGCACTGTTTTCGTACAAGTAATTTCTGAACACATAAGAATCGTATCCTCTAAGAGCGTTATATTCTTGACCGCTCTCTGTTACATCTACTCTGTCAAAAACTCCGTCAGAGTCAGAATCTATAGCGTTGGCTGCAAGCAAGTCGCTGCCGGAGGTAACCTTATACTTTTGAGCAATATGCATATTTCGGTTTTCACCAAAAACATACACCAGCCCATCTGCTCCAATCACGCCAATCTTAACCAAGTCTACGTAATCGTCTGGTAGCTCTACCGTATTATTATCGGTATTTACTTTCATTTTTAACGAGCGCAGCTTTTGAGATAAATCAAAACCCATTTCACGAATGCCACGAAGTGCAAACGTACGGATCAGCGTATCTGTAGCATTGGCTACAAAGTCATCACCATCTAGGGTGATAATGAAGTCGTTAACTACCTGCTCTAAGTTTACGTAATTTCTAGCCATTATTGTTTGTTTTTAATATCCTCCTGGCTAGCATACGTGAACACATCTTGGTCTCTCAAATTAATACCGATAAGCATTGCTATCTGAGTTACCAATTCGGGAACATAGTGGTCCGGCAGTTCAAAGTCTACACTGTTGCTAGCGTCATAAACATGTACACCGTTTGATGTAGTGTATCGGAATGACGGAAGACTAGCGGTTCTTGCGCCAGTTGTGGGGCTAAGCCCCTCTGGGTATTTGTAGTATGTAAGTCTTAGCCGGCTTATGCTGCTAGGAAAAACCTCGATGTCGTCAGATATCAAACCAATAGGATGTGATTCACTGGGCGCAGACAAATCGCTCTTTAAGATATAGTCAATCTTAGATTCATCGTACAACACCTCAACGTTTACACGCGTACTCTGGCCTAACAAGATTGTTCCCCCGGAGGTCATTGATATTAAATATGCAAAGTCGTCTGGCTTGGTAAACACACCATTAGATTTTGACAAGGTTGTTGTTTTTGATAAAGAAGAAAGATCTTCCTTAATTTGATTTTCAACAGACATATGTCGGCTGCCGTCTGCTTGACGCAAACGCAGTCTTTTGCTCGCAACAATCTTACCAAGCATTCCCTTGAACACGTTCACCTGCGCTATTTGAGCAAAGTTGTTGAACACAGATGGCGTCACAAAACCCTTTTGCTCTTTATTAGCAAGGTCTTTTAGGGTGTTATATACCGTATTAACACTAGCCATTTTATTACTTTTAGATACTTACAAATATACCAAAAAGAAAGGGGCGGTTTCCCGCCCCTCACTACATTAACTTTCTAGGTAGTAGCAACTTATAAGTTACCAGTCTTCTGCTCTAACTCACTAAGCACCAATGCGCCTTTGTCTGTCATACAGAAACGAGTCATCACGTCTACCGTATCTTGACCAGCTGGTGTAGATAAGATTAGCTTACTGCTATCAAACCAGTATGCACCAGTAGGGTCAGTCTTAATGATTTGATACATCTCAGCTTTCTTCACTGTAGCGCGTACCGTAACCATTGGGTTATCAAAACTTTGTAGGAATCCAGATGGATTAGATCTGGCCTGCTGTAACAAATCAAAACGAACCTCACTTGCAGGACGGTCTACATTAATGTTGTAGAACAAAGCAATAGGTACAAGCTCATCGATAGATTTATCACGAACAGCATTAACTGCATCTAACACCTTGAATTCTTGGCTTAGTTGCTCTTCTGCTGTCTTCTCATTGTCCACCATCTCAAATCGATTCCCACCATTTGCAACATTACCCGGGTGTAAATCAAGGTATAGAATTAGATTGGGCTTTGTGTAAGGCACATAAAGAAGGCTATCATAAAACATGATATGCTCTCTCTTTGCAAATTGACTTTGTTCGTCTCTCCAGACAGAACGCTCGTTTGGACAATAACGCAACTCACGAACAGAGTTGCTAGATTCGTCATACACCGTTACTCCGGTTTGCGGTAGAGAATAAACAATCCCTCCTCCGCTGATGACTGTATAAATGCGATCCTTTTTTTCAAAGGATTCCTTTTCGCTGCCTGCCTTACGGCTTTTAGGTGCAGCCTTTTTTACTGTAGCTGATGCCATTTTAGTAGTATTTAATTGAATTAAAAAAAGATATAAAGGGGAGACCGAAGCCTCCCCTTATATCAGAGTAATTACTTAGAAATCAAAGCGTGACGGTTAGCACCACGCGTTACCAAACATACCTCAGAGCGGTAGTTGAACTGCGCAAAGTCATTACCGTCAGTGTTAGCACCTAACACAGAACCAGTAATCCAGTGCTCCATCTCACGGCTGTAACCGTTAGAAGCTTTGTAGTTCAATTCCAACGATGGGTTGCGATCACCACTCTTAGCATCTACTACTGTAGATAGTGGAATAGCAGCACCAACGAACTCTTTTGCGTCTCCTAACAACTGTGGGTCGTTCAACAATTTCCAGTCGTGCTTGTGGAAAGTGTATCCACCACGAGTGAATGATTTGAAACCTAGCTGTACAGCCATGTCTGAATCGTTGTTGAAAGCACCGAAGTTAGCAGCCAAACCAGTAGTAGTACCACCAGTAGAAGTGTGACCTGCAGCAGCCAACATGTCGTCGATAGCTAAGTCTTGGTCGCGGTTTACGTATAGAGCGTACTCAGCGTTAGCACCTTGCTTGTCGAATTCTTTAATCAAAGAATCGAAATCGCTCAATGCTGTCATAGCACCACCAGATACGTTGATACCACGGTCAGCGATAGCAGCGAAGTAACCTTCAGAACCAGAGATACCGTCTAATGCAGTATCTGTAGAAGTTACTTTTTGACCCAACAACATCATCATTTCACGCTTGTCCATGAAACGCTGACGAGTGTCGCCTTCGTTTTTCAAGTACCAACGATAATCCCCGTTACCCAAGTTAATCCAACCAATGTTGGTTGCTTGAGAACCAGAAACTTTGTAAGTCTCTTTCAAGATCATGTAGTCGTTTGTACGCTTAGTAACGTTGCTCTCGAAGAACTCACCTGGCTGGTCAGTACCTTGTGCGTACAAGTTACCAACGATAGCTATTTTACCAGAACCGATAGCGATTTGTGGTAAGTTAGCGTCCAACAAGTTCTTGATTACGAAAGACGTACCAGCTGTTACAGCAGAAACGTAAGCACGCTCACCACCAGCCAACAATACGATATCCCCTACACGAACATAAGTGTCGTTAGAACCTAGTGTTACAGTCTGAGACTTTGCTGCAGTGATTGCAGAACCAGAAACAGTGTAAGACTGGATTGGGTGTAAACGAGTTTCTTCCCACCATTGTACTTGATCGTTAGTACCTGCAGCCTTAACAGCTCCAGTTAATTTCAAGAAACCGGTGATACCTTGATCACCGAATGTCTTTACCAACAACTCACGGTTATCCGGTTTGTTGATTTCATCGATGTAGTCTCCTAGCGCGCTGTATTTATCAATCGTTGCGCGGCGTACTACTCCTTGTGATGGGCTATCAGCATCGCTATATGCCCCAGTAATTCCAAAAGCCATAATAATTTATTTAGGCGTTATTATTTAAATCTCATCAAACTGTCTCCACCTCCTAAGAGTGCGTTAACAATCTGCTCTTCAACTGGGTTTCGATCTTTAGTTTGTTGAACCGGGTTAGAGGCATCAACATTAGCTGCACGCGTAACAATATTTTTTTGTCCATCCCCCAAACCTTGTCGGTATGCAGACTGAACAATACCGTCAATATTATCAATGATAGTACGGTGTGCACTTAATGTCTCATGATCCCACTGACCAGAGCCATCAACGTATTGATCAAAAAACTCATCAAGTCGAGCGTTCTTATCCTTTAGAGTTGAGCGGTAATTATCATCTATAGCGTATTTAAACTGATTGCCCTTTCCTAGATCGAAATCTAAAGAGGACATGTTGTCAACTACGCCAGACATGGTATTTACCCACTGGTCATCTATAGGACTTTGAATCTCTTCTGAAGAGGCAGGCTTTTCTGCCGGCAACATATATCCATTTCGGACATCGTTGATTTTGACTCTAGCCTTATCAGCATCCATCTTGAGTTGAAGTTTAGAGTATGAGACATCTTGTTCATCGTACATATCCTCATCCACCTTATACTTCTTCTCTAGAAGGAGGTTGATCTCATCATTAGAAAGGTTAGGGAAATCACTTGCCAATTCTAATCTCACCACCGACATATCGTCCATTTCGGACGGATTAAGTGATTGGTAGCGAAACCAGTCTTCTGGACTACGACCCGTCTTCTCAACAAAGTCTGCAATAACCTTAATACTCTCTGGCAAAAGAATCTCTTCTTGAGCTTGAGTTTCATTCCCGAAGCTAACGTCATCCCAAGAGCCGAACTTCGTATCCATCTTTTCATTAAGATACTCTAAGAACGTAGCGTCTATATCAATGTCGTCATCTTCTGTCGAAGAACTTTGCTGCATTTGTACCGGTTCAGCTTCCGGTGTAATATCTTCAGCAGGTTGAGCCACTGGCTCACTTACTGGTTGTTGTGGTTCTTCAGTAGCGGTAGATTGCTCTGGTGCTGGTGAAGAATCGCTTTCAAATTCCGGAGTATCGCTAATTTCGATACCCATTGCAGAAGCCGCGGCTTCTAGTGATGATTGAACTGAACTTGCCATATGAATTGATTTTCAATAAATTATACACAAAGATAGATAATAAAACATTTTTTTTGCTGGGGGGTTGCAATTGTGAATAGAAGTTAATAACTTGTTACCAGTTAAACTTAAAACATATGCCTTATGAAGAATGTAATTCTGGTGTTAGCGGTTTTATTCGCAACACAAACTCAAGCTCAAGTATCAATCTTAGACATCCTGCCTGCAGACGTAGAGCAAGAGATTGAAGTCACTGAACTATTTGGAACTAATGATACATGTGTATTCACATACCAGATTAATGCTATCGATAGGATTGACAATCTGGTGTTTATTGAGCACAGAGTAAACAGAGTAAACAGACTCATGAATGCGGTGATCTACAGAATCGAAGGTACTCCTTTCAAGGTTAGACTAGTAGTACCCGACGAAGACGCTGAAATTAAAGATCCGTTTATCCGGGTATACAGAAATTGATTGCGGCACTGTGGTGTTAGGTTTTTTGGTTTGTTGCAATCAAAAAGGGGGGCCATTCGGACCCCCTTTCTTTATTACTTTAGCATTATTGGATTGCCATCTGCATCCTTTTTTCGTGTCGCCCCACCAACACCGGCATAACTAGCTTGATAGTTTTTAGGGTAGGCCTTTCTATCGTCAGACCAATCCATAAACATACCCTTGGCCGCTATATTAGCATCTTGCAGCACGTCTTTCGTTTTAGCCATTCGCAAAACCTTATCCGGGTCTGTGCTACTGTGAACGGTTATACCGGCTTTGTCTTTCAAAAGCTTAATCGCAGCATCTACTTGGTAGAACTTATAAGCCTCTGCAGGGGTAGCGGAATACATGTTCATATTGTAGAAGTTTTCGTACTTGCCGCCTCTCATGTGTGTATCATCCATCAAGCCTAGACGTTTCTGTTCTTGGGAGGTAAGGTCTTGGGTACGGATTTCTCCCGGGTCACCTTTTATCATTTTACCCTTACCTTCTTTTTCTGGGTCACCAGTTGCGCCGCCTTCTTCGTATTCTGGGATCTTCGCGCCCATCTCAGCTAGAATTGATCTAGCCATTTCTGCTTGCTTAGGGTCTTTTAGTAGAGACCTTAGCATTCCGCCGTCAGCGTACATCTCTTTCATTGCACCGCCACCGCTGTATTCTTTCTTTCCGACTTTCATAATTATGTCATTTGTTACGTAACATCACAAAGATAAAAAAGAAAAGCCCCCCAATCTGGGAGGCCTCTTTTAGTGCTGTGTGATTACCTTAAACGGAACTTCTAGCGAAGCACCTTCATGCTCCTTAAATTTTCCCTCATGAGGCATCAAGTAATAACGTCCTTTTTCAGTCATCCAGTGATAACCGCTAGGTGCTTTGACGCTTACTTCCTTTTTTGGGTTTTGCTTTCTTTGAACTTTCATCGCAACAGATATTTCTTTTTGCACACTCGCACTCCCTGGGTTCTACCGAGCACCACTTACGATCCACACGCTTCACACTCCTCTGGGTTGGAAATGTTGCACGTTGGCTGTTCAGCGGTTTCTAAGTCGTTTACCCATGAAGCAAAAGAGTCTTGTCCCATAGTGTTATGAGTTAAAATGGTTAATAAAAAAATGGATAGTTATTTGCCTTTAGCGGCGTCTACAACATCCTTAGCTTCCTCCACAACGTTAGCTACTCTACGCTGCGTTTCATCTACGGCTGCCGTAATCTTTTCGTCTAATTCAGTTTGACCCAATAAGTAGGTCCAAAGGCGAGACCCCGTCTCTTTTACCCAGCTACAAAATACTTTCAAGTGCTTCATTACTTACTCTTTAATCGGTCATTTTCTTTTTCAAGATACTCAACTTTTACGCGAAGTGCAGAAACTTCTTGCGTTAATTGCAGCACCTGGTTTCTCAGCTCATCTTTCTCATCAGACGACTGCGCTAACACCGCCTCTAAGTTACGAACTCTATTCTTTAGATCATCTCTATATTGCACCCCATCATTGTTTTCTAAAGCGGCTTTTTTTTCTTGAGCTCTAACCTTTAATCTAGACTCGAAAAACTTCCATATACCAGCCGACCCAGCAACGGTGGCTATCGTTATTATTATCTGTGCAATGTTATCCATTTCTATGCAGCTGTTCTGTTTTTAACCTCTTCAAATTCCCAAAAGACGATATTACCAAAACCACCCATCCATAGTGAGAGGGGCTAGGCAAGCCTATAGACATCAAAAACATTACCAAGCTCGATGCATAAAGACCAAACGTAAAGAAAGCAGCTCTTATTCTACAAGCGAGATCTCCTTTTGATACGCAATAAATTTGATAACCTCCCGCTGTTACTAGAACGAGCTGAAAGAAAGGCATAAAACCCAGCTCCATACAAGTGGCTATCGGGGCCAAAATCATTAGTGCCGCACCGAGAGTTATCTCTGTCGGTTGACTGTCGCTGTACTTCCAAACCTGCTGTAAACGTTTAAACACCTCTATCCATCTTTTCTTTGAACACTCGTACAGTGTTCCATATAGCAAAGATACCAATCACTAACCAGCCAGTCCTTGAGCCCGTCATGAGTCCTGCACTAGATAAATTTATAATTGTAGCGATGGCAATTAATGACGCAATCTGTACTGCATAAAGACGCATTTTAAGAGATCCGTTCCACAAAACTGACCACATTTGAAACGCGCCAGCACCTATGCCGCCAAGCATAAGAAGATAGTGAGGCTCAGAATACTCTACCGCTAAAGAAGCCGGGAGAGCGATTAAGTGACAAAATGCAATTAGTATTTCGTTTGGCTCAGAATCTGAATACCAAAACAAGCTCTTTAATTTACTCAGCCCCTTGTTCATCTTTCTTAATGTTTAATTGATCGTATGCCTTCATGTCTAGGTCAAAAGACTTTACTCTATCTGCACGCTTCTCTTCCGTACCTGCCCAATGATAATTAGCCCAGTAATCTACCAGCGGAACTTCACCACTGAATAGCTTTCCTAAGTCCGCCTTTGGGTGGGCAAGTTGATTCATTAGGAATAAATATTTCTGCTGCTCAAGTGAAACTGTAGAAGCATCAAATGATTTACTCGGGTATGCGGTCTCTACCCATTCTGGAGCGGTATAATTCATAAGATCGGGGTGAGATTTATCCTTACCGCTGATAAGGTTATATGCGCGGTTGACAGCAATAATTCCGCCGTAACCATCACCTACCTCAAACTGAAAAGCACCTCTACCCGGCCCACCGCCTTTTTGCTTGACGGTAGGGTCTCCTTTAGATTCATGGAATATGATACGAGCCATAGCCTCCTCTACTTGCTCCGGTGTTGTGTTCTTAGCGGTTGCCACGTAGTTAACGAGGTCTTTGTATGTAAGCTCTTTTTTTGGAGGATCTACCACTCCGCCGTCTTCAAATCTTTTCTTCTGGGATTTTGGTGGTGACTTCTTGCTCCCTCCAGAGCCTGCCCAAAAAAGCTTGTTAGCCCAGTAAGCAGCGCTCATTTTACCCTTAGCAATGTTAGAAGCGTGTCGTGCTTTAAATGATTTACGAGCTCCTTTAGAATAGTTGTGACCCATCTTCTGGTCACCGAATCTGATAAGCCTTATCTTATTGCCAACCTTAGCAAGAACAACACCTTTTTTTGTCGGATGACTAGGTGTACGCTTAGCTTTATTCACTCCACTAAGCCCATGCTTTTTAAGGAGATTCTTGATTCT
>Ga0115572_10002890_pt1 | contig 13634 bp, 12 predicted proteins | sample COGITO_mtgs_1206_FD_88681 | JGI IMG/M metagenome (GOLD analysis project Ga0115572, IMG submission 88681) | Pelagic marine microbial communities from North Sea - COGITO_mtgs_120607 | ecosystem: Environmental > Aquatic > Marine > Epipelagic | place: Germany:Helgoland, sampling site Kabeltonne... | reverse complement strand
TAGATATCACCGAATCCGTAGCCAATAACCAAGCCTTAAAATCTGCGAACATTCAAATTAGAGAAGCACTACGCAGCGCAGAAAATGCCAATCAAAGTAAAAGTGTTTTCCTTGCCAACATGAGTCATGAAATCCGAACGCCTATGAGTGGTATAATTGGTGCCACTGATCTCATGCTCGATAAATCGATCAATGATGAACAAAAACAGTATATTGATATTATCCACTCTTCATCTCATGCCTTGTTAAATATCATCAATGACATTCTCGATTTATCAAAAATTGAATCAGGGAACTTTGAACTAGAACAAATTAACTTTGATCTCCACCAGCTTTGTAGCGACGTCTATAAATTATTTTGTGGCTCAGCCAAGCAGAAAGGAATCCAAGCACTCTACTTTTATAGTGCTGACCTGCCTCAATTTTGGGTAGGTGATCCAAATCGTATTCGTCAAATATTAAACAATTTATTTAGTAATGCATTGAAATTCACACACAGAGGCCGTATCGATCTTCACGTCCAAGGGATAGCATTAGAAAATCATCAATATGCCCTCAAAATACAAATCAAAGACACCGGTATTGGAATTGCTGATAAAAAAGCACGGCAAATATTCTCTGCCTTCCAGCAAGCCGATAGTAGTACTAGCCGGGAATATGGTGGAACAGGCCTAGGGCTTACCATTAGTCAGCATTTAGCCAATGCTATGCAGGGGGAAATAGAGGTTGAAAGTGAGCTAGGAGTTGGCAGTACCTTTAGTTTAAGCATTCCACTGAAACCAGGCGTCAGCGAAACCGCAATAAAGTCAACCAACCTAAAAAGGAACTACCAAGCAACGGTACTGTTGGCTGAAGACAATGTTGTGAACGCTAAAATAGCCAGCAAGATATTAGAAAAATTGGGGATCAAATCAGTCGTGGTTAAAAACGGAGAGCTGGCGTTAAATGAGGTACAAAAACGCTCATTCGATCTTATTTTAATGGACGTCAATATGCCAATAATGGATGGCATCATGGCTACCCAAAAAATTCGTGATCTTGGCTCCGATCAAGGTCAAATTCCTGTTCTAGCGCTCACTGCCAACGCAATGCTAGAAGACAAAGAGCGCTGCCTAGAGGCTGGTATGAACGGTTTTATCAGCAAACCGATTAAACTAGCTCGCCTTATTGAAGAACTAGATAAAATATTAGGCAACACGAAATAGAGCAACGCACAGTCACAAACTCCCGTTAGCCCTGCAAATGATCTCGAGCGAAATAGAGCGCCGCAATTGCACGGCCTTCTGTGCAATCATCGCGCATAACAAGTTCTTGAAGATTCGCGATGGGCCACTGAACTAATTCGAGTGGTTCAGGCTCATCACCCTCCAGAACCGAAGGGTATAAATCTTCGGCCAACAAAACATCTATACCCCCTTTAATATAACTAGGTGACAAACTCATATGCTTTAAAAACGTAATTTTTCTCGCTGCGAAACCTATCTCTTCCTGAAGCTCTCGATTTGCTGCTTCGTAAATCGTCTCGCCCAAGTCCACCGCACCTTTCGGTACTGTGAGTGTATATTCTTCTATACCACCACCAAACTCACGAATTAATGCCACATGCTCATCATCCAGCATTGCCACCATCATTACCGCCCCCGAACCGCCTGAAATCAAGCGTTCATAGCGTCTTTCAACACCATTACTAAAACGATAGTCCACCTCCTCAACTGTAAATAGACGACTCTTAGATACAATTGACTGGTGTAAGATTTCTGGTTTTTCAGACATAATAAGCAAATTCCGATATTCATCTATTTTCAGATTAATTCTAATAGAAATCAGTATACCTGACTCAAATATGACAGATAGCCAAACACAGACCTCAGCATACAAAACTGCAACAATTCAGACCTACACTGCTGAACAATGGTCAAAAATAGATACCGTTCTCCTCGATATGGACGGCACCTTGCTAGATCTTCATTTTGATAACTACTTTTGGCTGCAGTTTATGCCATCAAAGTATGCCGAGCTTCATGGTATTGAGCATGAAGCCGCGCATAAAGTTTTGAAACAAGCCTCAGATGACACCATAGGCACCTTAAACTGGTACTGTTTAGATTACTGGAGTGAGCGTTTAAATATGCCCGTTGCGGCATTGAAACAAGACATCGTTGAAAAAATTCAATACCGCCCCTATGTTAAAGACTTCCTTGCCATGCTTAAGCAACAAGGAAAAAAAGCGGTTATCGTAACCAATGCACACCGTGATAGCGTTAATCTGAAAATGACAAAAACAGGCTTAGATAAGCTCGTTGACCGTATTATTAGCTCTCACGATTACCAAGAGCCCAAAGAGAGCCAAGCGTTTTGGCAGCACTTACAGCACGATGAACCCTTTAATATCGAAACAACACTACTGATTGATGATAGCCAAGCAGTTTTGGCATCGGCACGAAAGTGGGGTTTTAAACACCTTTTGACCATCTTTCATCCAGACAGTCAAAAAGAACCTAATACCAATAGCGAACATCCAGGTATTCATCATTTTGATGAACTCTTATATGAGCAAGAGCGGCATAAAGGCGACGAGCAATAATGAGCAAGCAACAAACAAGCGAGAATAAAAAAATTCGCTTAGATAAATGGCTATGGGCTGCTCGCTTTTATAAAACCCGCGCGATTGCCAAGGCCGCTATCGAAGGCGGTAAAGTGCATTATGAAGGGCAGCGATGCAAAGTTAGCAAAACGGTAGATATAAATGCTGAACTGACAATTCGCCAAGGTTTTGATGAAAAGATCGTCATTATCAAAGAATTATCAGAACAACGTCGCGGTGCTCCTGAAGCTCAAGCTTTATATGAAGAAACAGCCGACAGCATTAAAGCTCGCATGGACGCAACCGAACTTCGTAGAGTAATGAAAGACGCCACCGCGGCTCCTGACCACAGACCGAATAAGAAACAACGTCGTCAGATCCATCAATTTAAGCACCAAAGTGAAATATGAGTGAAATATGAGTAATCTTGATAGCATGCAACGCTTCACCTTCGACAACACCGATGTTCGAGGAGAACTTGTTGGCCTACATAAAAGCCTGAGCGACGTCTTATCAAAGCACGAATACCCAGAAGCATTAAAAATCGAGCTCGGAAAACTCATGGCTGCCAGCGCTTTAATGAGTGCAACACTGAAATACGAAGGCCGACTTTGCTTACAGGTACGCTTACCAGGTGACGTCACGTTAATTCAGGCAGAAACCACGAATACGGGTGATATACGTGCGATTGCTCGTTACGACGAAAGCAAAAAGATTGAAGAAGTAGAACTCATTGGTGGTCAGTTAGTCATCACGCTTGAACCTGCAGTAGGAAAACCCTATCAGGGGGTCGTACCATTAGACAGCAACCAGCTAAACGAATCTCTTGAATATTATTTTTCACAATCAGAACAGCTTGGTTCTCGTTTTTGGCTAGAATGTGACGGCACCGTAGCGAGTGGCTTTATGCTGCAACAATTGCCTTCGAGCGCCGAAAATGATGTCGATGCCTGGGATCGTCTGAGTCATTTGGCCAGTACACTCAAACGAGAGGAATTACTCACACTCGATAACCCAACTATACTGCACCGCCTTTATCACGAAGAAGAAGTGCGTCTATACGATTTAGAACCCTTGCGTTTTGCTTGTACCTGCTCAAAAGAACGTATCGGCAATGCTATTCAGCAAGTTGGGTTTGAAGAGCTGATGGATGTCATCGCTGAACAAGGAAAAGTATCTGTAGACTGCCAATTCTGTTTGCAGCATTACTCCTTCAATAAAGAACAAGTTACGAATTTATTTCCTGAAAAAAAACTACATTAATTTAACGTAAAATCCGATAGATGAGTACTTCAGTACTCATCTATCGCTTATCTGATAGCAATACCGCCAAATAGCGCAGCAGATACTCCCATATTGAAAAAAAACTACAAAAACTCAGAAAAACCAGTCATCTGACGCCCACATCATTCTCAGTTATACCCGCCATATCACCCATCTCGGTTTTGTTAAGGTAAATTTTCTGGCATAATTCGCAACCTCAAATATGGGTTCGTCCGATCATCATCTGGACGGTAAATACGATTCATTTGTGTATGGCCAAAAGCGATACAGACATAACGAGACCCCTCGGGCACTATTATGACCACATTTTATACTGATTTATCTGCACCATTGTTAGTTGAAAAAGCGCTTGAACGTGGCGAAGGCCGCCTACAAGACAACGGCGCTTTTGTTGTAACTACGGGTGTTCGTACGGGCCGTTCTCCAATGGATCGCTTCATTGTAGAAGAACCAAGCACTAAAGATGCTATCGATTGGGGCAATGTTAACCGTCCTTTCGATGCAGTAAAATTCGATGCCCTTTGGGATCGTGTTGAAGAATATTTCGGCAAAACTGGTGGTTTCATTTCTAACCTACACGTAGGTTCTGACGCTGCACATTACCTGCCAGTTAAATGCCAAACTGAAACAGCGTGGCAAAACCTGTTCGGTCGTAACTTATTTATCCGCCCTGAAACATTCAACCAAGCTGACAAAGAAGAATGGACTATTCTGAACTGCGCTAACTTTGAATGTGTTCCTGAGCGTGACGGAACTAACTCTGATGGTTGTGTAATCATCAACTTCGCACAGCGTAAAGTACTGCTTGCAGGTATGCGTTACGCAGGCGAGATGAAGAAAGCGATGTTCTCTGTACAGAACTTCTTACTTCCTGAAAAAGACGTATTACCGATGCATTGCTCTGCAAACGTTGGTGAAGATGGCGATACTTGCTTGTTCTTCGGTCTATCTGGTACCGGTAAAACGACCCTTTCTGCAGATCCTGAGCGTTACCTAATTGGTGATGATGAGCATGGCTGGGGCAAAGGTACTGTTTTCAATATTGAAGGCGGTTGCTACGCAAAAACAATCGATCTTTCACAAAAGAACGAGCCAATCATTTGGGATGCAATCCGTTTCGGCGCGATCGTTGAAAACGTAATGATGGACGATGAAAATCGTGTTGCTGATTACGCTGATACTAGCCTGACTGAAAACGGCCGTTGTGCATACCCTCTAGAGCACGTTGAAAAGCGCGTACTAGAAAACAAAGGTGGCGAGCCAAAAGCTGTTATCTTCCTGACTTGTGATATGACAGGTGTTCTTCCTCCAGTTTCTGTTCTTACTAAAGAACAAGCGGCTTACCATTTCCTAAGTGGTTACACGGCGCTAGTAGGTTCTACTGAAATGGGTGGCACTCCAGGTCTTAAGTCGACTTTCTCTACTTGTTTCGGTGCTCCATTCTTCCCACGCCCAGCAGGTGAATACGCTGAATTGTTGATGAAGCGTGTTACTGAATTTGATTCTCAAGTTTATCTTGTGAACACAGGTTGGACTGGCGGCGCTAACGGTAAAGGCGGTGAGCGCTTCTCTATCCCGACTACTCGTGCGGTAATCAGTGCGATTCAGACAGGTGCTTTACGTGATGCTGAAACTGAAACACTTCCAGTATTTGGCTTAGAAGTTCCTAAGAGCCTAGACGGTGTTGATGCTAAGCTACTTAACCCAACAAAAGCATGGGCTAACGAAGCTGATTGGGCTGAAGCTGCTGAAGTATTAGCAAACCAGTTTACTAGCAACTTCACTAAGTTTGACGTATCTGACGCTATCTTAGCGGCTGGGCCAAAAACTAAGTAAGCATTAGTAAGAAATCCTTGCTAACTTGTTAGTGAGGATTCATCAAAAAAGCCGCTAATATTTAAGTGTTAATAGACTTAGATATTAGCGGCTTTTTTGTGCCACAAAATCATCCCGCGTGCTCATTCATTCCGCTCTAAACACCATTAGCTCGCTGTAATAAACTAACCTGGTCGGTAAGCACAGGAATATCCATCGTAGATCGAATATGCAGTTCTTCTCTTATCACTCGTGGCGCATCATAGCTTGACGTTGCTAAAGCCATCACAATTTTCATCCCTAGCTGAGCCGTTTTAAACGGTTTAATTAAGTAATCCGTCGCTCCTGAATCAATTGATGATTGTATTTTATGCAGATCTTTTTTAGTGCTTAGCATAACAAAAGGCATATTAGATAAGGCAACGCTGCCACGAACTGTATGTAAGAGATCAAGGCCCGACACTTCATCCAATTGCCAATCAGCAATAATTAAATCAATCGGCTGAACTCGCAGCATATCTATAGCTTGCAAGCCATCTCCAGCTTCAAAGACATAATCAAACCCCTTACTACGCAAGAATGCCGCATGTAATTCTCGCAATGATGGAGTATTCGTAACCATCAATATGCGCTTACGCTTTAAGCCATCAGGAACATCGTCAGAAGTGAATGTTAAGCTCATTTAAATACCTACTAAATATTTAGAATTGAGGTTCAATACAACCACCTCACGTTCACTTAACAGTAGTATAGTATTTATAAGAGTCGAACTTATTGGTCCACAAGTTACGACAATTTAAGACAAAGTCATGAGAGCTAGCTTCCTATTTAAACTGCCAAAATCTAGTACCCTGATTATTAGCGTGATCAGCCTTCATAAAATCTCTTTTTATTCTCGAATAACCTACTCAGGGCCAGTATACTCAGGGTAAATTATTATCGATTTTTCAATACGTTATCAAATAATTGATCATTCAAGATCATCGTTATAGAGAGTAGTTATGGATACCATTTTCACCCGTATCGCCGAAGAGCTAAATATTCGACCTCAACAAGTACAAGCTTCCGTTGCATTATTAGATGAAGGTGCAACCGTCCCGTTTATTTCACGTTACCGTAAGGAAATCACTGGCGCGCTTGATGATACTCAACTGCGTAATTTAGAAGAACGCCTGCGCTATTTACGCGAAATGGAAGATCGTCGCAGCACTATTATCAAAAGCATCGACGAGCAAGGTAAGTTAACCGACGAGCTTAAACGTGACATCCTGAATGCAGATACCAAAACACGCTTGGAAGATCTGTATTTACCTTATAAACAGAAGCGTCGCACCAAAGGTGCTATCGCTATTGAAGCAGGCCTTGAGCCACTAGCAGATTCGTTATTAGAAGATCCAAGCCAAACACCCGAAACATTAGCTGCTGGTTTTATCGACTCAGCAACCGGTAAAGAAAATGGCATCGCGGATACAAAAGCCGCCTTAGATGGTGCTAAATACATTCTAATGGAGCGCTTTGCTGAAGACGCAAATCTTATTAACAAAGTCCGTAACTTTCTTAAGCAAGAAGGTATGCTGTCAGTTCGACTGGTTCCGGGTAAAGAGCAGGAAGGCGCTAAATTCAGTGACTACTTTGAACACGACGAACCACTAAAGAGCGTTCCAAGCCACCGTGCTTTGGCCATTTTACGTGGCCGTAACGAAGGTGTTTTAAGCTTCAGTATCGTCACGGGCGACCCAACAGATAAACTAACGCCTTCTCCTTGTGAAGCCATGATCGCTGATCACTTCAACCTCAAAAATGAAGGCCGCGCTGCCGATCGTTGGTTGCACGAAGTTGTCCGCTGGACTTGGCGCATTAAGTTATTAACTCACCTAGAAACTGAGCTAATGACAAATTTGCGTGAAGCCTCAGAAGAAGAAGCAATTAAGGTATTTGGTCAAAACCTAAAAGACCTCATATTAGCTGCACCTGCCGGCGCAAAAGCGACCATAGGTCTAGATCCTGGTTTACGTACCGGAGTGAAAGTTGCCGTAGTTGATGCGACGGGTAAAGTTATCGATCACGATACAATTTATCCAACACCTCCACAAAATCGATTAGCTGATTCTGCAAAAATCATTACTGCATTAATTTTGAAACACAACGTCGAATTGATTTCGATTGGTAACGGTACGGGTAGCCGCGAAACCGATAAATTCGTTGGTGACATGATCAAGTCGAACCCAGCACTAAAGAAAGTTCAGAAAATTATGGTGAACGAAGCCGGTGCATCTATTTATTCTGCTTCTGAATTAGCCGCAAAAGAATTCCCAAATTTAGATGTGACTATTCGCGGAGCTGTTTCAATTGCTCGCCGCCTTCAAGATCCATTGGCCGAGCTAGTGAAGATCGAACCTAAATCGATTGGGGTGGGTCAATATCAACACGACGTAAACCAAACCCAACTAGCACGTGCATTGGATGCTACAGTAGAAGACTGTGTAAACTCAGTGGGCGTTGACTTGAACATGGCATCCGTTCCGTTATTAACACGAGTATCTGGTTTAAATACCACGATCGCCAATAATATCGTCAATTATCGTGATGAGAATGGTGCTTTCGGTTCTCGTAAAGAGTTAAAGAAAGTCCCCCGTTTAGGTGAAAAAACTTTCGAACAAGCAGCAGGGTTTTTACGCATTCACAATGCCGAAAATCCATTAGATTCAAGCTCGGTTCACCCAGAAGCTTATGGCGTCGTTAAAGAGATTGCCAAGCAATCAGCTCGTGATATTAAAAGTCTTATCGGTGATGGATCCTTCTTAAAAGCAGTTAACGCTGCCCAATATGCCACTGAATCTGTCGGTGAAATTACGATTAAAGATATTCTGACCGAATTGGAAAAGCCCGGTCGAGATCCACGCCCAGAATTCAAATTTGCGACCTTCTTAGATGGCGTAGAAGAAATTAAAGATTTACGCTTAAACATGGTTTTAGAAGGCGTTATCACCAACGTGACGAATTTTGGTGCTTTCGTTGATGTCGGTGTTCACCAAGATGGTTTAGTTCATATCTCTGCCATGTCAGATACCTTCATCAAAGATCCACGTGAAGTGGTGAAAGCGGGCGACATTGTGAAGGTCAAAGTCATGGAAGTTGATGCCGCGCGTAAACGTATCGCACTTTCTATGCGTATGTCAGACGATGCAAACGAGCAAGCGAGTAGCCTCTCTAATAAGAATGGGGCCTCTGGCGAGCGAAACAATCGCCGTGGCAATGGTCGCGGAACTCAAACAACTAAAACCAGCTTTGGCCCAGGTGGATCTAATAGCGGTTCTAGTAACGGCGGCAAAGGAAATAATCAATCTCAACCGCAAAGTGCCATGGCCAGTGCGCTAGCCGCAGCACTTAACAAGAAAAAATAAGCGAAAAACTTACATCAATCACTGTATCATGGGAAGAGTAGGCGGATTATCTTATCCATTTACCTTGTCCGTGGCACAGTGATTACCATATAGCGTACTTACCTACCTCGCTGCATTGCCCTATAATGCAACCAACTTTACGGCTCAAACATTGAGGCACTCTTTGGCTACTCCAACTTATAGCAATCTATTATCGTCACTGCGCAGTCAGAACCAATTATCGTTACTGGGTCGAATTCAACGTGGCATTGAAAAAGAAGGGTTGCGCTGCGAGCCTAATGGTCATTTAAGTCAGACTCCTCACCCACAAGCGTTGGGGTCAGCCTTAACACATCCAAGCATTACAACTGACTACTCAGAATCTTTATTAGAGTTCATTACACCCGTTTTTGATAACGCCAAAGAAACACTTGGCTTTATGCATAATTTGCATCAATACACCTATCAGAACATAAATAATGAACTGATCTGGCCTGCATCTATGCCATGTATTATCGATGGTGAAGAAAGCATTCCAATTGCACAATACGGCTATTCCAATATTGGCCAGCTAAAGCATGCCTATCGTCACGGCTTATGGCATCGATATGGACGAACCATGCAGGCCATTGCAGGTATTCATTACAACTTCTCTATGCCTGATGCCTTATGGCCTGCCATGTATCAAGAAGAGAAACAGTCAGAAGCCAGCGCCGAACAGTTGAAAGATTTCATCTCAGAAAAATATTTCGGCCTTATTCGTAATTTCCGCCGTAACTCTTGGCTATTGCACTATTTATTTGGTGCCTCCCCTGCAATTTGCAGTTCATTTTTAGAAGGCGAGCAGCACGGTCTCGATAAATTTAAAGAGCACACCCTTTATCTGCCTTATGCCACATCCTTACGCATGAGTGACTTGGGTTATCAAAACAATGCACAAGCTGCACTGGTCGTGTGTTACAACAATATTGAAAACTATGTAAAAACGCTATCTAAAGCCATCACTCAGCCTGTCCCAGCCTACGAAGAAATTGGTTTACAGGATGAAAATGGTCAGTACAAACAGCTAAATACCAGCCTATTACAAATAGAGAATGAATATTACAGTGATATTCGCCCTAAACGCATTGGTAATGGTGATGAGAAACCGCTGCAAGCATTAGCCAATCATGGTGTTGAATATATAGAAGTACGATGCACTGACATAAATCCATTCCTAACCCTGGGGATGGATGAAACACATATTAACTTTTTGGACTTATTCCTGACTCATTGCCTATTCACTGAGAGCCCTTTCGTTGAAGAGGAGGAATTTCAAGTAATAAAAGATAATCAGCACGAAGCTGTTATGCTTGGGCGCGACCCTGAAGTTATGCTCAACAAACAGGGTCAACAGATTGGTTTACGCCAGTGGGGTAATGAGCTTTTAGCAGAACTAGAAACATTAGCAGCCGTGATGGATGAAGCCGCTCAGAGCAATCAATACAGCGACGCATTAGCAAAACAGCAAGCTAAATTAAATGACTGCTCTCTCACGCCTTCTGCTCAATATCTATCGAGAATGAAAGAAGAAGATTTAGAGTTTTCTCAACTAACGCTTAAATTGGCACAAGAAAGAGCCGCTGAATTTCAGCAGCCTATAAATGAAGCGCTAAATAAAGAAATGCAGCAGCAAGCACACCAAAGTTTAATACAACAGGCGGAAATTGAAGCCGGTGATCAAATTGATTTCACGAGCTTTTTAAAACAATATCTTACTCGTTAAAGCATTTGCGTTAGAAAAATAAAAACGGGCTATCGATTGATAGCCCTTTTTATTTTTCAATCATGTTTGAATTTTCTAGTTTTGTACCACAAAGTTCTCGAAATAAAGATCATCAACCATCGGTTGGCCTTCTAACTCACTCATCAAAGCCCTAACTTCATCTAAAGCGACTTTACGCAACTTCTCACGCCCAGTACTGGAGTTCACGATATCGCCATCTTGAGCGGTTAATAAAAATACAAGATTATTACGTATATAAGGACGATGACTCGTTACAGCCCCTGCCGCTAAAGCGCCATATACTTTAAGCGCGATTTCTGTGCGTAAATATTTCATTCGCCCAGTGTTTCCATAATTAACCACAAAAGCGGGGGTTAAATGGATATACTTAATCTCGCTACCACCCTCAACGCCTTCTTCGGCCTGAGTGATGCTAGTCAAAGAAAATACGATTAATCCTGCCAGTGGCAGAAGAAATTTGAACATATTGGTTACTCCTAGCTCTAATAGCCATCATGTGATATTTAAAAACATTTGATATCTAAAGAATAGAACACTATTAACAATCAGAAAGAAGAAAGGACAAAGAATGCGCATTAACCTTAAAATGCTGTGCCTAATTGGCTTTATAACCTGTATCGCGTTATTAGCCAGCGCATATTATTTCCAGTTTGCTCTAGAAATGGAGCCCTGCCCACTATGTATAATGCAGCGAGTCGCAACCTTAATGGTCGCACTCGGTTGTTTAGCTGGAGTTTTTCTCTCTGAAAAACCTCTAGGGCTACTAATAGCTTCTATCTATACTCTATTGTCTTCGTTCTTTGGGATATACCTATCCCATCACCATAACTGGCTTCAGAACCTTCCCGCAGATCAGGTTCCGTCTTGTGGCCCCAGCTTAGAATACATGCTCGACGCCTTTCCTATAATGGAAGTCATAACCGTATTACTACGTGGCAATGGTAATTGTGCTGAAGTCTCTTGGAGCTTTGCAGGCCTATCAATGCCAGGTTGGCTGCTTGTTTTCTTTGTGATTTTTGCAGTTGCTTCCACTTTTGGTATTTATACAGCTTTAAAAGCACGGAAATAATTTCAATAGACGCGATTCGGTCAATTGTATGAGTCGCGTACAACCCCACACTGCCCACAGCCCCATCATGCACAAATATGCCAGTTTGCAAGCAAAAAAAATGAAAAAACTTGCTTGCAACCAGAGACATAGCCTGACTATATTGGAGGAATCAGAATTAAGAAGAATAAGGATTTGGGGTATGTTAGAAGGTTGCAAAACAGCACAAGAGCGTTGGGGCGGGGTACATAAACTAATTGACGGTTGGCTAAATGAACGTCAAGACGTTATCGTACTTTTCTGCGGTATTAACACCTTAAAACCTTTTTCGCCGCGCGAAACACCGGTTTCGATTAAAATTCAGGCATTCTGTCAAATACTGATGGATTATTGCTCTGCTGGACATTTCGAAATTTATCAGCAATTACTAGAAGAAGCCAAGCAGTTCGACGATGGCGGCACAGAACTGGCCAAACGCGCTTATCCAGTACTCGAAGAAATGACCCAACAGTGCGTCGACTTTAATGATAAATACGATACTGCTGAACATTGCATAGAAAAAATTACAGATTTAAGTAAAGATCTTTCAGATCTTGGTGAAATGCTAAGCGAACGTTTCGAGCTTGAAGATCAACTGATCGAAAAGTTGCACAACGTTCACCGCGAGCTTGTTGCAAGCTAATATAAAAACCCAATTAGCCTCAAGCTAAAATTGAACTAAACTGACTTCATACACGACCATTTTTCAAGGATGGCTATGAAGTCAGTACCATTGTTAATCTCTTCCTTATTATGCAGTAGTTTACTACTTACCGCTTGCGACACAGGTAAAAAGCCTGAGAAGTTTGATGATCTCACGAGTCAGGGTGCCTACTCCTTTTGTCTTAACCATGATGCAACCAATGCGTTTGTCGGCTCCATCCATCACGGAGGTAGTTTTTGGCGCATACAGCCTTTTGATCGACTTTATGACTGGAACCATCAAACTGATAAAAACAGCAATATAGTTAGTTGTGATTTTTCTCCTGAAGGTAACTTTGTTGCCACTACCGATAATCGCACGATTGCTTTATGGAACACGAAAACAGGAGAAGCCATCTGGCTATGGAATGCTCCTGGCGATATTCACAACATCAGTTTAAGTCCCAATGGTCAATATGCCCTGCTTGCAATGGCTGACTATACCGCGACGCTGTTCGATATAAAAAATGGAGGAGTTAAGCGCACACTAAGACACGAAGGTACTGTGCTCGATGTCAGTATAGACAATGAAGGTAAGCTGGCAGCAACTGCCAGTGATGATTTAACAGCCCGAATATGGAGCCTAGATAGTGGAAAAGAACTTCAGCAGTTAAAACATGACAACCAAGTACGCACTGCTGAAATATCTCCCGATGGCCGCTTTGTTTTTACATCAGCATTAGGAGATCCTGGGCGCTTGTGGGATACAACAACAGGCAGGGTGCTGAAAAAATTCCCCATTAATAGCGGCTTTTATAGCAGTGCGCGCTTTAACGAAAATAGCACAATGCTGTTAACAGGAAGCAGTGCAGGAAAAATTCAACTGTGGCAGAGCAAAACGGCAAAACTCAAAGAAACCTGGCAAGCGATTCCCAGAAATCAGTGGGTAAGTAGCAATGTACTTATTGAGGATGTTGCTTTTGCTAAGCGCGGCTATTCCGCTGGAGGATCCAATGGGCGAATTTTTTATTTAAAATAATCCGCTCATATTCT
>Ga0115572_10002888_pt1 | contig 13640 bp, 11 predicted proteins | sample COGITO_mtgs_1206_FD_88681 | JGI IMG/M metagenome (GOLD analysis project Ga0115572, IMG submission 88681) | Pelagic marine microbial communities from North Sea - COGITO_mtgs_120607 | ecosystem: Environmental > Aquatic > Marine > Epipelagic | place: Germany:Helgoland, sampling site Kabeltonne... | reverse complement strand
GGCGGTGGCGGCGCCGGTGGCGGCGAGGGCGGCGGCGGCGAGGGCGGTGGTTGGGGCATCGGGGGCAGCGAGGGGGGTCGCGAGGGAGGCGAGGGCGAGGGAGGCGGTCGCGGCGGGCTCATGGGTGGCGATGGTGGCGATGGCGGCAACGGGGGCGACGGCGATTCCATTGGCGGCCTGGGTGGCGGCGGAATCGTGACGTTGTTGTCGAAAAAGTAAAACGGCATCCAGACGGCGTTCGCCGTGACCGCGATCATGAGGAGGACGGCGGGGATCATCAGTGCCCTGGCATTGACTGTCAGCGACGGGGACGTGGAGGTGGCGCTTGCCAGGCCATAGTATTCTGCCTCCTCGGGCGTCGCGCCGGTCGTGGTGGTTGGGAGTTTCCTGTGTGTAAACTGTGGGGCAAAGGGGCGCCGCCGGGTTTGTTGCGACGTCGGGTACTTTTGGTAGTGACTGGACGCGTCTGGATTCAAGGCAAAGGTGATGGGCATTTGCGGTCGGTCGTCGGACCTCACGCGAGGCGCGCTCGCGTGCGCTCTCCTCCTCACGTGGAGGCGCGCCCTGTAAAACTTATCAAACCCAACACGGTGACAAACTGACCACAATCTGCCTTGTCTACGCGTGGATGTGGACAACACCGAGCACGCCGTGTCAGAACACAATACGGCGAGGCGGTCGGCATCGGGTGGGACCGGCGCGGCGGCTGAGCGCCACGAGAATGAATGAATGAATGAATGGGGGTTTGCCTAGTAGTGTTCGGCTCTGCGGTTTTCGAATAGCTGGCGATTCAGACCATGGCCGTGGACACGACGCCTGTCGTCTGCATCGCCGAGCGGTGTTCCTTGTCCAGATCGATTGCTGCAGGGTGGTAGATGCACGACATCAGGTGCTCGGTGCGGAGCGCAAGGGCGCGCCGCTTTGACGCCGAGAGCACGCCGGTCGTCGCGGGGCCAGTTCCTCCACAGAGACCCTCGGAGCGACGCTTTCGCTTGCCAGTGGTGCTCGGCGGCGAGTCCGGGACGGTGGTCGCGTCGTTTGCCACGGGAAGAAGCGTGCGCACCGCCTCGCCGAGCATTTCGCCCACTCCGAGGCGGTTGAGCGCCACCGCATCCAGCGGGGTCAGGATTTTGCACAGCGCCACAAGCCGGGGCAGTGTGAGCTTTTGAAAAAGGCAGATCATCAAATCTTGCCGCTCAAAGTACCGCGGATGCACGTGGGCGAGTCGGATGAGCAGGGACGCGCTCGCCGGCTGCGCGGCCGTGCGTGCCATCTCGCCATACCGCGCGTCCACTTGGACGACGGCACGCAGCAGCATGAGCGAGGCCGCCTTTGGGCAGGCGTCCAGCAGCCCGCGCACTGGACACACTGCCCGAGCATGGAGGCGGGCATCGAGCCCATCGATCCACCCACCGCCGCCGGGCGCGTGCTTGCGGCTCACGCGCTCGTGATCCATCATGTCCACTGCAGCGGCGACAATGGCCTCCACGCTGCGTGGAGCAGGCATGGCCGCGGCGTCGGCGGCGTCGGCGGCGTCGGGGTTGGCGCACCGCGCGGGTGCCGGCGGTGACGATGCCGGTGGTGACGACGCCTCGCCGCCGCCCCCGCCGCCGCCCCCGCCGCCCATGCGACAGAGTGGGTCGACGAGCGCGCGCGCCAGCGCGGGACCGATGCCGCTCGAGGCGCGCAGCAGCCGCGCGAGGCGCGCCGTCTTCGTGCGCGGCGCATCGACCTCTCCGCCACTGGCGGTGGTTGACACACCGCCCAGAGCAGAGAGCGCCTGCAGCAACATTCGCGCCGCGGGCACCTGAGAGCCATGGCTGCCTAGCAGGTGCCACAACTGGTCTGCAAAAGGTCCCAGTTCCGCCTCACTGGGTGGGTGGTCGAGCAGGTCCGTGAGCACGGCATTGACGCAGTCGAGGACGAGCTGATCGTGCCCCTCGGCGGTGTACGCGGAATCGCTGCTGCCGTCCTTGGCCAGGCTCAGCTCGACGGCGCGAAAGAAGAGCGTGGCGCGCTGTGTGGGCCAATGGACTTCCTCAATGTACTTGCGTATGCCGAGACGCGTCCAAGACGCACAGAGGCGCTTGCCCAGGGATTGGAGCGTCGTGGAGGTTGGTGGCGGGGCAAGTCGAGGATCCAGAGGCGGGAGGGGCGGTGGCGGCGGCGGCGGTGGTGGCGCGAGGACGACCCGCACGGCGGTTGGCGTTGGGGGCAGCATCGGGGGAGATCTCTTCCGTGCGCGCGCGGCCGTGCGCGCGCGTGCGTGTGTGTGCACCTAAGAGTGCAATTGATATTTGTGCAAGGGACTAGCGGTCACACGACGCAAGACGCGCACCACGCGCGACCCGTGGGCTTCCCAAGGAATAAAGTGCAGCGGGCGCGTGCGCGCGGAGCGCGACACGCCCGGCGGGTTGTTTTTTTTACGGCGCACGCGCGCGCGCATGGGGAAACAAAAAAGCGGGACCGCGTCTACTACTCGCTCACACGTGCTCGCGCACGCACGCACACACGCACACACACACGTGCGCCGCGCGCGAGCGCGCGCGAGCGTGCGCGAGCGTGCGCGGTCACTCACTCGCGCCCGCTCTTGGTCGCCGCACCTTCGGCGGTCTCCTCGTCCAAGCGTTGCATGGCGCGCCCCTCATCGCCGCCGCGGTAGACCGAGTAGTCGCGCACCGGCATCGACCAGTACAGCCCCAGGGGGCACACGAGGAGCACCAGGATGGACGTCCAGAAGAGCCAGCCCCATAGGTCGTTGGCGATGATGTCGACTCCGTCGTCGTCGTCGTCATCGTCGTAAAAATTGTCGTCATCATCGTCGTCATCGTCCGCCGTGTGGTCGCGCGTGTAGTTGGCGCACGTGACGACTCGAGCGCGCCGCGATGCGCCAAAGACGACGGCCGCGCCTTCGAGGTCGTCGGCGCTCGGCCAAGGCGGCCGCGCCGTGGCGATGAAGGCGTGCATCGCGGCGTCGACGCGCTGCGGATGCGCCTGCACATTCGACCAGGCGAGGGAGGCGTCCTCGGGGGTCACCGCGAAGTTGTCATCCGAACCGGGATGGTCCTTGCTGAAACAGTGGCCGGCCTCGTGGACCAGCACCGCCATCGGCTGCAGGCAACCCGGCGTCTCCTCGATGGCGGCGCAGACGGCCGCGTCGACGTCCTCAAAGCCCTCGTCCTCCATTCCGGTGCACCACAAATGATCTCTTGTGGACAGCGCGACGATGCAGCCCGTCGTCGCGAGCACGGGTTGTGGCGTGCCATTTGCGAGCCGCGGCCGCGTGCCCGCGAGGGTTTGCCAGTGGGTCGAAGGCGCCGCGTAGACCCACGCCGTGGCCAGCACGTTGGCATTCTCGCGCGCGACGACGAGCACGTCGTCGTCGCGACGGCGTGGGTGCGGGTGAGAATGAAAGTAGTCGGCGCGCAGCGACTTGCTGACCACGCGCTCGTGCGCGCGCGGTGGTTGTGGCTGCGCGGCGTGCCCGCCGTCTTGCGCCTCGAGGGTGACAAAGACCATGGCTGGCCCACCGCCCTCGCTGCTGCACGTCGATGTGACCACGCTTCCATAGGCCGCGCGACACTCGTCGGTGACGTCGACGGGCGCACCCACCTCGTCGACACCGTCCCACCATACAGAGAGCGAGCGCCCCACCCAGAGCCGCACCTGCGCGCAGCTGGGCGGCGGGCCCGGAAGCCGGTCGACAAAGCTGACAAACTGCGGCGAGTCGCGCGCGCAGACGCGATCGTCGACGGCGTACGTGATGCCCGCGGTCAAGTCGGAGGCGTTCAAGACGTAGCTGAGACCACCCAAGGTGCTCGAAGGCGTCGTCGGTGCCGCGGCCGTGCCATCCAAGAGGGCGGCGAGGCGTTGCGGATCGGAGGGCGTCACCAAGGTGGTCCAGCCGGTCACGAGCAGCGGCATCGTCGCCGCCGCCAACATTGTCCCGACCCGGGTTTCTCTATTGGGTACACGTCCTGTGGACGTCATATGCACAGCCATGATGGCGACTAAGAAGTGGGAGAGGAGCGGCGGGAGGACGCCAGCCGGCCGGCGCTGGCCGCCCGCACACAAGCAAACCGAAGGATGCCGACCGATCCGCTCTCGCGACCCGCGTCCGAGGCCGAGGCGGTCACGGCGAAGATCCACGGCCGCTCCGTGGTGCTGCGCGAGGGCGACTTGGTGTTTTCCAGATTCACGTGGTGGAGCTCCACGCTGCTGAGCCTCACAAACAGCGGAATGTCTCACGTCGCCACGGTTTGCAAGCTGGACGGCAAGCTCTGTCTCGTCAGCGTCTGCTCGTCCTCGTGGACAGACGCCAAGAATCGCCACTGGCCAGCAGGCGTCACAAGCGAGGCCATCGACACCTTGAACGATCCGGCCTACCGCCACGCCTGGCTCGTGCGACCCCACGTGCCGCGCACTCAGGCCCAGACGGCACTCCTCCGCATCGGAGCGGAAACGTGTCGTCAGGGCGTCAACGACGCGCACAAGTACGATGGGATGGCCGAGTTTGTCCACACGGCACTCCACTTGCAACCGGCGACGCGCACGCGATGGCACTGCGCCGAGCTCGCCGCCCACCTCGCCGCCGGCTGCGGCGCCTTTTCGGGGCCAACGGAAAGCTGCACGTTGCCGGCATGCGCGCGTGGAGTTGGCGATCGGTACGAGCGGTTGTTCTGAGCCGACGCGCGCGCACGCGCGCGCAGCTCCACGCCCGCATCATCATCGCGTGCGCGCTAAACGCGCGTCGTGTTCCGTTGGATAACGTAGCGGTCGCGCGTGTTCTTGTCGTGGCAAGCGTCCCATTCGGGTTCTTCAAGGAGACTCCAACGCCATGGCCGACGCGTCCTGCTCTTCCGACGGAGGCGCCTCGGAGGCCTCCTCCTCCGCCCCCACGGAGGCGCACGCGCCTCCTCCTGCCACCCCAAGAATGGGGCACCGCGCGCAAAAACGGGTGATCACCCTCGGCCTCAACGCCGAGCGACTTCGCGTCTTGCGTGCGGGGCTCGTGGCCGCGCGGGCGCGCGTGGAGGCCGGGTGTCCGCTGTGGACACGGCTGCAAGACGGACTCGCGCTTGCCGAGCGCGAGTTTGCGGCCGAGAACACGCTGGGCCTCAGCCCCGACGACGCGTTCAATGCCTACCCCTTGGCAATCAAACGCCAAAGGCGCTCCGCCGCCGCCGCCGCCCAGCCCACCGCCGCCGCCGCCGCCCAGCCCACCGCCCAGCAGCAGCAAGTGGCACGCTTGACCAAGCGCCAGTGGAAGCGCATGGGAATCGAGTTGGTGTCGGCGCGCCTGCGTCAGGTGCCGCTGAATGCGCCGCGGTTGGCGCGGGCGGTTTTGGAACTCGACTTTCCGCCACTGGACAGTTTCAACTTGCCCGCATCAACGCCCAAGACGCCAGTGTCCGACGAGGGCGTCGCCAACTGCCCCACCTCGTCCACTGTGGCCACGATACGATGCGCAACCTGCGGGATCCGTCACGCCTCGCGGCTGGGCATGCTCGGGACGACCACCACCCACGGATGCCTCTGTGCCCCTATCGCAGAGGTTGCCGATCTCGAGCATGGCATCTACTCGTTTGACATGGGAGCGTACCGGTGCGCGCTCGACCCAGCGATTGAGTTTGCCAACTTGAAGTTGGTGGTAAAGCACCATCGCGGCGATGCAATCTCAATCGTGACGCCCTACGAGAGCTTTGTGGCGAATCGGCGCCTCGTCGAGGTGTGCTGCCACGCGTGCCTCGTGGTCGTCACCCGGCCGTGCAACAAGCGATTGATTTTTGGCACCTTGGAGTGTGGGTGCCGCCGACCCCATCATGCTCGAGCTCGGGGGGTGGCGGCGGACGAGGAGCGCGTTTGAGCGGAGCATTGTCACAAGGTCGTATACACGCGCACGCACACACACACGCGCACACACACATGCGCATGCAAACAAGTACCACACGTTTCTGGTTTTGGGCGGGGTTTTTTTTAATAGAGCAGCCCGCCAGGCGGCGCCTGGTCGGAATGCATGGCAACGGTGGCAGCCATCTGCGCGCGCATCTCTGGCGACAAGCACCACACGAGTCGCTCGCAGGCCTGAACCCGATCCCGAATGGCCGCCCCGTCGTTTCGAATCGGCTGGGCCTGCGTGGGCATCCCAGACACCCCCGGTATGCGACGGTCTGCCTCTTCGGAAAGGTGTTGGTTGTGACTCTTGGCCGCGTCCTCGATGGACAGTGCAAGCGCCCTGTCGCTGCAACCAACGTCGCGCGTCGGGTCCTTGGCCGGGCCCAGTGGTCGGCTGAGGTGGCAGCGAGCGTCGCACATGTGTTGAAGTGCCGCATGCTTGACTCCCACATCGACGTGGAGGCCAAACAGGCCGTGCTCCAGGTCGGATGCCACCCTGTGGCTCGAGACGTTGGTGTCGAAGAGGTTGACGAGGTCGTCGGCACAGCGCGTGGAACGCGCGAGCCGCTCGTGAACCTCGTCGAGTCGTTCCAGAGCCGTGCGAATTTTGTCGAGTGTCTCGGGCGGCGTCGGCGTCGATGATGCCGACGCTCCCAGCACCTCGGTCAGCTGCGCTTCGGTCTCGCGCCAGACGCGCGAGACTGATGGTGGCGTCCACGCTTGGCCAACTGCTTGGTGACCCAGGCGCGTCTTGGCTCGTTGCCACAAAAGTGTGGCCAGCGCGCGGTCGTCCACGACGGTGCCACCACCGACGGCATCCGCGGCCACGCCGCGGAAGAGGTCCACTGCCACTTGGACGAAGACGGGCACGAGGTGCGAGGTGCAGCCCTCGGGGGCGTAGGGCATTGGACCGTTGGGGTCGCGCGAGTAGATGTGGTCGACTCGCGTGCGCTCGTCCACACCGGCGAGCGCACGCAATACCGACCGCACCATTGGTGCACGCTTGCGTTGCTTCTTGGCATCGGCATTGGCGGCATTGGCGGCATTGGCGGCATCGTGGTGGTGGTGGTGATGGCGGTCGAGCACGTAGAATTCGAGCCCATTCACCTGCGCCTTGGCGCACCGGTAGGTGCCATTCTTGTCCAAATTCCAGCACTCGGACAGGCGTTGCACGTGGGCGCGTGCGCGCGCTCCGCCGAGAGCCGAGAGGATGCCGACGAGCGCGGCGTCCCTTTTTGCGGCGACCGAGAGTGGCGCCGTCGGGGAAGCGCTGGCGGGTGGCGCCAGCGCTGTCGCGGCCACGTACTCCATCACGGGCGACCCGAGGAGCGCCAGCAGCTGGCGACGCGCTGCCACCTCTGGCGGCAGTGCTCGGGGTGCGGGCAAGGGCATGGGTGCAGCGGCGGTGGACGACGGTGCGCGCTTGGCCGGGAGCAGCTGGAGCTCGTGCTCTCCGGGAAGGTACTCGCGGATGTCGAAGCGGTGACGCTCTGCAAACCCGAGATAGGCGCGCCCGAATCCAGAGCGGGCGTTGCGCGGCGTGCCCACACGTGGTGGGGCACTGGAGAGCTCTGACCACCACTCCCTCGAAGCATTGTCGGTGCGCGTGCTGGCACGCAGCCGGTCACCCAGCGTGTGCAACATGGTTTCGACGACGGCTGCGCCTTCGGAGACCGACACGTACCCGCACGGCTTGGCCACATCGAAATCGGCCGGCTGGTGTGCCGACGTTTCGTGGCCGTAGCCGAGGAAGCGGTGCACGTTGCCGAGTCCACCCAGAAGCCCCACGTGCCAGTGCGAGAGCTGCGCATCGCCCTTGTCCACGTCGCAGACGCGCGATGACACGTCGTGGTCGATTTGTGGGAGGTTGCAAAGGCCCTGTAGTTTTTGCGCGTCGTCTTCGTAGCGAGCGTGGCGTCGCTCAATGTTGAGCGCCCACCGCGCAGCCTCCTCGTCTTCGGGACGGGCTCGTGCTCTGGCCCGGGCCAGGCGCATCGCGTCGGCTGCGGCCCGCGTCGCAGCGGCGGCCTCGGCGTGCGCGAGCTGGCGGCGCTGCGGTGGCATGCAGTGGTCGCAGGCGCTTTGCGTGGGCATTCTCATCACATACCCCGCGTGGGCATCGTCAAGGTGGTCCCTTGTGATCCTATCCAGCTCATTCTTTGTCGCACCGACAATGGGTCTTGGTGGATCGGCCGGAAAGTCGTCTTGTCGATGGGACGCGACGGCGCGCTCGGAAGGCGCGAGCGCGTGCGGGAATGGCGTCATTGCGCGGGCGCGTGCCAGCACGCCTTCGCGAAGCTGCTCGAGCGACGGGCCGAGGAGTTCGGGGTGCGCGACGGCCGGAACCAGTGGCAGGTCACCGAGGAGCGCCGCGCGCTGCGACCAGGTCCATGCAGCGTGCAGCACGCTCTCCGCGTCGGATTCGACGAATGCTGGCGCCATCGGTTCCCACTGGTAGACGAGATTGTAAGGGCGTCGCGCATCGATTGGCGTCTTGTCCCTCTTCTTGGCGCTCCGCTCCTGCTCCTTGCGTTTCTGCTCCTCCTCCTTGGCCTCTTTCTTTTGCCGCTCCTCCTCCTCCCTGGCCCTTTTCTTTTGGCGGCGCTCCTCCTCCTTGGCCTCTTTCTTTTGCCGCTCCTCCTCCTCCCTGGCCCTTTTCTTTTGGCGGCGCTCCCCCTCCTTTTGGCGGCGCTCCTCCTCCCTGGCCTCCGTCTTCGCGCGCTTCCTGGCGTCGACGACCTCGGCGCGCTGACGCTTGGCCAGTTGCGCCTGCTCGCGCTTTGGCAGTGCCTCCGGTGCCCGAACCGAGTCGACCGAGTCGATCACGGCGCCCTTTGTGGACTCGACTGCGCCGTTCATTGAAACGGCGGGGCGCGGATGCGCGCGCGCGCGGGATGTGTCGACCCCTGTCCACCACCACAGGGGACGCACGCGTGCGTTATCTATGCACACGCGCACACACACGACGCAAGACGCGCGCGCGCGCGCGCGCATCCACCGACTTTTAGTCCGACCGACGCGCGACGTAAAAGGCAAGCACTATTCTGAAGGTGGTGACCGCCATGACTTGCGGCCGCCAAGAAAAAAGAAAGAAGGCCTCTTTTTTAGAAACACCTTTAGAACAGTGCTTGCCTTTTACGTCGCGCGCGGTGGAGTCCGATTTGATGGGACGTTGATGGCGTCGGCATTTGATCGTCCCCGCGACGTCCTGGTTGGGTCATGGCGACGACGCCGTGGCGACTTGCGGTGGGTCGGCGCATCGTCAAGCGCGGCGTGCGCGTGGACCTCGTGCGCATCGTGCGCAACCTCTTGGACGTGGTGTCGACGGTGCAGGTCAAGGTCCTCGACGCGCTGGTCGATCAGACGACGACGCTCGAACAGCTCGAGGAGGTCTGTGGTTCGGTGGCGGTGGTGCGGGCGCTCGTGCAGGAGCCGGCGCCTGCGGGCATTGTGGAGTCGTTCATCCTGTCCGTCTTGAAGGCCGAGGAGCAGTCGCTCGCCAAGACGCCGCGGGCGACGTTGGTGCCGCACGACAATGTGGAGTTGGTGCGGCAGGCGGTGCAGCCGTGCCTCGAGTTTTTATACTACGAACAACTCTAACGACACCACACTAGATGTCCTGAAAGCCCACGAGCTCCACCAACCGGTCGGAATCGGCCTTGCGCCTGGCCTCCCGCTCCTCGAGGCCCTCGGGCAACAGCTCGGTGGCACGCACGAGCGCGTCGAGCCCGAGGGCGGTGGGGCCCACCCATAGGCCCGATCCGAGCGTGAAGAGAAAGCCCACCGCCGTGCCCAGCTCTAGAAGGAACCACCAGCTGCTGTAATAGCAGCCCGGTCCGCGGTACAGGTGGGCGCGCCAGATCAGCGTGGTCAAACCCCATGGGAAGGCGTTGGCAAAGCCTGCGACGAGCAGAAGACCAAGCGGAAGTCCGTGATCGAGCTTGGCATCGACCTGAAAGATGAGCAGATGCAGGGCGACCTCGACCGCGGTGATGGCAAAGGCCCACGACGCGATTTGGAGCAACCAGCTGCGCGGGGACTTGTACTCGTCCAGGATGCTTGGCACCCACCGAGACCGCATCGTGAAGACGAGAAGCAAGTCGAGAAAGATGACGGCGGTGGCGACCACGGGAAGGGTCCAACCTAGGCCGTTCCACTTGTCCCCATGGTTGGTGATAATGAACTCGGGATACCGCAGGAGCTCTTCGGCACTGAAGCGCTCTTTTAAACCCACCACGAACCCCAATCGCATCGTCGTGGCGTTGGCGTAGGTGACAACGCGAATCCCAAAGTGCTCGTGCGGACACAATGTGGGGTCGATGATGTGTGACGCATTGAACTTTTTATCGACTCCCTTAAGGCTGCGGTATTGGCCCTGCGTGCGCGACACGGGTGCGCGTTTGAGAGCGTGAGTCGGACACCCATTATTCGGGGAGGGAGGGGGCGACGAACGTGCTCCGCGCACATACCTGAGCAAAGGGTTCCAGCACTGGATCTTCGAACGCGAATTGAAGCGGTGGTATGGTGATGGGGTCATCGGGCGCGCAGCCCAAGCAACCAACGTAGAGTGCAAACGTCGAGAGGGACACGTCATCCCGCGACGTAAAGTCGAAATCGATCAGTTCGTTCTCCTCAAACGGACACGATGTGCTCGAACAGTGGATTTCCAGGCCGGCCGTCGAAGAGGGCGGGACCTTGAGGTATGAAACTTGCGAAATGTCGTGATGGTAGGGTGGCTTTGTGCAGAGGTTGTTGGAGTCGTACGTCGGCACGTGCGCGAGCGCGAGCAGCGCGAGCATTGCGGAGGTGTGCTTCTGAGCCTCGCTAACTCGGCCATGCCACAGGTTGGGGTTATGTTTGCGCACGCAGCGCCGTGCACACCCATGTCGCTCGCGCAGCTAAAGGCCATGGGCGCCGATCGCGGCGTGGTCCCGGTGGCCTTTGAAATCGGAGGTCAGATACTGACCAAACCCGTGCGTGCGCACGCCGACGGTCGCGTGGACCTTGTTGACGTTGTCGACGGAGAGCCGGTATACACAGCAGTGTTGTACGAGGGGCGCCTTGAACACGTTTCGTCTGAAGAAGTGCTGTGGCACATACCATACTTTGGTCAGGTCGTGCGCATTGGTGCGCCTGAGGTAATCTTTGCAAAACGCAAGCGTGAGCACGAGAACGATGCCGTACGCGAGGACAAGGAGATGGGACTGCACGCGGTCATCGACATGTACGGCCCCGACGCCCTTGAGTGGCGAATTGTGTCTTCCGCGTCTGGCCCACGCCTCGCGATGCAGGAACTTGCCAACTCCGAAGAAATTAGACTGATCAGCGAGAACGGTGGCATGCTGCGCGACATGGACACAAAACTGGAGCAGACGCTTAACCTCACTGAGGGCGGACGAGGCGACGCCGCCAAGCGTTGGGCCGGCATCGACGCCAAGCGTCGCCGCGCACTCACAAGGTTCAAGGTGGCGATGGAGACGTATGTTAAGGAGTTCGGCTCGGCCCTCGTGCCGCGTGGCTACGTTGACGATGACGGGTATCCGTTAGGTGTGCGGCTGGGTAGCTTTCGGGGAGGATCGATGCGCAAGGGCATGCCGGACATGTCACACATAGATGCATGGGCCGAGGCGCTACCCGAGTGGGCGTGGAACTCCAGAGAAACGGACGCGTATCGCAACAGGATGCTGCAGAACCGGTTATGGCGGAGCCGGCAATCATTCGTCGATTTCCAGGCAGCGATGGAGGCGTACGTGCACAAATACGGCTCGGCGCTTGTGCCGCGCACGTATGTTGATGCAAACAAGTATTCGTTGGGCAGTGTATTGGCCGACTTCCGGCAAGGGCACATGCACAAGGGCACTTCCTGGGAGGAGGAGGCGATTGCGTGGGCCCAGGCGCTACCGCAGTGGGCATGGAACGCCAAGGGCTGCGACGCGTATCGCCTCGCGATCGGGGAGGCCAACAAGAAGCATCAAGCAAACAAGCTGCGCATCGAGCTGGAGCGCGCACGCCAGATTGCCAAACCCTTTGAAAAGAGCAAGAAACGTCGCTCGGCGATGTACGCCGTGTGCACCGACTTCTCGGGTCGAAAGGGCAACGCAGTGCTTTACATGCTCTCCGAGGACAGCAAGACCATCCGGCGCGTATCCAAAAATGGCGATCTTTGTAATAGGAATACCGTTGGCCCAGTCGTCGATGCGGACCCCTCGCAGGCACCACCGCCCGAGGCCGAGACGGCCAATAGCTAGGATTTGAGCCTTCTCGACCAGTCGCTGACCGACGCCGAACATGTATTCCAAGCGCTCTGCGGCCCGCATGGCCATGAATCGTCTCCTTTACGACGAAGGTTCCATTAGGTACAATGACCAGAACGAGCCGTGCCTAATCGGATTTCCACGCTCGGCCTTCAGCAAGGTGCGTTGGGCAGGCGAAACCGGAGCTCATGACTCAATCGTGGCACTTCCGAATGTCGCCGTGCACATGCTGCTCGCGCTGCGCTCCCGTGGCGGTGACGAGCTTCGGGCGGCGCTTGCGACCCAGTTGGTCCGCGCGATGCAGGCCAAGGCCGGTCTCTCCGACGAGGAAATTCATGCTCTGGAGCAGCCCACCCCAAACCCGCAGCTCACCAACGCCGTTGCCGCCGCCGTTGGTGCGCCCGTGCTTCCGGAGCCGGCTTCGGCCGCGGGGTCGTCCTCCAACCAGATCACGATTGGCCCAGCCAACGGCGGCGACCTCACGGCCAACCCCAACGTCAATGTCAACGTGCACCCGCCAGCGCCGGCGCCGCCACGGTCACCCTCGTCCGACGGGGGTGGTGGCGAACTTCAGGCAGTACCGACCGATCGGCTCATCGACCTGGCGACGCAGCCGCAAAACCCATTGCAAGGCTTTGCCATGCGCATGCTCGGCTACGTCGAGCGGTCGGCCGTTGCGCAGGTGCGCAAGCACGAGATTGCCATCGAGCACGCCGAGGACGACCACAAGCGCAAGGCCGAACACGAGACGGCGTTGGCCGAGGAAGAACTCAAGAAAGCCAAGAAAATGAACACCATCTTGGCCATCAAGGGCACTCGCGAGGCGGCAGCGGAGGGCCACATCCTCACGCCGCGCCTGCGCAACGAGCTCTCGGAGCAGCTCGTCAACAACCTTGCCGGCAACGAGGGTGAGGCACTCGTCGACGCCGACCTGTGCATCCCCAAGCTCTTCACCGCAAAGGCCTACGCCGAGCACCTCAACAGCGGCGTGCCCCTCACCGACGCGGCCGAGCTCGCCCGCCTCCGCTCCGACGCCGCGCAGCTCTACCTCAAGACCTTCAAGGTGGCCGCCACGCGCGTGCTGCCCCAGGCGCGTGAAGGCACGGCCCTCGTGTGCCAATTCAAGAGCGTCGACTTGAAGCACCGCGCCTTTGCACGCCTCTTTGCCAAGTATCGCTACGAGGGCGTGGAGTGAGGCCCTTGCTGCGTGTGTGTTAACCCCCGTGCACCGACGGGAGCCGTCCCTTTGTTATTGTACCAAAAAAACGCCGAGTTAAAACGCGAGTCTATAGACCTGTTCGTACGCGGGCGGCCTGGGCGGCGGTGGCGCCCGCCCTACCACGTACAATCCCACGACGAGTCCCAATAGGCCGAGGACCGCGATGGACCCACCTACCGAAAGTCCCACGAGGAGAACCAATCGGTCGTCGTCTTTTGACCTGGTGGGCCCATAGGGCGGCGGCGGCGAGGGTGGCGGGGGCGAGGGCGGCG
>Ga0115572_10002887_pt1 | contig 13641 bp, 13 predicted proteins | sample COGITO_mtgs_1206_FD_88681 | JGI IMG/M metagenome (GOLD analysis project Ga0115572, IMG submission 88681) | Pelagic marine microbial communities from North Sea - COGITO_mtgs_120607 | ecosystem: Environmental > Aquatic > Marine > Epipelagic | place: Germany:Helgoland, sampling site Kabeltonne... | reverse complement strand
CGATGAAGCAACGAATGAAACAGTTGCTGCGGTGATAATTCTATAAACTCTCTAAAAAATAAAACCCGGCTAATCGCTGGGTTTTTTGTGCCCTGAGATATGCCTGCAGCCCGCAGTCATTTGGTATACATGCCTTCATTATAAACAACAATGATTTATCCTATAGTAGTGTGAAATAGTGTAGTTATTAGATATACCTATTTAACACAATATGTCATATTCATGTCAAAACCCAAGTTGACATAAAAGCGGAAAAAGAAACTAAGGCACTGCTCCTGCTCTCTTAGATTTCATAACTTGCCTGCTCAAACCAATTGAATAAAATGCGTCTAGTTTTTCTAACTCAAGAAGATCCTTTTTACCTCCCCAAGATTTATCAATATCTACTACCCAAGCTAAAGGCTGAGGGTCATGATGTAGTGGCAAGCGTTTTGTTTGACGTTGCTCCCTTTGGAAAAAAAGAGAGTAAAGTCAAGCAGCTTATTGATACATATAAAGTCTTTAGCCTAGGCTTTACCATACATTACATGTCGCAATATGCCAAAGGAATACTAGGAAAAGATGTAAAGGGTGTAATGGAGGCGAACGGCATTGAAACTGTCAAACTTACTAATAGAGTTAACCATCCTGAGAGTTTAGAAATCATTCAAAGCTTCAAGCCTGATCTTCTAGTGTCATTAGCGGGTAATGAGATTTTCAAACAGCCATTGTTTGAATCCGCAAAACATGGAGTAATTAACCTTCATAGCGCCTTACTACCAAAGTATCGTGGATTAATGCCGTCATTCTGGGTGATGCGTCACAATGAGGAGAAAACTGGTGTATCTGTATTCTTTGTAGATGAAGGGATTGATTCCGGACCAATTATCGTCCAAAAAGAAGTTCCACTCTTAAATAGAACCCAAGCAGAACTCATTTGGGAGCTTAAATACCGCGGAGCTGATGCCATTGTTGAAGCTTGTAATTTAGTTGCAGAGCATGGAGAGAACACTCCAACGATGTCAAATGATGAAAAGGAGATGACCTACTATTCCCGCCCAACAAAAGAGGACGTGAAAGCATTCAAAACAATAGGTAAAAAGTTCTTCTAATGAAATTCATCACATTCGACATAGAAGACTGGTTTCATATCCTAGACCATCCAGAGACAGCAAACCCTTCCTCTTGGGATAAATTCGAATCTAGAATAGATCACGGGGTTGGCCTTATTCTAGATCTAATGGATAAGCATGACCTCAAAGGAACATTTTTTTGCTTAGGCTGGGTTGCTGAAAAGCACCCCCAAATTATCAAGCGAATAGACGCGGCTGGACATCATATTGGAACTCACAGCTATTATCACCAACTCGCTTACGAACAAACGGAAGATGAATACAGAAAAGACCTATCTGATTCTATAAAGATATTGTCTGACCTTATAGGTAAGAATATTGATGCATATAGAGCCCCGGGCTTTTCAATTAAAGAGTCCAATCTATGGGCATTTGATGTGATGGCGGAAGAAGGGATTAGGTACGACAGCTCAGTATTCCCTGCTAACAGAGCACATGGAGGTTTACCTCAATTCACGACAGATCAACCTTGTACGGTTATAACGAAAAAAGGCTATGAAATTATCGAACTTCCGATGAACACAGCCTCTTTACTAGGTCAGATTTTTGTTTTTAGCGGTGGTGGATACTTCCGTTTACTCCCAGAATGGTACTTGATAAAATTGTTTAAATCTCAAGAATATGTTATGACCTACTTTCATCCTAGAGATTTTGATGCGGGACAACCGATGATACCGGGGTTGTCTAGATTCAGAAAGTTTAAGAGCTATACTGGATTAAAGAGCAGTCGCTCAAAGCTTAGCTCCGTCTTTAATCAGAATTCTTTCGTACAGTTACACTTAGATGACTCTTACTTAAATTCTCTTGACGTTATTCATCTGTAAAAGAAGCTTTCCAGGCCGACCTTAAAGCTTTAACATCATTTGATGCTATCCAATCAATAGTACGTTTAACAGCCTCCTCCGGAACAACTGGCTGGACAAAACCAAGGTTACGAATTTTGTCAGCTAAAAAATGAGTAGGTTGAGCGAATTTTTTAACACGCATCGGACTTGCCAGAAAATCTTTACCAACTAATTTGAATGGTAAATTCAATAAATACGAAACTCCTAAAACAAATCTGAATGGAATGAATAAGGGCATTGAGCCGTTTGCTTTTCCTATAAGTCGCAACAAATCCTTAGTACCTAGTTGATCGTAATCAACGTAGTTATAAACTAAAGGTGCCTTCTCTTCCGCTTTGTCTAAAGCGTACAACGTTGAAGAAACAAGGTTTTTTACGTAAGCCATTGACTTAATGGGATTCGAATTGAGCCCTATTGGTATAAATCTTGACGAAAGCCACATCAGATTAAATACATTTCCAAAATTCCATTCACCATATACAACTCCTGGCCTAATTATAGCTATTTTACCTCTCAACCCTCCGCTACTAATTTTACTTGCAATTATTTCCTCCATTAATAATTTAGATTTACCATACTCATTAGTGGGTAGTTGCTCCGATGACTCTTCTCTAACTTTATTACTGTCTCCGTACGTGGCAACACTTGAGTAAAATATCCATCTTACACACGATGAAAAGGCCTCAATCACATTTTGAGTACCCGTCACATTCGTTTGATAAAAATCGGATTGAAAATCAAAATGAACTGCAGCAAGATGATGAACTACCGCATCACTCGCAACACTGTACACTTCCGGCAATGAAAAAGAATCCCTGATATCTACTTCAAGATAAAACTCCTTCTCTCCTAATCCTTTAGGCACTTTTTTATCAATCAGCAAAACATTACCGGTGATGCATTTCCTTAAATGCCAGGCGATAAATCCTGAACCTCCTATTAAAATATGATTTATTTCCATTCCTTATTTATCTAATTTATAATGCCTTAACCACATACACTTTATTCGACATATTGCGCGCACTCAGAAGTGAAATTTTCGCGCCTTCTACACTAAATATTCAACTTTCATCAAATAACGTAATGTCTTATCAACAACTTTATACCGTAAATAAGACGTTTCTTTATAGTAAGCTCAATCATACTCTGATTTTATTATCTCTATACAGCTTCGCGAATCCATTTGTTCAGAATGCGCAATCAACCTGCGTTTGCTATACTCATGGCCTTTCAAATAGCTAAAGACGTTGGACCATTCTTCAACTGGTATTACCATACCATAATCCTCATTTAGAATCTGTTCTGAAAATGCTCCTACATTTGAAACTACAGGATAAACTCCAAAATATTGAGCTAATGCAACTACTCCACTTTGAGTCGCCGTTTTATAAGGGAGAAATATATAGTCGAACCCATTAAAAAAATGCGGAATATCACAATCAGGAATGTACTTGTCGGTAAAAGCTAGATTCGGTAAATCATTTCTTCTAACGAGATCTGACAACGTTCCTTTGCCGGCTACTACGAACTCGAAATCCCTATTGGCTTTGGCCAACTCCAAAAATATATCGATCCCTTTATAGGGTTCTAGTCTACCAAAAAACAAGATTCGCAAATTCTCATTTCTCTTAAACTTATTTATTCGTGAATACATTAAATCATACCCGCCAATAGTCCTCAACAAAATGCTCTTACTATCGACACATTGCCTCTTGCCTATCTCTAGTTTTGAGAAGACACTGTAGACAACTATTTCGTTGGACAACCACAATACAAAGTTATTAAAGATTCTATCTAAGTAACCTCTACCTTCATGAGGTGTGACGTCGTGTATAGTTGATTTTACCCGATGACCAAATAATCGTGCCAATAGCAAAGGAATAAAATTCTTAATATTTACAGAAGCAAAATGGATAATGGAATTTCTGCTAAGAAAGATTAAACTTAGTCCGACGAAAAAACTTCTAAATATATCCGACAAACCTTTACTAGAACTAAGCCCGGTGGACGACGTTAAAATTAAGGCGTTAGATCTAACGCCTTTTAAGGTTGGAAGATTAGCAGCATTAGTCCATATAACTATATTAAGCCCGAGCTCTTCCAATGCCATTACCTCTTGAACGAGGTAATTTAACAGATCGCCATTCGTGGAATTACCAAATAAAACCACCCCACCACGCTTAAACCTTCGAATCATATAATCAGAACCTTGATTCAACATTTTTCTTGCTTCATATAATTATATAACTTTAGCCCGGTCTTAACTTCATGTATTACCAACCCCTGAATCCATATTCTCTTCGGAAATATGCTCTTTCATTTTCAAAGTAACTATTAAGATAATCTAAGTCTTTTTTGCTAGGCAAGGGCATTTTGAAATTAGAGTTGTGCTTACGGATGAAATGGTGAATATTAAGAGATTTCAAAAATTCTAATAATCTTAGTGCTCCACTCTTGGTTAGGCGCTGGCTTATACTGGTAATAAGGTTCTCAACTAAAGCAATTTTCGGAATAAAACCCTTATTAACCTCTCTTCTAAGGGTATCCGGAACGTAACTAACATTCTTGAGTCCCAAGAAAGAATAAACTTTTTGCATGACTTCTTCTGGGTTTTTCAAGCTAGACTCCATCTCCAAGACCAGGATTTGCTCAGGTTTGAAGTATTTTAAATATTGCTGAATTTTAATTGAATACTCTCCGAATGCCAAATTCTCACCGACACTGATATAATCTCGCAGTGACGTCCTCTTGTCAATTGTTCCTTTTCTAATGGAGTGATAGTAATCAGAAATTACCCTCTGCGTTGGATTCCTTAAAATGCATAATATTTTAATTCCGCTCGAGTAAGCCCGGATCCTCTCGGCTGACTGCAAATCGTCCAAATATGTCACCGAAAATTCACCCTTAATTAGATTATTTGGCTCAAACTGTTTAATATACCATTGAATGGATTTTTTATGATATAAAGTACTGAAGTAATTTATCTCTTTCGCATTCCCTGAACTAACCTCAGGATGCTTAACAATATTTTCCCATAACCAAGATGAACCTGATTTTCCCGAACCGATTCCTATAAAATCCACCATATTATCCTTTTCTATAGCTGTTTAACATCATGAAGTTTGCATTGATTTTGGCTATTACGCTAGCCACTGACTTCTGCAATTTTCTGTGCCGAACGAGATAAAACAATAAACTATCACGCATAAAAACAAATTTATCTGTCTTAAAACTCTTATTAATAGAATATGAATGTAAATGCTCGAATTCGAAATTAGGATACAATATAGTAACAAAATCAGTAGTCCGTAGCTTTTCTGCGAGTATCGCCTCCTCATAAAAAAGGAAAGTTTCCTCACTAAAAAATTCTAACCTTCTCACCAAATCTAAGTTCATCAATAAACATGAACCAGAACCATGATAAATAATATCATCATTTTTTAATCGACTATTCTTTGAATAAAATCTCTTTAAAAAAGGAAATATTATTTCAATCAAAAGAGGGCGAAAGTAATAAACCCGTTGGCCATGAATCTTAAAATAGGTAACCGCAACATCTCTTAAGTCATTTTCAACGTCAGCACAAATACTTTCCAATATATTTAGATCATCCACCAACAAATCTGGATTGAATACGAAAGCGCTTGTGCTTCCCAAATCTAACGCCTTTCTTAATCCCAAATTATTACCTTTAGCATAACCTAGATTAGACGGTGACTCTATATAATATATATGCTCATCCTCCTGATCTATATTACTTAGCAATCCAGGACTATTATCAACAATAATCAAAACAAAACTACGCCTCAAATTACTAGTAACAAATTTTGTGCAAAAATTTTCAATTAATTCCGCTGATTCATAATTGAGTAAAACAATGGCATTTTTCACTTTAGATCTTTTTTTATATTAATAAGTAATGCGAGAAAAACAATCATTTTGAAACCTATAGTTGCACCTCCTGAAAAAACAAGATATGATGTAACATAAAAGAATAATGGAACCCCTAGGATTATATCCATAGATATCTTTCTAAGATAGGCCACAAATAATAACATTGTCATAACTGGGCCCATAACTAAATACCAATACATCACACATGAATGAGGAAAGGTAGGGTAACCAAAGATATTCATGTTCCACTGTACATCATTGAAACAAAACGATAAACCCATTGGGTAATTAAGCATTAGCTGCCATCCTACATTAATCGACTGTACTCTCCCTAAAACGGACACATCCTGAGATATTTCCTCAGTTCCGATACTATTAAGAGAAGATAGAAATTCTAAGGATCGTAACGAAGAAAAAAAGATTGACGCAAAAAATCCAACTACGATAACTCCGCTTAAAGCTATCATATATTTTCTGTGAAATATATTAAAGATGTTCCTAATATTCGCTCTTATAGCATGCTGCATTGCTGCTACTAACAGAAACAACACCGGACCTCTTGATCCTGTTAAAATTATAATCACAATGTATACTAAAACTTTCAACCAAGATTTTTTCCGATACGCGAGCAAAAGACCTATACCTGAAATAAACGCGGTTTCATTACTGGACATGAATGTGAAGTTTAATCGCAAGGTTGAAAATCGATTATAATCTAAACCAAAGCCAACCATCGCCCCGAACAAAACCAATATTACATTTCCTAAAATTATTAACTCAAATATTTGCAATGTTCTCTCTAAATCACGACCAACATAGCCAACTATTCCTAGCGCTAGAACCACACCCAGAGTTAGATTTATATAGGACTCATAATATGCATTAGAGTACGCCATGCTATTACCGGCAAAATAATCCCACATTGCAATGCCGAAGACAAAGCCCGCAAAACTAAGCAGTTGACGGGTTTTGGCAATCAACAGAAAAGGAACAACAAGAACATATATATAACTTACAGGACTGTTTAGCCACAAATACGTTAATGAAGGAATCGACTTGTAGGTATGAAATGAAGTAAATTCATATACATCCCCCGGCAAAATAAGCAATAGTAATGCTATCCAAATAGGAAAATCTCCCCTAATATTTATTACACTAGACACGTCCTTCACGACCTTCAATAAGACTCAAGATTCTAACATAATCAACCTCATATATTTTCCGCATTTCTTCTTTAAGCGCTTGAAAAAAATCCACCATTTTCGAAATTCTAGGATGCTCGTATGAAATGACCGCTATAACTTGAAGCAATTCAGTAATAATTTTTGACGGACTTCACTCATGCCAATAAGACAAGTCTTTATCAATAAGTTTTTCCAATTTCTTTATGTCTTTTTTGTAAGAATTAACAACCATACTTCTTGTATCGGAATTCATTTTAGGAGGGGTCCTAATATTAAAATTTACTACTTTATTTTTAAGTCTCCTTTTTAACTTAGTTGAGAGAAATATAGATATCGCAGTTCCTATTATTGATCGTGAAAAAATTAAGCTATTTAACCACTTTAACTTTGGTATGCCCGAAACATTTTGTTTTTCAATCGGATAAAACTTAATCCGGTTTAAACCTAAAAACAGCAATATGTCCGATAAGAATCGCTCCCTATTATTTTTAAAATCATCGTAGAACATAATTTTGACATTATCAAAGTTCTCAAGATAGTCTTTTACTTGTTCGTAGTAAAACCCTCTACTAAGATAGAAAAAATCAAAATGTGCGTTGTCTTTTCTGCGTTCATCCTCGCGTTTTATCGCTTCCTCAAAACTAAGATTTTCAACGACGTCTCTAACTTTCATCGTATACTGAGAATATGCTCTATCAACAGGATTCCGTAGGATAATTAATATTTTTATCTTTCTGTAATTAGGTACTATTTTTTTTATATTATTAATTGTCTTTTTGTGAAAAAATAGATACGGAGTTGAAGACTCACCTTTAATCTTCTTTAATTCTGAACCTTTAAATAGTTTATCATAATCATGTTGGTTATGAGTGAATTTAACCCTACCGCCGTTAGAAAATGAGGGAGGGTCTTCATTATAGAAGGTAAAGAAACAAGGTTCCTTTATATCAGTCATATATATATCTGGATGCTGCTTTAAATATTCGTGAACCGATGTCGTAGCCGCTTTTGCTGCACCGACAATTAAAAAGTTAGGAAGTCTATTATTCATTACAGAGGTATATAATATGTCTTAATTTTATATTTCTTGAAGACTAGCGATGACAAATATATATTCAAAACTGCATCAATTACGGCTGATACAATTGCAATATAAAAATAGCTGACTTTAAACCAAGTTCCCAGAGTTAAGTAAGAACAAAAACCAATTACGGTAAGAATTGTGATGACCCGACGAAGATCCTTCTGCTTTCCACTCATATTCATTACGACCCCAACAGAACCCGTGGCAGCGTTTACCAATTGACCTAATGATAATATCAACAACACCAAGTAACCCTCTTGGAACTTTTCTCCAAAAACTTGTAACAAATATTTCCCAAAAAAAACAATAATAATTACTAAACCTAATGCTGCCCAAAACATCAACTTAGTAGATTGGGTAATCAGCTTTTGTAATTCTTGCATCTTTTCTGCCCAGTATAATTCTGAAAATTTTGGCGCTGCAATGATATTAATTACCTTCAAAACCAAAGAAGGTATCAATGCCAACCGAAAAGCGACACTGTAAACACCTACGTCAGCTTGAGTTGTGTAATAATCGAGAAAAAAGAAGGGCATTGCAGCTAAAAGCGACGAACAGACAGCAGTCAACAACATCGGGTAAGAGGTCTTCATGAATTCCTTTCGCTCAAAACCAAAGGTGTTTTTAGTCACTTTCTTAAGGGTCTTCCAGATTGCCCAGCGTGAAACCATTGAGTTGATGATCAGACTAAATACCAGTAGGTATATGATGTCTACTTTCGTTTGTATTTGGCGAAAAAGCACTGAGATTCCAAGAATCATTACCAAGGGACTTAAAACACTGCGTACTAATTCAGAAATTTGAAGTTTTTTGAGTCCTCTGATAAACTCGACAGAAATTTGATTAATCGTAAAAAATGGTAAGACAATGCCTATTAGTTTTAAACCTTCCGCATATTCTTCATCTTTGCCTATCCAGTGTACAATATAATTGGCACCAAAATAAAGTAGAATCCCTACACAAAAGGATAGCGGAGCTACCGTTTGCAAAAAGTACTTGTACAATGCATGCATTTTTGGTCGGTTTTCTTCGTTATTAAATTGCCCGACATAGCGAAGTACAGATATATTCATTCCTAAACCTAATACCATACCCAATATGGTAAGAATCTGCAACATCACCTGAAAGAAGCCCACTCCTTCTGCCCCTAAACGTTTGGCTATAAGGTAAATCAACACATAACTCGAGCCAATTCCGCTTATTTTTAGCACAAATGTTATGGCACTTCCTTTCAAAAGGTCTTTGAAGTGAACTTCACCATTGAGTTTGTTTTTAATTTTTTCAAGCATTTTTTATACGATAGTTGATTCCTTCGTGTTGGGTAAGTGATATATTTAGGTCTCGATTGTTTTTTTATTCAATCCGTTTCGCTTTAAAAAGGACTATTGAAATTTTTTAAGGGGGGTAAGTTTTGATCCTTTTCTGAAAGTTGGATGTATTCAGGACGTAACATCCAGTCAATGTTTAGGCCTGGATCTTTCCATAGGATTCCAGAGTCGTTCTTTGGGGAGTATGTATTATCTACTTTATAGCTAAAGATTGCTGTTTCGCTTAAAACTATAAAACCATGCGCAAAGCCTCTCGGAAGAAAGAATTGTTTTTTATTTTCAGCTGATAAAATGACGCTGACGTGTTCCCCATAGGTTGACGACTCTTTTCGAAGGTCAACGGCTACATCTAGAACCTCCCCTTGAATAACCCGAACCAATTTGGTTTGAGCGTACGGTGGTAGTTGAAAGTGTAAGCCACGTAAGACCCCTTTTTGTGATTGTGATTCATTATCTTGAATAAATTCAATTCCGCTGAAGTGTTTCTTGAACCAATCTTTTTTATATGACTCCATGAAGTATCCTCTAGCATCACCGATTACTTTAGGCTCAAGAATAAAAAGATCTTCTATTTTGGTAGGTGTTATTGTCATTTGATATAAAATTGCTGTAGTTATGCTATTTTGAAACAAGGTTTAGCAAATATCTGCCGTATTGAGTTTTTAAAAGTGGTTTTGCTAGAATCTCAACTTGTTTCTTTGAAATAAACCCCCGGTCATATGCGATTTCTTCTATACATGCTACTTTGAGCCCTTGTCGTTTTTCAATTGTTTGAATGAAACTTCCTGCCTCTAAGAGTGAATCATGTGTACCTGTGTCCAACCAGGCATATCCTCTACCCATTATTTCTAGCATAAGTTGACCTCGACTTAAATACTCTGCATTAACTGTCGTTATTTCTAGCTCTCCCCTAGGTGAAGGCTTGATTTTTTTAGCAACATCAACTACATCATTTGTATAAAAATAAAGTCCAACAACCGCATAATTTGATTTTGGCTCTTTTGGTTTTTCTTCAATAGAAACAACTCTCCCCTCGTTATCAAACTCCGCCACCCCATACCGTTCAGGGTCACTTACATAATAACCAAAGACCGTAGATTTTTGATTTTTAATATTTTCTTTTGCCGACTTTAATAACTCCGTTAAGCCGTGGCCATAAAATATATTATCGCCTAAAACAAGTGCTACATCATCTTCTCCGATAAAATCCTCTCCAATTATAAAGGCCTGCGCCAAACCATCAGGAGATGGTTGTTCTTTGTAATGCAGGTCAATTCCTAATTCCGATCCGTCTCCTAATAATTTCTGGAAATTTGTTAAATCTTCAGGCGTTGAAATAATTAAAATTTCCCTAATGTCCGCTAACATCAATACCGATAGCGGATAATATATCATCGGTTTATCATAAACAGGCAGTAGCTGTTTTGATACGCCTCTTGTAATTGGATGAAGACGTGTTCCTGATCCTCCGGCAAGAATAATCCCTTTCATATATCGTTATGGTTTTTTATTCTACGTTATCGTACATGTTGTCGTAATACTCCTGATACGTCCCTGAGGTTACGTTTTTCAACCACTCGGCATTGCTCAAATACCAATCGATGGTTATGCCCAGCCCTTGTTCAAAAGTTACGCTTGGCGCCCAGCCCAATTCTTTATTGATCTTGGTCGCATCTATAGCATATCTTTTGTCATGACCTGGGCGGTCTTTCACATAGGTAATCAGTTTTTCGCTGCTCCCTGGAGTTCGTCCAAGCTTCTGATCCATTTGTGTACATAAAACCTTGATCAGGTTAAGGTTGGTCCACTCATTAAAACCTCCGATGTTGTAGGTTTCGGCGTTCTTTCCGTTATGAAACACTAGATCAATGGCACGAGCATGGTCCACGACGTATAGCCAGTCGCGGGTGTAATTTCCATCGCCGTAAACAGGTAGTGGCTTTTCTTCAACAATGTTGTTAATGAACAATGGAATGAGTTTTTCAGGGAATTGGTGCTGCCCATAATTATTAGAGCAATTGGTGATGACATAAGGAATGCCATAGGTCTCACCATAAGCCCTCACAAAGTGGTCAGAGCTTGCTTTAGAGGCACTGTATGGACTATTAGGATTATAAGAGGTAGTCTCTTCAAATAAACCCTCAGCGCCCAAGCTTCCGTAAACCTCATCCGTAGAAATGTGGTAGAAGCGCTTGCCTTCAAAATCCGAATGAATGCGCTTGAAGCTGTTGAGTAAATTCACTGTTCCCAAGATGTTGGTGCGCACAAAGGCCAATGGATCCTTTATGGAACGGTCCACGTGACTCTCTGCCGCCAAATGAATAACCCCTTCCGGCTGGTATTTGTCAAACAAAGCGTCAACCGCTATGGCATCCACTATATCGATACGCTCAAATACATAATTAGGCGCTTTATCGATGTCTTGTAAGTTCTCGAGATTCCCCGCATAGGTCAAAAAGTCAACATTGATAATGCGGTAGTTTGAGTACTTGTTTACGAACAAACGCACTACATGTGAACCTATAAATCCAGCTCCGCCGGTGATTATGATGTTTTTCATATTAATTTATTCGGTTATATACTTAATAAGCTACCTAATCATCCCCGCAGCTACGGTTTCATTAGTTGCTTCATCTACCAAGATTAAAGACCCGGTAACGCGGTTTTGATTGTACTCATCTGCGAAGATGGGCTTGGTAGAACGAATCTTTACCCGTGCGATATCGTTCATCTTGATGTCCTTGTCCTCTTCTAATCTATGGAGCGTGTTGATATCCATCTTGTAGGTGATCTCAGTGATCATTGCACGTGCTTCCGTGGTTGTTTGACGGAGCACATATTTCGCACGTGGTCGCGGCGGAGTGGCGTTCAGCCAGCACAACATGACATCTAGGTCTTGCTGTCCTTCGGGACGGTTTTCACTGCGTACTAGTATGTCTCCTCGACTGATGTCGATATCGTCTTCTAAAGTTATGGTGACAGACATCGGCGGGAAGGCCTCTTCTAGTTCCCCAGTAAGGGTGTGGATACCCGAGATTGTGCTCTCCATTCCTGATGGTAGTGCAACGACTTTATCTCCTTTTTTGAATATCCCGCCTGCAACGCGGCCTGCATAACCACGGAAGTCGTGGTACTCGTCACTGTGGGGACGGATGACTGTTTGAACAGGGAAGCGGCAATCGCGCAGGTTGTAGTCTGCAGAGATGTGAACGGTTTCAAGGTTGTGAAGGAGCGTTCCCCCTTCGTACCAGCCCATCTGCTCACTACGGGTAACAACGTTGTCTCCGTGGAGGGCAGACATGGGAATGAAGCGAACATCCTGAACGTCGAGCTTCGCAGCGAAGTCGGTGTATTCCTTAACTACTTTATCATAGGCCTCTTGACTGTAGTCCACTAAGTCCATCTTGTTGATACACACGAAGACGTGTGGGATCTGCAGGAGGGAAGCAATGAAGGTGTGGCGCTTGGTTTGTTCGATCACGCCTTTGCGTGCATCCACAAGGATGAGTGCTAAGTTGGCGGTTGAAGCACCAGTGACCATGTTACGGGTGTACTGAACGTGTCCTGGGGTATCTGCAATGATGAACTTGCGCTTGGGTGTTGCGAAGTAGCGGTAAGCTACATCAATGGTGATGCCCTGCTCGCGTTCGTCCTTTAATCCATCAGTAAATAGACTGAGGTCGACATGATCAAGCCCTTTCTTAGTTGAGGCTTGTTCAATCTGTTCAACTTGGTCCTCAAAGATGCTTTTGCTATCGTAAAGCAAGCGGCCAATCAAAGTTGACTTTCCATCATCTACACTACCGGCAGTAGTGAAGCGAAGGAGCTCCATGTCGAGGTAGGAGTTGGTATCAAAATTCTGTTCCATAACAGTAGTATTCTTTATTAGGTGTTGGTTGAGGCTAAAAGTATCCTTGACGCTTGCGGTCTTCCATAGCACTTTCACTGCGCTTGTCATCCTCGCGGTTACCGCGCTCAGTTTGACGCGATGAAGCGACCTCTTGAACTATTTTCTCTAAAGTATCGGCATCGCTTTCTTGACCGCCGGTGATGGTGATATCCCCTAGTGTGCGGAAGCGTACCATTTTCATTTGCGGCTCATCGCCCTCGCGAAGGGTGATGTGTTCACTCATAGGAAGCCACGAACCGTGTCTCCAGATGACATTGCGTTCTTTCGCAAAGTAGAGTTCTGGG
>Ga0115572_10002886_pt1 | contig 13641 bp, 16 predicted proteins | sample COGITO_mtgs_1206_FD_88681 | JGI IMG/M metagenome (GOLD analysis project Ga0115572, IMG submission 88681) | Pelagic marine microbial communities from North Sea - COGITO_mtgs_120607 | ecosystem: Environmental > Aquatic > Marine > Epipelagic | place: Germany:Helgoland, sampling site Kabeltonne... | reverse complement strand
GTTTTTGATTTTTTCAATAAGCATAAGAATAAGTGTATTTGTGCTGACTATAATTCAGACTAATATACCATAGCTAGCGGATTATCATGATGAGCATTTTTCAAGCAATGTAGAAGACTATTCAGGTTGGCTTAAAACATCTGGCTAAATGTTATTCCTACGGCGCTACCATCGGTTTCTTTACCTGTTTGGTCATTCTTATAGTTGATGCTTATGTATTTGACACCTAAAGCGGTTCCCGTATTGACGAAATGGTATAAGTATTCAGCATATACGCCTAAGGTATTCTCATAACTTGTAGAGTGATCGTTTGCGTCGCTTTTGAAGGTTGGGTTTATATGGTAACTAACGCCTCCCCCAATAATATGTCTACCAAGCCATAGGTGACTAAAAAGGTCGATAGGATAACGAGTGAAAGACAAGGTACTTTTATCGCCAAGGTCGTTTTCAGCCGTCACCTCATCTAACAAGATACCGCCTTTTATACCTATATCCATTTGCCTATCAAATATGAGATGCGCTATGCCTAGAGCAAGGTAGGCGCCTGATCCTGCACGGATACTGTCGGTTTCTCCATTATCGAAAGTGATGGTTTCTAGAGTATTTCCGCCGAGTAATCCTTCTAGGGTGAAGAAAACTCTATTTGTCGAGTATTCATCAATATAAAAGTCATCATCAGAGACGAGCTCGTCTTGAGAATATTCATAGCCTTGCTGCGGCTCTGTTTGGATGTCTGCACAATAGCTGATCTGGCTTATGCTGAGTAGGCTGATGCAAAGCAGATGCTTTGTTTGTAACAAGAGAGAAGTACTATTTGATTGGGGTTGCGCCATAGAATTCTCTCCCTTAAATTTAGCCAATGCTATTTTCTTGCTCTTCTGCTGGGTCGACGGGTCGTTTAATGAAACGCGCGAATAGAACTCCGACTTCAAACAGCATCCACATTGGAACTGCTAAGATGGTTTGAGAAATAACATCGGGCGGCGTCACGAACATGCCAATGACGAAGCAGCCTAGAAAAATATAAGGTCGCTTCTCACTGAGTTTTTCAACACTGGTTGCTCCCATTAAAACCAATAAAAAAGTCGCGATAGGAATTTCGAAAGCGATACCAAAGGCAAAAAACATTTTTAAAATGAAGTTAAGAATGTTGCTGATGTCGGGCATCAGAGTGACGCCTTGGGGGCCAACTGAAGTAAAAAACGAGAATGCTAAAGGCAGTACTACGTAATAAGCAAAGGCGATGCCTGAGTAAAATAATACAATGCTAGATAGTAAAAGAGGGATTGCGAATTTCTTTTCGTGTTGATACAAACCAGGCGCAATAAAAGACCAAACCTGATGAAGAATAAACGGAACTGAAAGAAAAATTGCGAGTACGATGGTTAGTTTAAACGGTACTAAGAAGGGCGATGCAACGCCTGTTGCAACCATGCTTCCATCAGCAGGCAGTATTGAAGATAGCGGCTCTACTAAAATCAAATAGAGGTCGTTAGCGAAGTAAAAAAGACCTAAAAAGATGATTAATACGGATAATACAATCTTTAGCAGTCGATTACGCAGCTCTAGTAAGTGTGCCATAAGAGGCTGCTCAGGACTGGCGTTGGATGAGTCGTGTGCTTGTGTCATTTACTCGTATCTTCTTTAGACAAGTCTTCTTTAGAAGCGTTTTTTGATGGTGCGCTTTTTAAGGCATCATCTTTTGCGGCAATTTCTTCTTCATCGAGGAAGGTTGCGTAAGGATCTTTGAGTTTTTCTTGTAACTCATCCGTGCGCACTTGTCGCTCCAAGTCATCTTGGATATTGCTCATGGTGCGGCGAATTTTACCGATAAAAAGGCCGACGGTTCTCGCAGCTTTTGGGAGGCGTTCAGGGCCTAATATTAATAGCCCTAAAATCCCAACAACCATTAATTCTAAAAAACCAATATCAAACACTCAGTGTGCTCCAGATTATTTATTGTCTTGGTTTTTCGATTCTGAAGCGTCTTGTTTTTCAACAGTGCTGTCAAATGTAGCGTCTTTCTCTTCGTGAGCAAGGGATGCTTGTTGCGCTGCATCTTTCTCATCGTCTGTTTTTTTAGGGTCTTCGTTAATGGCATTTTTAAAGCCTTTAACGGCTCCGCCTAAGTCGCCACCCAAGTTACGTAATTTCTTAGTCCCGAAGATTAAGATTACGATAACGAATACGATTAATAACTGCCAAATGCTAATACCACCTAACATGATATTGTCCTCTATTTATTTTAATTAGATTAAAAACCAGGAAGCTTAGAGCCGCCTAGAATATGAAAGTGCATGTGAAAAACTTCTTGTCCGCCTTTGGCACCCGTGTTGGTAATAGTGCGGTAGCCTTCAAGGTTTTCTTGTTCTGCTATCTTAGGTACCGTAAGCAACAGCTTACCCATAAGTGCTTCGTCTTCCGGCTGTAAATCATTTAGATTTACAATGTGCTTTTTCGGAATTAGCAACAAGTGAGTTTCGGCTTTAGGCGCTATATCTCGAAAGCATAAAAAGTCATCATCTTCATAGACGGTTTGCGAAGGAATATCTCCGGCTACTATCTTACAAAATAAACAATCAGTCATGTTCTAATTCCTTAGTTTTCCGTTGCCTTATTTAGACTGACGGGATGCTTTTTCTTCTAAGCCGGATAAACCAAAGCGACGCTTTAGTTCTTCAACAACGGCCTCTGGACGCTCACCTAGCTGGGCTAATGCAACTAGGCTGTGAAACCACAAATCTGCAGTTTCGTAGATAACGTCTGAGTTGTCACCACTGTGCTCTGCGTCTTTTGCCGCAATGATGGTTTCAGTTGCTTCTTCGCCAACTTTTTCTAAAATTTTATTCAAGCCTTTATTGTATAGGCTCGCAACGTAAGAGCTGTCTGCAGCTGCGCCTTTACGTTCTTCTAGGATATCCCCTAGAGTCTCAAAAACTGATGTGTTATTTGTTGAGTCGCTCATACTAAGCTCTTAATAATAAAGTAAATTAATAAATATCTTTTGGATCTTTAAGTACAGGATCAACCGCTTGCCACTCGCCTTGATCGGAATCACCATTATGCACTCGATAGAAACAGCTTTCACGCCCTGTATGACACGCAATACCGCCGATTTGTTCGACTTGTAGGACAATGACGTCTGCATCACAGTCTAAGCGTGTTTCATGAAGCTTTTGCACGTGTCCAGAAGATTCACCTTTACGCCACAATTGCTGGCGTGAGCGTGAATAATAAATCGCTCGATTTTCTTTGATAGTAAGGCTTAACGCTTCGCGATTCATCCAAGCCATCATTAAAATGCGACCTGTTTGGTAATCTTGGGCAATTGCAGGTACTAAACCGTCGTTGTCCCACTTAACTTCATCTAACCAGTTTTTCATGACCTGTTACTCATAGAAGGGTCTTATCTTGTAATAAACATCATTTTTCAGCTTACATGAATCTCGGCTGAAAAACCTTAGCCTTTAATTAATAAATTAGCCTTTGATCAATAACCAAAGAGCGCCAAACGCAGCAAGAGAAATCCCCACTGTTTCTGGCATAGCTAAAGCACCTGCTTGCCACCATAAAACACCACCTGAAAGCATGCTGGCAATGGCAATTTTTTGCTGACGGTTTTGTTGGCGCTGCTTAGCAAATTCTTGATTGAGCTGTGTTAGCTGATCTGAAATTTGAGCTTGGCTACTGTCTATTTGGCTTAGCTTACTTAAACTACTGTGAATCAGACCAGGAATCTGCGGGCCTTTTTCAATCCAAATTGGTAGCTGACGCTTCAATTCACGCAATGCGCCTTTTGGCCCATAGCGATCTTTAATCCAGCGTTCCATATAAGGCTTAGCGGTGTTCCACAAGTCCAGCTGTGGATAAAGTTGACGACCCAGCCCTTCAATATTCAATAAGGTTTTTTGTAGTAAAACCAGCTGTGGTTGAACTTCCATACTAAAACGACGCGCAACACTGAACAGTTGCAGTAGCACTTGGCCAAATGAAATTTCAGCGATCGGCTTTTCAAATATGGGTTCGCAGACACTTCGAATGGCTGACTCTAATTCATTTACTTTAGTGTTAGAAGGTACCCAACCACTGTCGATGTGTAGCTGCGCAACTTGGTGGTAGTCTTGGTTGAAGAAGGCTAATAAGTTACGCGCTAAATAGTGTTGATCTTGTTCGGTTAAGGTTCCCACAATACCGCAGTCGATGGCGATGTATTTTGGTTTTTCTGGGCTACCATGAGCAACAAAGATGTTGCCAGGGTGCATATCAGCATGAAAAAAACTGTCGCGAAATACTTGGGTGAAGAAGATTTCGACGCCACGTTCGGCCAATACTTTCATATTGGTATTTTGCGCCTTCAGTGCATCAAGATCAGCAACAGGAATTCCGTAAATTCGCTCGCTAACCATTACACTTGTGCGGGTAAAGTCCCAATATACTTCTGGTACATAAATCAGGTCAGAACCTTCGAAGTTGCGTCTTAGCTGTGTGGCGTTAGAGGCTTCAATGGCTAAGTTTAATTCTGCATGAATGGTATTGCTGTAGTCTTCGACAACTTCAACGGGCTTTAAGCGGCGGCCTTCTGAGGAGTATTTTTCAACCAGTCGTGCCATTTGATCGAGTAAAATCATGTCGCGATCAATGGTTTTATTAATACCAGGGCGCACGACTTTTACAACAACTTCAGTGCCGTCGTGAAGTGTGGCTGGGTGTACTTGGGCAATGGATGCGGAAGCCATTGGTGTGGCATCAAATTGAGCAAATAATGTATCAACTTTTTCGCCGAGTTCGCTTTCAATAAGACGTATTGCTATGTCACTTGAAAACGGCGGAACATCGTCCTGCAACTTAACCAGCTCGCTAACGATGTCATCGGGAATAAGGTCTGGGCGCGTTGATAGTATTTGGCCAAATTTTACGAAGATTGGGCCAAGTGTTTCTAAAGCTAAACGCAGACGCTCGCCACGAGATAATTTTTTAGGTACAGGGGCTAAGCGCCAAGGTGCTAGCCAAAGTGCAATGCGCAACGGTAGTGGAAATTGTTCAGTGGGAAGTAAGTCATCTAAGCGGTAGCGAGTAAATATGTAGAGGATTTTCCACAAGCGCCAAAAATTAGCCACAGACTATTTTCCTTGTTCTTTAGATTGGTTGCGTTTGGTGATCAGTTGACTGATGTATTCTAGACGAGCTTCTGCGCGGTCAGTCGCTAAACGTAAATCACTGACTTGGCTAGTGAAGTGTTCTGCCAGCGGTTTTGGAACCAATAGTTGTACTTCGTCTTCTAGATATTCTTTACTGCTGGTTGCTAATGTTTGGCCGCTGTCTTGGCCCCACTTCATTATGCTGCGTAAGCCTCTACCAATTTGATGAGCGACTATGCCGCCTGTAACGGGTGTGATAAGAGCTTCCCAATCAATATCCATTTGTTGCATGATTTTAGCGATATCGAGAACCAAGGCGCTACTGCCACTGATATCAACATCACCATTCATGAGTGCGTCTGGTTTGTCGCTGGCTAGCGCTACGCTTAAAAGTTCGCTGATGCTGCCAAAAATGGTGGTGTCGCATTCACTATCGTCTTGTAGGCTCAGTTGTAAGCCATGAGAACAGATGGTGACTACGATAATGAGCCAGTCGTCGCTTTGTATACAAATACGCTTACCCTCAAACTTTGATAATGCATTAAGTAATGCAGGATCATGTTTGAGTACGGTATTTAAGCTGCGCTCTATGCTTGCGCATAGGGCGCTATCGATGCTTGGACTGATCATAGTTGTATGTCTGGCCTAAATTTAGACTTTTATGCCGCGGTGCAAAGCAACCATTCCGCCGGTCATATTGTGATAGCTAACGCGGTTGAAGCCAGCGTCTTGCATCATGCCTTTCAACGTTTCTTGGTCTGGGTGCATACGAATGGATTCGGCTAGATATTTATAAGATTCCGAATCGTTAGTCACAAGCTTGCCCATAAGTGGCAAGGCGGTGAAAGAATATAAATCGTAGGCTTTTTTCAATAATGGATTATTGGTTTGAGAGAACTCTAATACCAATAAACGGCCACCTGGTTTTAATACACGAAACATTGAGCGTAAAGCTTCGTCTTTATCGGTTACGTTACGTAGGCCGAAAGCGATGGTGATCACGTCGAAGGTATTGTCTTCGAACGGTAGGTATTGAGCATTGGCTTGCACGTATTCGATGTTGCCAACGTAGCCTTGGTTGGTTAAACGTTCACGACCAACTTCTAGCATGGAAGAGTTAATATCAGCTAATACGACCTTGCCTGATGGCCCAACAATTTTGCTGAATTTTTTAGTCAGATCGCCAGTGCCGCCTGCTAGGTCGAGAACTTTGTTTCCTGGGCGAACGCCTGACATGTCGATGGTGAAACGCTTCCATAAGCGATGTACACCGAATGACATAAGGTCATTCATAACATCATACTTGGCCGCTACAGAGTGAAAAACATCAGCCACCATGGCTTGTTTTTCTTCTGTTGGGACGTCCTTGTAACCAAAATGGGTCGTATTCTCTGTGTTATTCGACATGTTCAAACCTCAAGCTTTCAGCTAAAGCAAAATCGTGTTTCTAATTGCCTTGCATTCTACCCGTTAACCACTAGATTGGCTAATTTGCACCTATGAAATAGATCAAGTTACCGCAATAATATTGTTTCGTTTAAGATTTATTAATTAAAATAAAATGCTTTCAAGAATTAAGCATGCAGTGAAGACTATTTGGGGAAGAATATGTGGGTAAACATGAATAAAGCCGCAACGGTTATTTTTTGGTTGTTGGCACTGGCCAGTTATCTTATGCAATGGCCAGGCTTGTTATCGTATTTGCCTTTGGCTGCATTAGTGGTTGCTGGTATCCATGTATTAGAAGTGATGTTCTTTTGGATTTCGTTAAAAGCTAAAAGTAATAAACCGGGTAAAGATGCAACTTTGATTATGGTATTTGGTATTTTCCATTTGCAGAAATTTATGGCCAAAGCCAGTTAAAGCGAAGGCCAGTTATAGCAAGTTAATGGCGATGCGGTTAACAGTCTCATCGTCATTTTCAGTAAGTACCAATAGCTGATCAATTCGGTAAAGTTGGCGTTCAAACGCCCCAATTCCGGATTCACGAAGTAAGCCTGTGACTTCTACCCATTCGTGATAGAGGGCAACACCTCCGAAACACTCTTCCAATTCTTCATGTTCTCCAAGTTTATCCGCAAGGCTAGTATCCAATAATAAGATAGAGGGCTGTTTGCCATTGCCTTGATCCCAATCGATGTCGTCTACCAAATAACTAAAAGTTTCAGTAACGATCAAAAAACCTTCGATTGTGGTCGGGAGTTCGTGATCTCGCAGCTGTTTTTCGCAAGCGTTATCAACGGAATAGATCACTGAAGAAGTTGGGTTACTCATTGGTTTAGCTGTCTTGTAGTTAAAATGCGTTTATTAAAGATCACAAATGATGCAGATAATAGGAATCAGTAGTCCATCCAGTATAAGTGACGGGGATAACTATAACTATCATTTAGCGGACTTATTCTTATTTGCATACTTACCCACGACTTCTGTGGATAAGTCTATGGATAGCCTTGGGGTATCGTGCTGTGGGGCGCGGTATTCATACACTCGTTTTAAATTGACTGAATTCCAACCAAAAACAGACAAATGATTGAATTTCATACACTTATAGAGATATTAATATATGCCAGCCAATTTCTAGTGGTGTGAAAGAAGCTTGGGGCAGAGTGCTAACTTACCCACAATTTCTGTGGATAAATCTTGGGGTATGTTTTGGGTAAGCACCGTAAAGCTGATATTAGTAGGATAAAACCAGATTGATTAACTTGTACTCAATGATGCCTGATGCTTTTTACGTTATCGGTTTTATCAATTTATAAGTTTAAAGCAGATGCTTCTTGGTAAAGCTTCATTAACTTATCAGTAATTACAGATTTAATACCGCTGCGCTCTAGATCAGACAGTGAGTCTAATTTGTTTAAGCGTAAGCGGTGTAAGTGTAAGCATGGCAGCTGATCATTAAACTCACGTAGGTCGCCCTTCATTAACACCGGTAGAAAAGGATCATCAGAATGGCTGCGGCGTAAAATTTGGCGCATGCCTTCTTGAAATGGGATAGGAACAGAGCGCACGTTTTTATCTTTATGAGATATGATCAGATACAGGCCTTGTTTACCAATCAGATTCCCTGGAATGATGTGTAATCCAGTTGACTGTATCGCATTGTCTTTCAAGTGCTGAAACGTATCATGGAAGGCGTAAGGGTCAGGTAAAATCACCATTTGACGCCCAGCGTCTTCAGGAAAGAAAATACTGTAATTGGTGTATAGCTGCTCTACGGTATTGGAAAACACGCATAACTTATTCTCAAACTTTTTAACAAAGTTCATTGCTTGTTGGTGTTTGTTGATCTTATTAAGATCCCAAACTAAATCAGAGTTTTGTTGCTGGGTTGCTGCAAATCCCATAAATACACCTCGAGATACCAAATATTTTGGCAGATCAATTATGTATGATTAAGCCAATTAGTTATCGTCCGTTAGATTACTTCTGTTATCTGAATAGACAGTAGTTGTCTATGTTGGTTGCTATTATTATTGATTTTTTTGTTCATTACTGTGACGAGCCTAGCGTTTTGAGTGTTAACTGGCAAGCATTCTTACACCTGTTAACAGTTCAGTTAAGCGGCTTAACAAAAGCCATGGGTCGTTACCATCACCTTTAATAGCGCGATCTATTTGTTCTGCGGTTTGCAAGCATTCAAATAATTCGGCTTGGCTAAGACGGGATAATGCGGATTTAAACGGAGGTTGCTGCTTTGGCCAAATGTTTTGCGATTTAAAGCCTTCGGTTAGGCGTTGCGGTCCATAGGCTTGTAAGCTGATTAGTTGGCGTATTTTTCGAAGGAGGGCGCCTAATATCATAATAGCCTCATGTCCCTCGGCTTTTAGGTGACTCAAAATACGGCTAGCATCACCTATATTACCGAGCAAGCAGCTATCGGCAAGTGAGAAGGCATCATAACGAGCGCTATCTGCTGTAACTTCTTCGACAAGCTCAGCGCTAATTTGCTGAGTGCCCATCATACGCATTTTTTCGATTTCTTGTATGCCGGCTAATAGATTGCCTTCGATACGCTGAGCGAATAAGGCAACCGCATCTTGACTTGCACTCATACCAGCAGCTTGAATTCTACGCTGTAACCAGCCAGGTAGCTGGTTGCGGTCAATCGGCCAGATAGCAATAAAAGCCCCGGCAGATTCGATAGCTTTAAACCATTTAGTTTTTTGAGTGGCGGCGTCTAAGCGTGGAGTAACAATCAGTACGACGTTATCAGGATTAGGGTTAGAGACGACTTCTAATAACGCTTTTCCTTTGTCGCTGGGTTTGCCATTTGGGATGCGTACTTCAAGAAGACGGCGAGAGGCAAAGAGTGACATGGCGTTGGTTTCATCAAGTAGCTGCGTCCAGTCAAAGCCTGCTTCAGCATGCAGTAGTTCACGCTCTTCGATGCCGTACTTTTTTGCGGCTAGACGAATTTGATGGCAGGTTTCTTCAACTAATAGGGGTTCGTCACCTGAGATAATATAAAATGGTGATAAGCCTTTTTGAAGGTGCGCGCCGAGCTGTTCAGTTTTTAACTTCATGAGTTAATCACTATTGTTGAACCTTTTGTAAGCGAATCATCAGCTTACGAATAAGATCGTCTTCAATTTCTTGGCGTTGAGTTTTCTCTTCGCTCGCAGTTCCAATGACACTATCGACATCATTATTGAAGGTGCGTCGTCCAGAAATATTCCAGCTAATGTCTATATCATTTTCGAGGTCGATCAAGCGTGCATTTAATTGAGCATTTAGCTCGTATTCAGCGGCTTGTCCCGTACTGCTTACCGATAACGTTAAGCGCTCAATTGCAACGGGTTCTATTTGTAAGCGTACCTTTGAGCTTGCATCTTCAGGGAAGGTTACACCATTGAATAACAACTGTTGGCGTAAGCGTTGATTGAAGCGATTGCTTGCTTGGCTTTCGAGTGTCATTACTTGCACACTTTCAGGCAATACTACGACACCGCGTAGTTGCCAGCCACAGGCACTGGTAATAAGAACCAGTGCTGTCAAAACAATATGTTTCATCAATATTCTTCCCTAAAAATGTCTAGTTGCTAATTAGCAGCCATTTAGTTCGCAACAATGTTCACAAGCTTGCCAGGAATTACAATCACTTTACGAATCGTACTTTCACCAACAAACTTAATCACGTTTTCGTCTGCACGAGCGATGGCTTCAGCATCTTCTTTGCTCACGTTTGCGGGAAGTTCTAATTTAGCACGAACTTTACCGTTAACTTGAACAACCATTTCGATACTGTCTTTAACTAAGGCAGCTTCGTCAACTGAAGGCCATTGTGCATCTAATACTGAATCTGTGTGGCCAAAGGCTACCCATAATTCATTTGAGATGTGTGGCGTAATTGGAGAAAGCATTAATACGATGGCTTCAACACCTTCGCGAGCGACAGCACGGCTTTGTTCGCTATTTTTATCCAGCTTGTTCAGTGCGTTCAACAATTCCATAATTGCAGCAATTGCCGTGTTATAAGTCTGACGTTGACCCATATCGGTGGTTACTTTAGCAATGGTTTCGTGTGTTTTACGACGCGCTGCTTTGTCTTCTTTTGTTAGAGCTTCAACATCTAGTGAAATAGCTTCACCTGAGGTTAGCTCGAAGCTTAAGCGCCATAAGCGTTCAAGGAATTTTTTCGCGCCTTGTACGCCAGCGTCTGACCATTCAAGGGTTTGCTCTGGTGGCGCTGCGAACATGGTATATAAACGCACAGTATCAGCGCCATATAAATCAATGGCTTCTTGTGGGTCAACACCGTTGTTTTTCGATTTTGACATCTTGCTCATGCCAGAGAAGGTTAGCTCTCTGCCAGTTGCAGTTTCTGTAACGCGTGCAATACCGCCTTTATCGTCACGTTCAATGGTGACATCGCTTGGGTTAACCCATTCTTTAGCGCCATTTTCGGTGGTGTAGTAATACGCATCGGCCAATACCATGCCTTGGCATAGCAAGCTTTTGAACGGCTCGTTACTTTCAACCAAGCCAGCATCACGCAATAGCTTATGGAAGAAACGCGCATATAATAAGTGCAAGATCGCGTGCTCGATACCGCCAATGTATTGATCCACAGGAAGCCAGTAATTCGCTTCTTCCGGCTCTAGCATTTGATCATGGCTTTGTGGCGTGCAGTAACGCGCGTAGTACCAAGACGATTCCATGAAGGTATCGAACGTATCAGTTTCGCGGAATGCTGGTTCGCCGTTTAATTCGATATCCGAAAACTCAGGGTTGTTTTTGATTGGCGAGTTAATGCCATCCATAACAACGTCTGTCGGAAGGATGACTGGTAGCATGTCGGCAGGGGTGGTTACTGATGAACCATCTTGCTTCTGAATCATTGGAATTGGGCTTCCCCAATAACGCTGACGACTAACACCCCAATCACGTAGGCGGTAGTTAACCTTAATTTCGCCTTTGCCATTGGTTTCTAGCCAGTGAGCAATGGTTTTGAAAGCTTTATTGGTTGGAAGGCCGTCAAACTCGCCAGAATTTACCAAGATACCTTTTTCGGTATAAGCACCTTCGGACAAGTCGATCGGCGCACTTTCAGTTTCTTTTTTCTTTGGCTTAGGCGCGATAACCTGCTTAATATCTAGAGCGTACTTTGTCGCAAATTCCCAATCACGCTGATCGTGGGCAGGTACAGCCATAACAGCGCCTGTGCCGTAATCCATTAATACGAAATTGGCGATCCAAACTGGCACTTCATCGCCAGTAATTGGATGAATTGCTTTAATGCCGGTATCGATGCCTTTTTTCTCGATGGTGGCAACATCGGCTTCTGCTGTGCTGGATTTCTTACATTCTTCGATGAACGCTTGAATCTCAGCATTGCCTTCAGCAGCTTGAGCTGCTAGCGGATGAGCTGCTGCAACAGCAACATAACTTACACCCATAACCGTGTCTGGGCGGGTGGTGTAAATTTCTAACTTTTCTGAAGAGTCTTTAAGACCGAAGTGCATTTGCACACCTTCAGAGCGACCGATCCAGTTCTTCTGCATCGCTTTTACTTGCTCTGGCCACTCATCCAGTTGGTCAAGATCGTTCAATAGTTCTTCAGCATAGGAAGTAATACGAATAAACCACTGTGGAATCTCTTTTTTCACGACAGGGGTATCACAGCGCCAGCAGCAGCCATCAATTACTTGTTCGTTAGCCAATACTGTTTGGTCGTTCGGGCACCAGTTAACAGCTGATACTTTTTTATAGGCTAGATCTTTCTCTACTAATTGAGTGAAGAACCATTGTTCCCAGCGATAGTATTCAGGATCACAGGTAGCGAACTCGCGATCCCAGTCGTAACCAAAGCCCAAGCTCTTTAGCTGGCTCTTCATGTAGGCAACGTTTTCTTTGGTCCACTTAGCCGGAGCCGTCTTGTGTTTAATCGCTGCGTTTTCAGCCGGTAAGCCAAATGCATCCCAACCCATTGGCTGCATCACGTTTTTACCTTGCATACGCTGATAGCGAGAAACTACGTCACCAATCGTGTAGTTACGCACGTGGCCCATGTGCAGTCGACCACTAGGATAAGGGAACATAGACAGGCAATAGAATTTCTCTTTGCTGGCATCATGTACCGCTTTAAAAACTTGGTTTTGTTCCCAGTGTTGCTGCAGCTTGCCTTCGATTTCTTTAGGCTGGTAGCTTTCTAACATTGGGGCAGTGGTATGAGACGGCTGAGACATAGTAAATAATCTTGTAGTTCTAGGTTTAAATCTGGGTTCAAATAAGGCCGTCAGTTTACCCTAAGCTGGAGGTGGCGGGTAGCCTTCAGCGTAAAAGCCTTGGGTAATCGAGAAAACTGGTCATTTACTTAGGTTTCGGGCTATCGTTAATACTGAGTACCGATTAAGATAACAAGTTTAATTCTCATACAGTTTAAATACACTCCCACTTTAAATTTAGGCGGTAAATAGATTGAAGTATCGCGTTAAGCCTTTTGTTGCTGCTTTTTTATTCTATGTTTTAGGCGTTTTTATCATTGCTGCGGTTAACTATTCGCAGGAGCGGGAAAGGCTTTTAGCGGATATTGATACTCGCTTGCTTGCAGCCGCAAGTAATATTCCCAACATACTTCCCAGTGACTTTCATGATATTGCGCGTACACCAGATGCAATATCTAAAGAGCAAGACCAGCATAATCTCGAATTGATGAATCGCCATACTCAAAGCGGTGCCTTAACGTATCTTTATAGCTATGTGATGGTTGATGGCAGGATTCATTTTACCTCGTGTAATTACACTCAAGAAGATGTTGATAATAACCAAGTGGTTACTTATTGGACGGATTATCCAGAAGGCGCTAAAGAATATTTTGATGCAATGACAGCAGAAGAGCCTATCTTTGTGACGGCAGGGGATCGCTGGGGATTATTCAGAACAATTTTGATGCCGATGAAATCACCAGGGGGTCTACCTTATGTCGCTGCTGCTGATATGGATATTACCCTGATTGAAAATACACTCTCTCATGCTATTTGGTCGGTGGTTGGGATGAGCG
>Ga0115572_10002885_pt1 | contig 13641 bp, 14 predicted proteins | sample COGITO_mtgs_1206_FD_88681 | JGI IMG/M metagenome (GOLD analysis project Ga0115572, IMG submission 88681) | Pelagic marine microbial communities from North Sea - COGITO_mtgs_120607 | ecosystem: Environmental > Aquatic > Marine > Epipelagic | place: Germany:Helgoland, sampling site Kabeltonne... | reverse complement strand
AGCGGCTGTGCGCGCCGAATGGTGCGGGCCGGCGGCTGGATCTCGCATCGTTTGCGGCGGAGTTCGGCGCGTGAGGGCGCATCGCAAGCGCAAGGACGCCGAATTGTCGCGCTTGCGACGGAGTTGTCGGCGTGGAACGCGACGCGTCCTCAAAACACCCCTTCTTAATACCGAAACTTGGTACACTTTGACAACGCGGGAAACAGTTTGCGGTCGTCCTGCATCGCGGCGCTGGTCGCCTCGGCCGCAGCGGTCGCCGCCTGCCGGATGGCGAGGCGGTTGTCCACAAAACGGTGGCCTCCAAGCAGCAAGCGCATCGTCAGGCGCCGCTGGTAGCACGGCAGCCGCAGCAAGTAGTTGAGGTAGTGGTTCCGCGCGCCCATCAACCAGACGGGTCTCGCGAATCGCAATGCGCACTCGCGGTTCACGCCTCGGAGCGCCTTGGCCGTGCCCACGTCGTTGTTGGAGAGCGACAGGTCAAAGATCAGCAGTGCGACCTCGTAGGGGATGTCAGACAGCATGCGCGGCGCGCGCCTGGTCGAGAAGGCGTCCAAAAGTGACAAGTTGTCTTGTAAGAGCCCGTGTTATCCGTATAACGTGTTAAACCCCCGCGCCTGCAGCCGCTCGGTGAGCCGCTGCGCTTGCGCCGAACGCACAATCAACGCCGAACTATCAAAATGGGCAAAGAAGATCTGCTTGACCTGCTCGATGGTCAGCTCGCCGCGCATGAGCTGCTGCTGGCAGCTGAGCGCAAGCTTCAGGCCGACCAGCCCGTTGACGTACGCCTCCGGGTTGTCGGCCATGGCGTTGTACGCGGCGATCGCGTCGTCCTCGTCGATCTCATCACCCTTGTCGAACACGGGCGCCCCCATCAGCTCGGCCTGCGTTTCCAGACCGTTGGTGAGCTTGCGCTGGCGGTACCACTCCACAAAATGCGGGTGGAATCGCACGAAGACGTTGCGCTTCGCCACGAGGTCCTCGGGAGTGGTGGCGATGACGCTTCGCTGCCGGCCGTGCACCTGCTCGTGGAGCACAAAGGCCTCGCAGAAGCGCAGGTGTCCGCCCACGACGCTGCCCGAGATCCACTGCCCCGAGATGAGCTGCTCGTCCGTGAGGTCGCGGTGCGCGCGCGCCGTCGGCACGAAGATGTAGGGGTCGTCCTCGCTCTGGGTGGGGTCCGTGTACACCAGGTTGCCGCTCTCTGTGGTGCTTGCGACCACCGCGTGCGTGGTCGCAAACCACGCCGGCTCGCCCCAGTACTCCCGGTCGACGGGCAGCTTGTAGAGCTTGAAGCCGCGCACGATCGTTGCGCCCGGCGCTTTGAGCAGCGCGTGCAGGTCCGCGCTCCACTCCTCGGGGTCGCCGGTGCCCGATCGCATGATGCGTGGCGGCGGGTCGGTGCGCGCACGCAACTGCGGCAACATCCTCGTCTTCAGCTTGCCGTAGGTCTTGGCGCTCATGCATTCGGGTGGCCCCTTGAGCTTAAGCACGTCGACCAACGGGGCCTCGTTGCGCAACAAGGACGTGTCGGACATCGTTGCTGCGGATACCCGTGTTGGTTTGTACGAGTCCGCGTTCCTGGAATCGTCACAAATAGCGCGTGCAATTGGAGCCTTTGGGTAGGCAAGCCGCGCATTTTCGGGCGGCCGTTCGTGCTCGTACGTGTGCGCAAAAAAAAGTTGCGCACGCCTGCGCCATGACGCTGGTGGTTCATCCGCGTCGCAAACGTCCCGTGGGCGGTGCGGTCACGCTGATGCACCTCAGCGACGACAACCTGCGCTCGCTCTTTGAGCTCATAGAGATGCCGCTGGCGCTCAAACTGACCTGCACAGCACTGCGCACCCTGCACCCCCAAGAGACCCAAACGTGCGTCAAGGACGTTGTCCACGAGATCGGGCTCATGGTGTGGGCGCACCGGTGCGGCCTCTTCGAGCACATGAGCACAGAAACCGTGGCAAAGCACGCGGCGATGACGTGGCCAGGCGGCGACGAGGCGCTCACCTACATGTCCTCCCCGCGCCTGTACGGCCACGAGTTGGACTACGAACTGAACACCTACGCTCTGTGCGCGCACGCAGCAAGCGCCGGCTGCACCTGGATGCTCGAGTGGCTGGGCTACGGCCAGGAACTCAGCACCTCGGTGGCGCTGGTCGCGGCCGTCGGCAACAACCAGTTCGAGTGCCTCAAGTGGATGCACAGGCAGTCGGAAGGAACCACCACCTCCGGAACGTTTGACGACCCGGTGCTTCTCACTGCGGCTGCGGGAGTCGACAACCTAAAAATGGCCCAGTGGCTGGTGGATCGCAACTCACCGGCGGACAACATCGACGCGCTGGTTGCGGCGGCCCGCAACGGCCGCGTGGACTTCCTGGACCTGCTTCTCCGCAACGGATTTAGCTGGTCGCTCCCGTGCTTCTACACTGCCATGGGCCCCATCGAACGCAAGATCAAAATTCTTCCGCTGCGCACGATCCAGTACCTCGTGACCAAGGGGCTCGAGTGGGACCGCAAAGTCGTGTGGAATCGGGTGATAGCTGGCGCACACGTCGAGACGCTGGAATGGCTCGTGGCGAACGATCCCGATGGCGCGATGTTCACCAACACGGCAGACTCCGCACTTTGGAACGCGGTCGAGAAGGGGTCGATCGCCACTCTGACCATCGCGGTCGACAACGGTGCCATCCTAGAGCCGGAGCTGTGCGACTGCGCAAGCCACGGCAGCCAGATGGAGATGATCAAGTGGCTGCACGCCAAGGGGGTCACTGGTACCTCGAACGCTTGCTACTACGCCGTGGAGAAGGGCAACATCGAGATGCTCGACTACTTGCGCGATCACGGCGGCTACAAGTTTGACGACAACGCCCTCTACTCTGCGGCGGCCGAGAAGGGGTCGATCGAGGCGGCCGACTGGCTGTTTGCTGCCGGAGTGCCGCTGCCGGCGTGCGCAGACCACCGGTTTGCGCTGTTCGAGCTGGCCATGGCGCACGAACGCTGCGACATGCTGAGTTGGCTCCTTGCCCACAACTGCGGCGAGCTCTCCAAGGACCACGTGCGTGCCGCATTGTGGCACGGCCAACCAAAGTTGCTGCAGTGGCTCATGGACAACGACTGCCCCGTCGATTTGGCGGATCCCGATGACACTCCGCTCCTTTGGCACCGCGAGACAAGCGAGATCGGCCTGATCCTCGCCTGCTGGAAGAACAAGGAGCGGGAAAGGGTGCGCAACGACCAATCTTTGCAACTTTTGGATCCGGACGAGGTTTAAGGGCTCGTACGTTGCTGCGCTTGCGCCATGAAGAATCTGCGGTTTACCGGCAACGAGGATCGCGCACTCATCCAAATCGCGACGGAGATGGAGCGCTTAAAGTGGGCTGACGTGGTCAAGAAGCTCAAGGAGCTCGGGTTCCCGGAACGCACAGAAAAGTCGGCCCGGAACCGGTACCTGAGATGGAGAGTGCACGAGCAGCTGAAGCAGGTTGAACCAGATAGGCGGCACATAAACAGGTGCCGCACCTGTGGACTGTTCATGCGGGGGCACGTGTGTGGTGGTTTAAAGGGGCCGAATGTGGAGGATTCTAGTGGTGAGAGTACAGGGAGTGCGTAACAAGAGAGCATAACTTCTACGCGCGATTCCTAAGGGAGGTAAGAGGGAGGTCAAGGGAACGCGTTTCGGCGTTTGCGCAATGTCGTTGCGTCGCGTGGATTACGACGCCAGCTCGATGCTCCAGCAGCAGCAGCAGCAGCCTTGGCGACCCGACGTGGGCGCCACCGCCGCAAGCCAGGGGGTCACGATCTCCGGCGAGCTGGGGCTGCGCAACTCCGGCCCGGCCAAGCCGTACGTTCCGTTCAGGCCGCAGCACCCGACGCCCCAGCCCGCGGGCAACGCCGTGGACGAGGCCTTTTCCAAGTACGGCGTGCCGCCGGGCGGTCCCGTTGGCCTCCCGAACGTGGGGCCCGACACGGAGGGCATGCTGGGCGACGCGCTGGCCATGGCCAAGGCCAAGGCCAACGCGGCGGTCCTCAAGGGCAAGGAGCTGGGCGGTAAGGCCGCCGCGGCCAGCAAGGCCGCCGCCTTGGCGGCGGCGGCGAAGACCAAGTCGGCCGCCAAGTCGGCGGCCGCGGCGGCGGGCGACCGCCTGAGCCGCATGGGCGAGGACGACGACAGCGACTCGGAGGACGAGGACGGCAAGAAGGCTGCGAAGCCCAAGCCCAAGGCCAAGTAGACCGGGTTTACGTGCTCGTACGTGTGCGCATTTAAAAAGTAATGGACCAGTCGTGGTTTCCAACCATTGCCGAGTTGGAGGCGCACGATCGGGTGCGCCACCGCTTTCGTGGCGCCCGTCGTTTGCTCCCGTCGGAGAGGTCGGAGACCTTGGACGACGCGATCGCCCAGATAAGCCAGATCTTCGCAACGGCGCTGGAGCTGGCACCGGAGGCGGAGCAGGACCCCAAGAGCGTGATCGTGGACTTGGATTAGAGAGTCGCGTACATATATTATTATAATAAAAATTAATTAAACACACACACACACACACACGCCCTGCCACATGGCGTTCACGCCCGTCCCCTAGTGAATGGACAAGAGCGGAATGGAGATGGCCACCACCGGTTCTGTGCCCACGACCTCGTCCTCGAGGTCGTGGGCGTTCGTCGGCACAGGTTGCGCCACTGCCACACCCTTGCCCGCCGGCGCCGCCGCCTTCTCCTCCTCGTCCTTGAAGGCGCCACAGCACATGCCACAAGTTAAAACCCACGGCACCCACGCGCAGCACCCCGCGATGGCCGTGTCGTCATTGACGCGCTTCTTGCGCGCCCTCGCCTCGTCCTTGGCCGCGTTCTCGTCGTTCACGTCGTCCATGATGTTCTTGTACCCGTCGTCGTCCTTCCTTTTGCGTTTGCAGCACCTATTGCAGCAGAATGTAGTGTTGGAGCAGAAGCATCTTACGCACTTGCCGAGCGGCACGTGGCAGCCGCATCCGAGGCAGAACAGCACGATTATCACCACCACCACTAGTACGAGAAAGAGGTAGCTGATCACGAGCGCCGGAGACACCATTGCGCCTCACACCCTTCCTTAACAAGCACGCGAATCTAGGATATCCTCTCCACTATACGGGCGGCACGTCGCTCCCACCACTCTGGTAGTGTAAAGAGCTCGGAAAGATCGGCGTCGACGTAGAGCACGCAGCCCGAGACCTTGTCGATGCCCTTGGCCAGCAGCTTGGCCTGCGTGTCCGCCTCCTGCCGAAACAGGTGAAGCGTCACCGCCAGCTGCGCAAAGTGCCGGTTCACGTGCGTGTCCTTGGCCTTGGGGATCGGCGACTGCATGCACGTGCCCGCGCCTTTGGTGCGATCGCCGCCAAACCCCGTTTTGAGCTCGACCAGCACCAACTCGTGGTTGCCCCGCGTGCACACGACGTCGACCGCTGTGCCGATGCCGCGCTGCCGATCGATCACGACGCGCTGCGATCCCACCGGCACCAGCTTGTGGTAGGCGAGCGCGTTGAAGCATAATCTGGTGAGCTTGAGCATCCGGGAGTGCTTCCGCATGAGCGCAGAGGCGTTGGCCAGGCGCGAGACCTGCGCATCGACGGCACGACCGCGCCTGAGCCCACCGTTGGCACCGGACCACGCGCCGCCGCGCCAGCTGCCCGTGCTCGGCAGCGTTGCCGACGAGTACAGGCGCTTGGTCAGCAGCTTCGTGATGCCGCGCAGCTTGGGCCCCGTCGGCCGGTTACTGTCGGTGCGCGCGCGGAAGCACGCAAACTTGCCGGCCTTGGCGAGCTTGCCCGGCGCGGTGGCCTTGAGCAGCGCGCGGACGCCCCTCACCATGGTTCCACGCCCACCACCCCCAAACGGCTACCACCATTTTCAAACGTTGCGCTGAGTTCCAGTTAGCGTGTCACTGTGAACTTTCTTCCTCTAACGCCATGGCCTTGGCTACGGACGCGCTGAACGAGTCGCTATGCGCGCTGTCGCTCATCGGCTCCGCGAGCGACAGCTGCTGGAACGCGAGCTGTCCTATCGGTTCGTGGCTGATGCTGATCGCGGCTATTGGCTCTTGCGCGGCAGTGCTAAGGTCGATAAGCTTGGCGCCCACCGCGGAGTGCGCCTCGTCCATGTAGATGGGCTTCTCGCTCAGCAACCGGTTTTGCTCCGCTACGGGATCGGCCAGCTTTGGCTCCAGGTCGGCGAGGTTGGCAGCCTCGATGTCGTCGTCGTCGTCGGTGGAGCTTACGCTCTCGATCGGCTTGTACTGCTTGAGCGGCGCGTTCGTGTGGATGGCGCGCGCGTGCAGGACGATGGCGCATTGCGCTGCGGCAAGCGGAAGCCACCAAATCATCGCCCCACTCACCCAGATGGAGGCCGACGCGCTCCGAAAAAAGACGATCGACGTGTTTGAGTAGTTGGTTGTGCGCGTGCGCGTGCTTGCGTAGACGGTCACGCCGTAGAGCATGCCGAAGCAGAAGGCGCGCACGATGCGGTCGGCGGCCTCCCACAGGTCGACCGACTGGCAGAGCGGGCCGACGAGCGCAACCGCGGGCGGCGGCATGATCGCGATGACGCCGCACGCGAGCAAACACAGTATGAAGGGGCGGTCCGTCTCTTCCAGCGGCGCGCGCGCACGCATGAAGCCCGCGTAGACCTGGACCGCCACGGCTCCGTGAAAAACCACGTGCCGCCAGCTGGGCGCGTGCGACGCGTCCATGCTACACGTGTGAACGAGCTGTTCGATAACCAGGGTGCCGAGGTAGAGCGGGATGCCCAGCTGCAGCGCAGCGAAGACAACGGTGATCCCGTGCGCCTTGCCCAGCCGGAGGGGCACGCGCATCAGGAGGCCGCCCGTCGCGCTGCAGAGCGCAAGCGTGCGCACAGCCGAGACGGCGCCGCTGAACGTAAGCCAGCACGAGAGCACGCTCACCACCGCGCATGAGCAGATCGAGAAGACGGTCTGCGCAAGCGGCAGGTACAGCGACGCGTCGTTAAAATCGACCACCGAGTCGTCAGGGTCCATGGCAGGCATGCGGCGCGCGATCCGCCGTGGCACCACGCCTCGCATAAAGCTTCTGGGCCTGCCACATTAGCTGCGGAGCGGCTGCACTTTGCACTAGCGTTGGGACCGCGCCCTGGGGGAGCGCCAGCAACTGTCAAATTTGCAACTTTTAATGACTGCTTCAGCACAGGCGACGGTGGTCGCCTGTGAATTTTTGCGCAGGCGTTCGCGCTCGTACGTAGATGGCGTCGTCGCGGTCCACCCCCTCCCGTCGGCGCGACTCGTCCTATTCGCCACCGCTGACCATTCAGAAGGGCAAGTCCGCCGACAATCTCGAGGCCATACTGTTGGCGCAGACGAGCCACCGCTCGCCCGAGCAGTGCTTTGGTTTCTCCCGCCCGTTCATGAGTGACCCAAAATACGAAATGTTGCCCACATTCAAGCCCGTCCGAGGACCCACAACACGACCGCGACAGGTCCGCGGCTGGACTTCCAAGACTGCGCCACTGGAGATGACCAAGTCGATTAGCATGCCCGAGTTCTATCTTGACGACCCCATGGAGGAGGCGCCACAGGTCATGGAGCGCAACGTTTGGAAGTGCCGCGGCTGCGGCACGGTCGACCTTTCGTGCCTCGAGCGCAACTCTGCCGATGGTTCCATGTCGTGCAAGTGCGGCGCGGACGCGGGCATCCCCGACATGGTGAGCCTGGAGCGCAGCAAGAACTGCCACAAGGACGACGATCCAACGCAGGTGGCCGACGCGCCGCCCCCGGCTGCGTCGCACCACGCGTCTTGGCACGACGGCTCCATGTCTCGCGAGGATCGCCGCCGGCACGAGAACGCGCAGCTGGGTGGCACGTACGTATCGAACGCGTGCGCGCGCAAGAATGACATGCAGAAGGCGCTCAGTGTCGTCGAGCGCCAGGCCCGGAAGGATGCGGCGGAGACCATCCGGCCTGACGGCGCGGACGGTGGCCGTGGCCGGAAGTTGATGGATGCGCTTACCATCGCGTTTGGACGGCTGACGGTGCTGCGGGGCGGGCCCGATGGCAACATCCAATCTTACATCCGCACCGAGGCGATCCGCATCTACCAGCTCTCTCGCCGCCACGATGCCGCGTGCAGCACCAAGGGCTGTATCTACACCCTGCAAAACAAGAACATTACGGTGCTCACGGTCAGCCTCATTGAGCTGGTGCTCTCGCAGCTCGTGGGCGACGAGCCGGGAGACGGGCGTTCGGTGCAGGAGATCTCGCAGGGCAACGTCTCGGAGATGGACATCCGGCGCGCTCTCGAGCAGCTCCACCAGTACCAGGAGGAGTGCCGAGTCTCGTACGGCCACCGCCTCGAGGTGCTGAGCTCGCTGTCGAGGATGTGCAAGTGGAACACGCCGGACAACGAGAAGTTCAAGTGCGAGCCGCTCGGCTGCTGCATGGGCGGATCCTTCTCCACGGCGGCGAGGCTCAACTGCCCCGACGAGTTTGGCAAGTCTGCGATGCCCGACCCCTCAGACAACTCGGGCAAGCTCCTCAACGCGGTCATTGCGATCGTCAGGGTCAACCCGGTGGACACCGAAACCAGGGAGGCGGTGGCGTACCAGACGCGCCGGCCCGAGCTGCTCGAGCACCTCAGCAAGAACCACGGGTTTCGGCGCGAGGTGCTGGCCATTGCGGTGGTTGCGGCTACCGCAAAGAAGATGAACAAGAGCGACGCGACGGACGATCTGCGCACGCACCTCTTTCGCCACGAGAACATCTCGCGCTCGACGATCGACGCTTTTATTGAGGAGCTCATGCCGCTTATCGAGCTTCCGCCCCGCCCGACCGGGGAGGCGAGTGAGGATTTGAAGGAGCCGAAGAATGACAAGGAGGGGGAGGCGTATTTGTGGTAAGGGTGAGGCGGTGCCGGGGACGGCGTTGGCCGCCATCTCCGTGCACTTATTTCCATTTTTGGGTTGATGATGCTGACAACGCTTCTTTGCAACTGGTGGCGCACCAAAAGATTGCGCAATCGGGCCACCGCTAAGGTGGTGCTACTTTTTGTTTCCAAACGGGGCAAGTTTCTTGGGCGCTGAGAATGGCGCTCATCTATTTGCAAGACGATTGTAGCCAGCCAGTGAAGAAGCAGCGCGTTGCGGCGGTGCCAGAGAAGAGATCGGTGGCCAAATCGGACAGCGCATCGTCGCTGTCGATGTCGTCGCGCAGCTCGACCATATCCAAGGGATCGGATAGGAGTACAGGGTCCTCAAAATCCTCGTGGGCGCCGCTGAACCCTTCAGCAAACGAGCAGGGGAAGAAAGTGCGCATAGCTATAGGCGGCAGCTCCCGACACTCGTAGACGGGTTTGGTGCGTGTGTGTGCGTGTATGTGAATGCGCCAGTGGGGGGCAGTGTTCGCTTTCATATTTTTTTATTTATTGGGGGTTTCCAAAACTTGCGCGGCCCGCGCCGCAGCCCCACCCCCAATTTGGCCACAGTTGTCCGCTTCTTTGCAACTTTTGGGGACGGTTGGAAACGCTAGACTGGTACCACCCACCGTGCTCGTACGTTGCGCAGCACCGCGGGAAGGCGGGCGTTGCGCATGGATTTGAAACGGCTGGAAGCGCTCGATGAGCGGTTCGCCGAGTATTTGGCGCGGATGTCGTGCGTCCGGACTGGTGGCTTTGTGTCGTACCCGAACGCCATGGCCGACTCGGAATCGCTCATCAACTGCGGCCCTCCGGAGCGCAACCCGTTGAACGTCGCGTGTCGTTCGTGCAACGTGCTGTTGCAGGGCGCCGACCGGGGACGCCTGCTCTGCGGCAAGTGCCGAGCCAACCCGTCGGTTGAGGCGGGCGCCCCGCTGATCCACACCATGTACTGCAGCTCTCACCCAAAGTTTGTGCTGAACAAGGAGAAGGAGACGGCAGTCATGCACATCACGATGATGCGCGAAATCGCCATGAAAGAGTGCCAGGTAGCCAAGCACCTGGCCTACCACGCTCAGCAGGTCTTCGCGAGGGCCAGTGCTGGAATGGGGGACATGAACGTGCGCTTTGGCGAGAGGCTGGCCACGCACAGCGGCGCGTACCACGTCAAGATCACGCGATGCAACCCGCGGTACGTTGGCGACGACGACTACACCGACCAGCCCCGGTACCCCGCTGTCACGGTTGGCGGGTTTGGACTGACGCTGCATTCCGAGGTCCGGGTCATGGCAGTGGAGTGGCTCTACAGCCTGGATGCCATGATACGTCGACGATTCGGCATACCGCTCACCAGCGAGCGTGGCAGCATGAGCTCCATGACCATCGTGGTCGAGAATTTTGCCAACCTGATCGCGGATCGCGCAGTGCGACTCGAGCAGTGCAGCGAGGAGCCGAGGGACCCGACGAAGCACATGTGCGCAATCGCGTTCCAGCACGTGATCAAGCTCGAGAATGTGCGGTGCGAGCACTACGCGTACGCGAACAAGAGCGCGGACATCCGCAGCATGATCGAGCTCGTGAGACTGGTGCAGGACAAGGAAGTGCCCGAGCGTTGCGAGCGACTCATCGGCTTCCTGCAAACGCCGTGCCCCGAGCTCGTCAAGTTTTTGCCGCAGGTGGCGCAGCAGTACAGGTTTGGAAAGCTTGCAGTCGCGCTGGGTGCCGGTGCCGCCGTGCCAAACGACGCCTTGGAGGAATGGTTAGCCACCGTCAACGGCGGCTCGCTGGTGGCGGTGCTCGACCAGGCCATAAAGAAGGCGCGGGAGTGGACTGCGCCGACGGTTCTGCAATGCGTGCAGTACCACGGGACGCCTCGCGAGAACCACCTCCCGCCCTTTGGGTGGGAGGACAACGCGCACATCATCGCCTCCTGGTCCTTGGTTCCCAGCGCGACGCATGCGCACCGGCGCACGGGGCTCGACGCCTTGGGGCTTCGCATCGTGATGATGGCCTCGGCGCTCTGGGGCCTCAGTGCCGACGAGCGGTTCTTTCGCCAGGGCGTCGTGCGGTGGGACATCATATGGAAAAAGGTGGAGAATCACCGAATCCTTTCGGCTCATGCCGTCGAGAAGCTCACGGAGCAGCTGACGCCGTACATGATGGGAGAGCCGTGGCGCGCGGCGCGCGTGCAGATGACGGAGTGGCAGGGTTCGCACATAGAGGACGACGTGCGCCGCGCTGGATCGGTGCTCGGTGACTTTTCGGTGCAGGAGATCCTTGACCGGCACGGCCGGCCCGCGCGAACCCACGCGCAGATCGTCCAGCGGGTCGAGCTCCACAACTCCCTCATACTGCCGACCACAAACAAGATGATCTTCAAGCCGGCCTCCCAGTACGAGGACTGGCTTCCGCTGGCGGTGGAGATGTTCCTGCCCATATTGGTGCAGCTGCGCAATTCCATGGGGATTGCGGCTGCGTCGCCTTCGAGCACGACGGGCGACATCCTGCGGCTGCTCCCGCGCGTGCGCGAGTGGAAACCCGAGAGCGGCGCGCTGCGGCTCGGCCTGGTCGAGGTGAAGAATGAGCCTTCGCTCAAGGAGATGCTTCTGAAGCTTCAGGGGGAAAAGTCGCCGCTCGTTCGCTACCGGCGGGTAGGATCGGTGAATGTGTGGGAGCTGAACCCGCAAGCCCTTTCAAAGGTGTTGGGCAAATAACCCACCCGGTGCCAACTCTTTAGTAACAAAAGGAGCTTGTCGATTGAAGCATGTCGGTCCGCCACGTCGACGAGTACGAGAGCCACGACGCTATTCACCAGTTCCGGGCCGACGTCGCGTCGGTGCGGTCGACGGAGGCGACGCCCGAATTTGCGTCCCTATCGGAGACGGAGAAATCGGCGGCCACGATTGGGGTCGAGCCCGAAGCGTGGAAGCCCATCTCGTGGCTCAACCAGGGCCACTACGGCGAGCTGCTGCGAAAGAATGCGCTCGCCGGTCGCCTCACGCAACAGATCGAGGTGCGATTCCAACCATCCCATCCCATCCCGCTCCAACCACCAACCCCAACCAAGAACCCCATTCCTGATCAGGCGTTTAAGCACATCAGCGGGCAGTGAGCGCAGTGGCCAAGCGCGCAAACGTCGTTGTCGCAGTTGTCGTCGTCGTCGGGCCCCCTTGGCGGCGTCGGGGAGGGGAGTGGGGGTTGGAAAGAGCACGCGTGGGTAGAGTCGGTGTACTGTAATTAATTGCCAATTAATTTGCTTCTTGTGATGCCCCTTAAGAAGGGTGAGCAGCGAGTGCGCGCAGCTGCCTCGTTCTGCCGCACGCGTCTGTGCGGTTCGAGCTCGTACGTGCGCAAAAAACTCGTTTGCGCACCCGCTCATGCCCACCAATGCCCAAACCCAAGGCCGCGCGTTCAATCCCGAGTCCGACGGCACCTCGGAAGACGAAGCCGGCAACCACGAAATCCAAGGCGTCACGCAAGAGGAAGGCTCACAACCCGGCGAAGAATTGGGTGAGGAGGAGGTGGAAAGTGGGGGAGAAGAAGGTGCGCTGGTGAACGGCAGCTCCGTCGAGCTCGTCAAGATTATCGACGACGCCGACGGCAATATCGAGTCGATCACCTTCTACCGCCAGGACCGCCAGCCCGTCAGAATGACGCCGCCGGACGAGGACACTAACGATCGCCTCCTCTGGGACCACTTTTCGCTGACGCGTCGTCAGGCATCGCGGCGGCGCGAGCTGCTGACGGCGATCAACAAGGCGCGCGACGTGCTCCTTGGCGTGTCTGGCGGGAATGCGCGCGTGCGCTCCGCCAGCCGGAGCAACTCCGCCAGGGGCTCAGTCGTGGACCCCCCAAGGGCCATCGCTTGGCTTACCCGACCCTTGCCCGACGAGCTGAAGAGCGAGATCGAGCAGTCCTTCTTCCTGCAGATCGACGAGGCGGTGTCCGACAAGCACGGCAACCCGTACGTGCCTGCCCGCCGTCCGAACGAGAAGGGTGTGATCAAGTGGCGCGGGTCGATGCTGGGCGGCAAGTTCCCGCACGCCGTTGTCAGCGTCAAGAAGCCGGGCGACGGCGTCACCGCGCGCACCGAGGAGTTCATGTGCGGCGTGTGCAACAACGTCGAGCTCAACGTGCGGCTCATGCGGTTTGAGGATGGCCGGCCGAAGCACTGCTCGGAGGAGGACCTGCTAAGCAAGGTGCGCTCGGCCTTCCGGCTGAGTCAGCGCTCGGCCTGGGGCCTCCTCGAGTCCAAGATGTACCTCTACTGCTACCTCGAGTTTGCCGAGGGTGGCGACGACGACACCCCGGTCGGCCCGTACGCCTTCTCCAAGACGCCCGACAGCAACTGCATCTTCAAGCCGCCCGAGGCCCCGCCTAGCTACCTGAACAATGGCAGGTCGTGCTTCAACGAGTTTCGCATGGAGCGCGGCAAGGCGCGCTGCGACCTCAAGTTCCAGGACGCGGTGACCACATCCAACCTGGCCAAGAACTACCGCAACCGCCAGTTCCAGTTCGTCGTCAAGGCCATCAACCCCTTCCTTGCGGGGCTTGAGGGCATGACGGTGCGCTCCAGCCCCTTCATGATCAAGAGCGTCCTGCACAACGACGTCCGGGCCAACGAGCGCTACGTGCGCGGCCACGAAAACACCACCGCCGACTCGCCGGCCGGGGATGCGCCCGACCCCAAGTGACGCGCGGACCCGTGTGCACGTGTTGGTGCGTGTTAGTGTTCGCGTTT
>Ga0115572_10002884_pt1 | contig 13644 bp, 10 predicted proteins | sample COGITO_mtgs_1206_FD_88681 | JGI IMG/M metagenome (GOLD analysis project Ga0115572, IMG submission 88681) | Pelagic marine microbial communities from North Sea - COGITO_mtgs_120607 | ecosystem: Environmental > Aquatic > Marine > Epipelagic | place: Germany:Helgoland, sampling site Kabeltonne... | reverse complement strand
GTTTGATATGAAAACACCCAAACCCACCGCAACAATCAAATCGACGAATACTGTGAGCATCATCACGCCATACATAATCGACATTTGTAAAATACTGAGTTTGTGCGCGCGTTGAATAAAACTCCAATCAAGAATATTTATACCAACATACACCGCAATACCAGCTAATACCGCCATGGGAATGGGTTCTGTTAAGCTACCTGCTACAAATACGACAGCCATTAAAATGACAGCCCGCAAAATGCCAGCAAGTGGCGAACGGGCGCCAACTTGAACATTTACCACAGTACCCATAGTCGCGCCTGCGCCAGGCAGTGCGCCAAATAAACCCGCGACCATATTTGCGATGCCTTGGCCTCTTAGCTCTTTATCAGAGTCATGCTCTGTTCGCGTTAAACTGTCGCCAATAACAGCCGTTAGCAACGTATCTATGCAGCCTAAAGTACCTAATACTAAGGCATCAATAACCATTTCAGTGAACAAATCCGCTGAAAAAGTTGGGAAAATAAAGCTTGGTAAACCGCTGGGTATTTCGCCAATACGGCGAATATCTTCGCTGGTAAAAAATATAATTGAAACTAAAGTAACAGCAACGAGAGCGACCAATTGAGCCGGGACATATTGGCGGTATTTTTGTGGCAGGTAAAACAAAATCCCTAACGTACACAAGCCTAAAAATAATTCAGAAAAATGTAACGACGTAATTAATTCGGGTAATGCTGACAATGTACCAATTACGCCACCCCCTGGAGATGAGTGTCCAAGTAATGGTGCAAGTTGTAAGATGATTAAAATAACACCAATGCCAGACATAAACCCTGAAATAACACTGTAGGGCATAAGAGTGATGTATTTACCGAGCTTTAAGGTACCCAACATTATCTGAAACGCGCCGGCCATCATGACGACGGTAAAGCCCATCGCTAAACCTTGCTCAGGGTAGCTTGCTAACATTGTGGTGAGGATGGCTGTCATGATAACAGTCATAGGCCCTGTGGGCTCAGAAATTAATGAAGTAGAACCGCCAAACAATGCGGCAAACAAACCAACTAAAATAGCGCCCCACATACCTGCTTCAGCACCCGCACCCGATGCAACACCAAACGCCAGTGCAAGTGGCAATGATATTATCGCAGTGGTAACACCGCCGAATAAATCACCCTTTAAATTGACATGTTTAAATCGCTGTAAAGACAAAATTGGGCCCTCATCTAGATATTTGGCGCATTTTAACCCAAAACGACTTAATCAAGTATCAGATTTTTAATTATTTTTTACACTTTTGTTCATACCCAAATAAAATTGAATTTGCTAGTATGGCGGCTCGATTAGCATTACGTGTGTCTCTATAAGTTATGTTTCAACCTGTTAGCCTATTTATTGGGCTCAGATATAGTCGCTCCTCCAAAGGGAACGCGTTTATCTCATTCATCTCATTTTTTTCTATTGCCGGCATTGCTATTGGCTTAATGGCGCTTTATACCGTTAGCTCTGTTATGAATGGTTTTGAAAATAATTTAAAATCAAATATGTTGGGCCTAATACCCCATGTTGAAGTGTCATCTGAAAACAAAACGCATGAGCAAATGCAACATTTACAGGATGACGTTATGTCCTCTAAATTTGTTAAGCACGCAAGTTTATATCGCCATGGTGAAGCTATATTACAAACCAATAAAGACTTACACGGTGTATTATTGCAAGGTCTTTATGATGATAATGCCTCGCTTTATAAAATAAGTGACAAAATTGTACAGGGGCAATGGGAACAAGTTTTATCTGTTCGCTATAACATTGCTATTAGCCGCTATCTAGCGCGCAAATTAGGTATTTCATTGGGTACTAAATTGCGTGTGATCATGCCTAATGCTTCCACCTATACACCACTTGGGCGTGTACCAAGTCAACGACTATTTACGGTGGCCGCCATATACGAAACAGGGTCTGAAATTGATATGGGCCTTGCATTTACCAGCGGCGAATCTTTACAACGTGTTCTAAAACAAGCAAATTCAGTTCCTCCTAATTTAAGTATTTCATTGCAAGACCCTTTTTTAATTGACGATTTTACTGCCAGTACAAACTTATTTAAAGACAACGAAATAACAGATTGGCGCCAGTCACAAGGCACACTATTTGCTGCCGTGGCAATGGAAAAGCGTATTATGTCGATGTTACTGGCGTTAATTGTATTAGTGGCAGTATTTAATATCGTCTCTGCCTTAACAATGATGGTGAGTGAGAAGCAAAGTGAAGTGGCGATTTTACAGACATTAGGTCTAACGCCTAGCCAAGTACAACATGTATTTATGATTCAAGGACTGTATAACGGGCTGATCGGTACCAGCATTGGGGCTGTGCTGGGAATATTACTCAGTGCAAATATTAACGAAGTATTATCTGCAATTGGCTTGAATGTACTTACTGGGATCCGACTACCCGTAATATTTGATGTTACAAGTTTAGTGCTGATTGCACTAGCAAGTATTGTTATGAGTTTTTTAGCGACTTTATACCCGGCAATGAAGGCCGCCAAAGTAAGCCCAGCAGAGGTACTGCGTTATGAATGATTTTGTGATTGAGTGTGAAAAGTTAAGTAAATCTTATCAAGATGGTGAGAACCAAGTTGAAGTTTTAAAAGGCGTTAACTTAAAACTAACGCAAGGTGAAATGCTAGCAATAGTAGGTAGCTCAGGCTCTGGTAAAAGTACGTTACTGCATATTCTGGGTACTTTGGATAGCCAAACTGATGGCATTGCAAAAATAAAAGGACAACGCATTGCTGAGCTTTCAAGAAAAGAGCAGGCTAAGTTTAGGAACGAAAATTTAGGTTTTATTTACCAATTTCATCATTTATTAATGGAATTTAATGCAGTAGAAAACGTTGCCATGCCACTGTTAATAAAAGGCCACAGTGCAAAAAATGCTAATACGCAAGCACTCGCCATGTTAGACAAAGTGGGTCTATCACATCGCAGTTTACACAAACCATCCGCATTGTCAGGTGGTGAAAGGCAACGTGTAGCCATTGCGCGTGCACTGGTAACTAACCCTGCATTGGTATTGGCGGATGAACCTACGGGTAACCTTGATAAACAAAATGCGATTAAAATTTACGATTTAATAAAAGAGCTTAATAGCACACTCAATACCAGCTTTGTTGTTGTCACACACGATTTAGAACTAGCTGACAAGCTTGGCAAAATTGCCTATTTAGACGAAGGTAAAATAGCAATAAAAGAGAGTAGCCATGTTGCTTAGTGCTTACTTAAGTAAACGATTTAGAACGCAAGCAGTTGTCGGTGAACGACAAAATGGCTTTGTTACGTTTATTGCTAAAGCTTCTACTATCGGTATTTTACTGGGTGTCGCAGTTTTAATAGTCGCATTGTCGGTAATAAATGGCTTTGAGCAACAGTTAGTACACCGTTTATTAAGTGTTGTGCCGCAAGTTGAATATGTTGCGCCGAGTCGGCCTATTGAACAGTGGCCAAGTAAGGTTGACAACTTACAAAAACAAGCAGGTGTTACCGGTGCCGCTCCTTTCATTAGTGTAAATGGCATGGCGCAGTACAAAAGCGATTTAAAAGCGGTCGAGGTTCGGGGGGTAAGTCCTGAGCTTGAAAAAAACGTCTCATCAATAAACCAGTTCATTCAAGGTAAACTCATTGATCAAATAAGTACCGAAGAAGTCATTCTTGGCTCTCAAATTGTTGAACAACTGGCGTTACAGCGTGGTGACTCTGTCACATTGTTGATCCCACAAGTAAATCAAACAAGTAATGATATTCTAGCTCCTAAGCGAGTAACATTAACGCTCGCTGGGATCGTTAAAATGGGTGGTCCAATAGACAGTTCAGCAGCATTTATTCACCTTGAAAAAGCACAGGCTTTATTGGGCTTTGATAAACAACAAGTTACTGGGTTGAGACTACAAGTAAACGACGTTTTTTATGCTCACCAAATTGCCTTACGAGTAGGGCAGACAATCCCGGACTACGTGTATATTTCGAGCTGGTTTAGAACACAAGGGAGTTTGTATCAAGATATTCAAATGGTTCGCACCATAGTTTACATTGTTGTATTTCTAATTATTGCTGTAGCTAGCTTTAATATTGTTTCTTCATTAGTAATGGAAGTACGCGAAAAGCAATCTAACATAGCGATACTTAAAACTATGGGCGCTAAAGACAGTACTATTTTAGCTACCTTTGTAATGCAAGGGCTGACACAAGCTTTTGTAGGTGTTGTTTTGGGCAGTGTTATAGGGATATTTTTAGCCCTTAATATTAGCAGTTTATTTACTTGGCTAAGCCAACTAGCAGGGGCTAACCCTTTACAAGGTGTGTACTTTATAGAGTTTTTACCGAGTAAATTAGTTTGGCAAGATATTATAGTTACAGTTATTGTCACTTTTGCACTGGCTGTTTTAGCCACGATTTATCCTGCCTGGCAAGCCACTAGAGTTGACCCTGCAAAAGTATTGGGTAACTGATATTTCTACATTGAACGCCTACGCTGTTTTGTTTAGGCGTTAAATGCCATAAAAGTACAATCCATATCCGATAAATAAAGCGGGTATAGCAGAGTACAGTGTTGCAATAAGTGCCGCTTTTGGTGCCATTGCTATTGCCGGAAAAAGCGCATCTCCATCGTTTGATATAGCATTAGCTGCTAGTGCGCTAAATGGAATAATACCTTGTATATACAATGTTGTAACCACTATTTGCGGCCCACAACCAGGTAAAAAACCAATGATTACCGCGATCAAAGGGGCTAAATAGGCAAAGTGTGAAAACCACTCTTTTAATTCAATACCTGTAAATACGATGAGTATTTCAAAAAGCATAAACGAGGCGACAACCCACGCTGTGACAAAGTGAGTATCTTGCAATACTTTGTAGAGTTTAGAAGGTGGGTTTGGAGACTCTTCTTCGCTAGTTATTTCTTGATAACTTTGCCCTTTAGAGGACAATGCCCAGGTGATTACTGCAAATAAAGCCATGGCAGCTCCAAAAGCGGTTATTGTATAGTTAACCGTTATACCCAATTGATTTAAATCGATATTAAACGCCATAAGTATGGCAATAATAATACTGGGTACCAAAATAACTTTCCAGATAGACTTACTAAATACAATTGCCTTATTGGAATGTAAATTACATGTATCTTGAGGCTGTTGTCTTGGCGGCACCAAAAAGTCACGTTTGTGTAAAATGTTGACTAAATAGCCGCTTACTACGCCAACAATTAAGCCGATACACATCATTTTGAGCCCATCTAAGGGCTGGGTAGCTATTAGTAAAAATGCCGCATCTCCCATAGTCGCAGTTAAAACAGCTACTACAGAGCCAAAACTGGCTTGTCCTTTAGTAAACTGCGTTACTACTATAATAGCCCCTCCACAACCCGGTAATGCGCCTAGGAAAGCTGCAAAGCTAAGTTCTAATAAGGGGGATTTTGCGTTTAAGTAAGCAAGTTCAAGCTGTGGTAGTTTTTCGATTAAAAAATAGTAAATAAACAAAGTTGCTGCAACAAACACACTCACTTGGAAAAAAGCATCGCTCATTGCTGTAATTGATATCTGGCGAAGAGGAGGGTAAAGCAAACAAGCCATTAAAATAATTGGCAGTATAAAACGTTTGTTTGAAAAGATAGGCTGTCTATAAAGAGAAGTAAAAATTTTTGGCAGTGTGTCAGTAATCATAAGTGCAACCTAAATATATATTAGGTTGCACTTTACAATTAACCTAAATGAAAATCAATATCATTTAGTTCTTTGGAATTCAGATGTTGAATTCCACTTAGGCCACTGAGCTTGCTCAGAGATATCAAAGCCTACTTGATAGAATAATTGTAAGTCCTGAACTGCACCTGATAAGTCCCATTCGTCACGGAATCTATCACAAGGTTGGTGGTAGCAGCCACGCAACACTAGGCTCATGCGTTTACGATAATTTGCTGTTTCTTCATCAAACGCTTCGCTACCTCCACCAGCATACATAGCAGGTACACCCATGTTTGCAAAAGCAAAGTGATCAGAACGGTAATATCCGCCAGATGATGGTTTAGGATCGCCCGATACAACACGACCTTGCTTTTTAGCTGCGTTCTCTAAAAGTACGTCCATTTCAGACTTTCCGATACCAACAACACTGATATCTTTTACTTTTCCTAATAGATTTAAGCTATCCATATTGATATTAGCCACTGTTTTTGTAGCAGGTATTACAGGATTAGCAGCGTAATATTTTGAACCTAAAAGACCTTGCTCCTCAGCAGTTACCGCTAAAAAAGTAATTGAACGGTTTGGGTTTTTAGGCAACATTGAGAATGCTTCAGCTACTTCAATCATGCCACCTGTTCCGGTCGCATTATCGTGAGCACCGTTATAAATCTGATCGCCTTTACGGTTTTTATCCGTGCCAAGGTGATCCCAGTGAGCAGAATAGATAATATGCTCATCAGGCTTTTCGCTGCCTGGCAAAGTAGCGATAAAATTATATGAAATCGAGGTTTTAATGGTGTTTTTAACCGCAACTGATGCTGTTAAATCACCCATGTCTACGTGATAAGCACCTTTAGCAGCATTTGCTTTAGCACTATCAAAATCAAGACCGGCCTTAGTAAACAGCTCTTTTGCTACGTCTGTCGTGACCCAACCTTCAACAGCAACACGGTCAATGTTGTTATTTTCTTTTTGGAATCCAAACTGTTCACCACTCCAAGAGTTTTCAACAACAGACCAAGGGTAAGAGGCTGGAGCAGTCTCATGAATAATAATCGCACCAGCAGCACCTTGACGGCTCGCTTCTTCATACTTATAAGTCCAACGACCATAATAGGTCATTGCATCACCAGTAAATAAAGCGGGGTCTTTAGTGGCAAAACCAGGATCATTTACCAGCATTACAACGGTTTTACCTGTTACATCAAGGCCTTCATAGTCATTCCAGTTGTACTCAGGAGCATTTACGCCATAACCTACAAACACAAGTTCAGAATCTTTGATTCCTTCACTTTCACTGATCCGGCTACTGCCCATTACCATGTCTTTTTTATACTGGTAATCTTTGCCACCAATGGTTAAAACCATGTCAGAGTCAGCTTCAAGAGAAACTAATGGTACTTCTTGTAAAAAGCTATCGCCGTTACCCGGTTCAAAACCAACTTTTTTAAATTGGTTAGTTAAATAAGCAAGCGTCAGTTCTTCACCTTTAGAAGAAGGGGCTCTGCCACCAAACTCGTCTGATGCCAATACCTTAACATGCTCAGCTAATTGCTCAGCATTAATTGATTGGTAGCCTTTTTCAACATCTTCAGAAGTGAGACTTGTTGTTGCACACCCTGCAAGCACAGCACTTGCAAGCAATGTAAGAGAAAAATAACGATTCATAGTCACTCTTTTTTTGTTTTAAGTTCCCCCAGTATATGAAGAACTATTAAAGAGAACCAGTTTTTGCGGTAAACTGAATAAACATAGTTGTAAAGCAAAAGGTACTCATGAAGCGGTTTACCCCTTATGAGCAATGGCATTATGAATTAGTCAGCTCAGGTGCATTTGATCATCTCAATAAGTTGTTTAAATTAAATCAACAATTAGATTGGCCTAGTTGTAGTTGGTTTGATGGTTTTTTGAATGCAACAAATGCCAATAATAGACCGATCGTTTTTAAAGAGGATGATTCCTTTAGTGAAGAAGAGCGGTACTATGAGCAAATAATTTTCGATACGGGTTTAGTCCCCACTAGACAAAAAAATTGGCATGATTTATTCGGTGGTTTTATCTGGTGTTTATTTCCTAAAACTAAGTCATTGTTAAATAAACGTCATGTGCAAGAGATAGACTTGCATGGTACAAAACAAAGAAGTAAGCACCGTAACGCGTTAACGCTTTTTGATGAATGTGGCGTTATTCTGGCAGTCACTGATGAAAGTTGGCCAACACGTTTACGTAATCATCAGTGGCAAGAAGCATTCGTTGATTTGAGAGATGAGTGGGGTAAAAGTATTTCGCCTTTTATGTTTGGTCACGCTAATTATGAAATGCTTACTAAACCGTATATAGGACTGACAGGAAAGGCTTTATTCATTAAAGTACCAGATGACACATTTTGTAAAGATTTAGTTGCCCAATATGCGTACCTAGATACAGTGCTTTGTGAGATGATTGAAGATAACGATTGTCTCCAAGATAACAGCCTGTTATCACCCTTACCATTACTGGGCGTACCAGGTTGGCACGATGATAATAAAAACAGTGAATTCTACAGTAACACTGATTACTTTAGACCTAAACGAAGGACACGCTAATGATTGAAGTCATAGGGCTTAAGAAAAAATTTAAGCTAACCAAGGATCACAAAAAAAATAAGCTCGATAAAGTCGACCCGCGTGAAGATAAAGACTTCTTTCATTCTGTACGTGACGTTAGCTTTAGTTGTTCAAAAGGCGAAGTGTTGGGCCTTTTAGGTCCCAATGGGGCAGGCAAAACAACCACTTTGCGTATGATTTCTACTGCATTGAAACCCGATGAAGGTAGTATTCATATTGCTGGTGCAGATATTGTTAAAAAACCATTGTTAGGGCGCAAATCAATAGGCTTTCTGTCTGGCAGTACAGGACTTTATGGCCGGTTGACTGTTAAAGAAAATATCGAGTATTTTGCTAAGTTACATGGCATGAATAAAGCTGATATTAAAGTTCGCTGTGAAGAGCTATTCGATTTACTGGATATGCACAGTTTTATTGATAAACGCGCTGAAAACCTATCAACAGGAATGAAGCAAAAGGCGAATATTGCTCGTGCTGTTGTTCACCACCCTGAGGTTGTAGTACTCGATGAGCCAACAACTGGTCTTGATATCATGACGACGCAAACGGTTATTAAATTTATCAAGGGGTTAAAAGAGCAAGGTACGCCGGTTATTTTTTCTACCCACCACTTAGATGAAGTTGCGCTGCTTTGCGATCGTGTCGCTGTAATTAACGAAGGTGTTAGCTGCTTTGATGGTAGTTTAGAAGAATTTAAGCAAGCAGGTAATAGCGATGAGCTCAATCAAGCATTTATGAATATTTTAATGGAGAAAGCCGATGTTTGAAGTATTTAAAAAGGAACTTAGAGAGCTTTTACGCGATAAAAAAACACTTATTTTTATCGTGGCACTTCCAGTGCTTATTTTCCCGCTTTTGTTTGGTGTTATGGCGTTTATGAGCTCACAAGCTGCACTTGAGGCTGAGCAGAAGGTTCACACCTACGCAATTATAAATGGTCATTATGCGCAAGAGTTCACAGATAAAGTGTTTTACCATAAAAGCTTTGAGCTTTATAAAGGTGAAGAAACGTTTACCAGTGTTGAAGACCTAACAGCGGCGGTGAAAGCGGGTACTATTGATATGGGTATATACCTCCCTGCTGACGCTAAAAAAGCCCTCGATGAGGCTAAGCAAAGTAAATGGGAAGTTGTTTACAATGATGCAAAAGCTATCAACTTTTTGTTTGATAGAGTGTCAGAACTGGCAAATGACTTTGGCAATAAGCTTCAACAACAAAAGCTTTTATCATTTGGTATTAGTGAAGAACAACAGGCTGCGGTTTTAAATCCGATTGAAGTTGTTAAAGTTGATACCGCGGATAAACGTGAGAATCTAGGTGAAAAAATAGGCGGGTTTATTCCTTATTTACTCATTCCATTAGTATTAATGGGGGCGACGTATCCGGCTATTGACTTAGGCGCAGGTGAGAAGGAGCGCGGTACATTAGAAACTCTTTTACTTACCCCGATTACACGTACTCAGCTTGTGCTTGGTAAATTTGTTACGTTATTGGCTGCATCTATTGCGACCACTACAATAACCGTGCTCAGTATGGGAGTTTGGATAAGTATCGCAATTACCTTTATTGATTTAGCTGTCATTAAAACGGCGTTTAGTTCACTTAAAGTAATTGATTTGGCCTTAATATTTATACTACTTTTGCCAATTGCTGCTATCTTTTCCTCGCTTGCGTTAGCAATCTCTATTTATGCCAGATCATTTAAAGAAGCGCAGAACTACATGACACCATTAACAATGGGGGTGATATTCCCAATCATTATTGCCTTATTACCAAATGTAGAACTTACGACAAAAACAGCGTTTGTACCTGTTACTAACGTTGCGCTAGCTATAAAAGAAATTATTAAAGGAACTATAGATTACACATTACTTGGGTTGATTTTCTTAGCCACAGTGATTGTTGCAGGTGCATTACTTGCATTTTGTGTTAAATGGTTTAACAAAGAAGAAGTGCTCTTTAGGTAACTGTGGCTGAACGCAGATTTCGCTATGTGCTAACGTAGAAGATATTTAAAGTTCAGGCTAATTTGATTTTAAGTGGTGGGGTAAGCTCACCACTTAAAATTTTGTAGACAATGAGCTTAAGCCGCTGATTTAGTGCCATGAAGATCAGTAATATCTGCGGATTCGAGCACAGTTTGTTTTTCTGACCAATGGATTAATTCTATTCGGCCATTATCGTTTTCGACTAACGCTGTGCAGTTTTCTATCCAATCACCATCATTACAGTAAACAATACCATCAACAACTTTCAGCTGAGGGTGATGTATGTGGCCACAAATAATACCATCCACTCCTTGGCGTTTCGCTTCATGAATTGCGGCATTTTCAAATGCTTCAATAGCTTCTCTGGCTTTATGGACACGTGCCTTTATCCATGAGGCGAGTGACCAATAATGCCCGCCAAATAGCCGACGAGTTCGATTAGTCCAACGGTTCAAAAATAACAGTAAGTCATAGCCTGCATCACCAACCAAACTAATAAATTTGTTATACCGCGTAGCTGAATCAAAATCATCCCCATGGAGCAGTAAAAAGCGTTTATTTGCTGCTGTGGTGTGAATATACTGCTTATGAACTTCTACGCCGAAAAATGTGTTGTTTACATAATAACGAAAAGTTTCATCGTGATTACCGGGTATATAAATTACTCGTGTACCTGATTGAGCTTTACGCTGAATGCACGCAAGTACTTCATAGTGACTTTGATGCCAATAAAATTGTCGTTTCATTGACCATAAATCAACAATATCACCGACTAAATAAAGCGTGCCGCAATCTATACGGTTTAAAAAGTCTAATAGGTAATGGGCTTGGCAATCTTTATAACCAAGATGTACGTCTGATATCCATACTGCAGGGTAATACACATTTGAAGTTTTTTCTTTATTATCCATATCAGTTACTCGCGGTGTAATAATTACCACGCTAAAGAAATATCATGACGTTAAAACTACAGTTTTAATAACTATGCATGACAAAAAATAACTAATTTACTGAAAATCAAAACACATTCATCTTATTGTTTAGCCAGTTAATCGTACTCGCCTTTTTATTGATCAATTAACTGTTACACTTCGTAGCATAATGAAAATAATTATTAATTAGGTATTACTTTGAAACATCATGTTCTTTTATTCATTCTTCTGGGTACTTTAAGTAGCTTGAGCAAGCAGGCTATAGCCGCCAATGTCATCGTTAAAGCTGTTGAAATGGAACGTGCAAAAGAACAGGTTCAAGCTGTAGGTAATACAGAAGCGATCCGCTCTGTTATTTTATACCCTGCGGTGGGAGACCGTGTAACTGCCGTGCATTTTAAGCCGGGCGATAAAGTCAAAGCTGGGCAAGTATTATTGGAGCTAGATTCACGCAGACAAAAAGCAGCACTTGAAGAGGCTAAAATAAAATTAGCAGACAGCCAACGAATTCAAAAGCGCTTAATGCAAAGCCACGCTAAAGGTGCCGTTCCTCAAAGTGACTTAGATGATGCTAAAACAATTACACAACTTGCTAAAGTTACCTTAACTCAAGCAGAAACAGAGTACGAAGATAGACAAGTTCGGGCACCATTTGATGGTGTTATGGGCTTAACCGATATTGAAGTGGGAGATAGAATCACTTCACAAACAGCCATTGCAAGTATTGATGACACGCAATCTTTATACATTAATTTTGATGCCCCTGAATCTGCAATTCGTATGCTGCGTAATGACGCCAGTGTGTCTGTTATTCCGTGGCAAGGTAATAAAAAGGTCAATGCTGAAATTGCGTATCTGGATTCAAGAATAAACCCTCAAACACGCACAATGAGGGTAAAAGCTAAGTTAAACAACGAAAATAATACTTACATTCCTGGCATGAGCTTTAGAGTTTACATTGAAGTTTTAGGTGATAATTATGCCGCAGTGCCAGAAGCCGCGCTACTTTGGGGCGCAACCGGTCCTTATGTGTGGGTTAGTAAAGACAATAAAGCGACTCGAGTCGATGTTAAAATACAACAACGTCTTGCAGGTAGATTGCTAGTATCAGGTGGCTTAGATGAAAATGACACCTTGGTTGTAGAAGGTGTGCAAAGACTTCGTCCACAGCAAGAACTAACTTTTTCATCACCAATAGCAAGTGCTAAGGAGTAGGTATGAAACAGCAACCGCTGATGCAAGATTTGCCGTCAATGGCAATACGTAGACCTATCCTTATTGTCGTATTAAATTTATTGATTATCATCGCGGGTATCGCAGCAATTGCGGGTGTAGAAGTGCGAGAACTGCCTGATGTTGATCAACCCCGAATTACTGTTTCAGCGTCTTTCCCCGGAGGCTCTCCAGAAACTGTCGATACAGAGGTGACCAGCAAACTAGAAGGTGCAGTTGCTAGGGTGAGTGGCGTTAAAACAATTCGTGCTCAAAGTGAAGAAGGTAATGCGCGAATTGTGGTGCAGTTTAGACCCGGTATTAATTTAGATGATGCAGCTAACGAAACGCGAGAGTCTGTGGCACGTGTGCAACGTGAATTACCTGAGGAAGTTGAACGTGTATCAATCATTAAAGCAGATAACGATGCTGAAGCTGTTGTATCGTTAACAGTATCAAGCAATAGTATCGCGCTTGAGGAATTAACTGAGCTGGTTGAAGTTGATCTAGCGCCGCAATTTTTAACTATTCCGGGTGTTGCGGATGTGCGCTTAAATGGTGATCGCCAACGTGTATTGCGCGTAAGATTAGATCCGCTTAAATTAGCCAGCTTTAACCTAACAGTCCCTGATGTTGCACAGGTACTTCGTCAAGCTCCGTTTGATGTGCCAGCAGGGAGTTTAAAGTCTACTGACCAACAAGTTATTGTACGTGCTGACGCAACATCGATTTCAGCAGAGCAAGTAAGCGAGATGATCATACGTGATAACACACGTATCGGTGATATTGCTGCGGTATACTTTGGTCCAGCAGATCCGCGTTCGATGGTGCGCTTAAATGGTCAACCTGTGATTGGTATGGAAGTTATTCGCCAAGCACAATCTAATACTATCGAGATATCAGATGAAGTACTGAACTTACTTGATAAAATGAGAACTCGTTTTCCTGAACTGGAATTTACGCTAACGTCTGATGACGCCCAATTTATTCGTAGTTCTGTAGATGAAGTTATTAGTTCTCTTATTTTAACTATTTTATTAGTTATTGTTACTTTGTGGGTATTTATTGGCTCTTGGCGCGCAACTTTAGTGCCTGCATTTGCTATTCCTGTGGCGTTAGTTGGCTCGCTTGCGCTGATATGGGCACTTGGTTTTTCAATTAATATATTAACCTTACT
>Ga0115572_10002883_pt1 | contig 13644 bp, 21 predicted proteins | sample COGITO_mtgs_1206_FD_88681 | JGI IMG/M metagenome (GOLD analysis project Ga0115572, IMG submission 88681) | Pelagic marine microbial communities from North Sea - COGITO_mtgs_120607 | ecosystem: Environmental > Aquatic > Marine > Epipelagic | place: Germany:Helgoland, sampling site Kabeltonne... | reverse complement strand
GGTGTGTTCAAGCAACAACTGTTTGTGGTCCAGACAGCTGTACATAATGCCTGTAGCTAATTGGAACATTAGGTTAATCTGAGAACCAAACGCAAAACGTTGGCTGCCAGACCACTTACGCAGATCACGAGTGTTCTTATTAGCGATTGGAGTCTGATCAATAATGCCAGCACACTCATCAATTAACGTCTGCAACTTATCAGTTTGAGCATTACTAACCGCTAACTTAACTTTAGAATCAAACAATGTCTGACTGTCTTCTAACTTAAGTGTTGCTTGTAAACCTGCAATCATAGCTGCCTCAGCAATCTTAGCTTTGTTAGCTTCTTGTTTAGCTGCTACTTGTGCTTGTAACTCTTGAATGTTTACTGTAGTCATGTTTTATTACCTTACTTTTTGGTTGTTAATACGTGAAAAGCCCCAACATTGGAGCCTTTTTTAATATGTATATGTGTGTATGTTAAATTTGAGGGTTTTTGGAACTTTGTGTGTACTTAAAGTCGTTTTACTCTACAAGTACCATTAAAAGTTTCTATGTCACTTCTTTCTATGCCTAAGCTAACTAACTCGGTCGCACATTTACCTTCTTTTAAGTAAATTTCGAAGCTATCTGCAACCATATTAACTAGAGCTATAGTAGATATTATTAGTACTACTAAGCTAAACAGTATCAGTAGTTTGTTTTTCATTACTAATTCCTAAAATAGTTTTTAGTAGGTTTATTCCTTGCTGAATTTCTTTAACTTCCCAGCTCTCTACAATACAGTTCTTAGGCAATTTACCGTGTAACTGTTTATACAACTTGCAGTAGAGCTTTACGCTGTCTTTTTTAAGCATAGTAATTACCTTTTCTTATTAGCTCGCTTACGTTGATTACGTGTCAAGTTCTTGTAACCTACACTAAATGTATTAGGTGGTCCTAAAGGCCTAACTTCTTCTACCTTATTGTTAAACTCTTGAAGTAGTTTAGTATCTTCAGGTCTAGCCTTAAGTCTAAGTGATTCACTTTCACCTACACACTGGCCATTCTCTACAAACCCACCAGCAATAGGCATATAGCCAAATTCTGTCATACTTCTAGCAAATTCTTTGTGAATAATTCTTCCAGGAAACACCATAATTACTTCTACATGTGCCCTATCTATAAACGTAACAAACTTAATTTCCATAATAATTCCTTATTCGTATTCAATAACAATTACTTTCTTGTGCATAGAGTGCATGGTACCTATCATATCTTTGGTACCTCTACTTCTACCGTTCCAAAACGCTATAAGCATATCTGCAAACTTTGCCATTTCGGTATTACGTTTCATACCGGCCATCGCGTTATACTCTCCATACGCATTTACTTTTCTTCTACAAGGCTTACTCATATCTTTCCAATCAGCTGGAAATTCATGTACTACTAAGCCTTCTCTATCAAATATTTCTTTAGCCATGAGGTCAGCACCTTTGGCCATACCACAGACCAATTCGGGTTCTTCCTTTAACTTTTCAAATAACTTTTTAAGTTCACTTCCCATTAAAGCCTGATCTGTAAAACTTCTAGTACCAGCAACTATAATTTTCATAACAATCTCCTATAAATCACGACCTTCTAAGTTCATAGGCAGCAATGCTTTACCCAAGTACTTGTTTATTCTATTTTGCCGAGTAATAAAAGTAACTCTAGCCACATGTGTAGCCGTAGTTATATTCTTTATTTTATTAGCGTTTTTAAGCTTATATCTTAAGTTATAGTTATTCATTACTTAGCTCCTTCAATAATACGTTTAACTTCAGCATCGCTAGTACTACAATTTATGTCAGATTCTTTAACTCTCTCAATTATCGCTAATTTCTTAACACAACCTTCGTAGTCTTCAAGCCAATCAATAGCTGAAAACTCTGGTGCATCTTCTAAGTTCAACGCATCGAATACATCAGGAGCAAAAGCTCTTTTTTCTTCCCACTCAATCATTGAAAAGTAATGAGTATCGCTAAAACTTTTGTTCCAATAAACTTCACTAAAACCTTTAGTTTCAACAGGAGGATTATTTACGTACATTTCGTATGAAGTTGCTACATTGCACACTTCTACGAACTCACCGTCTTGTTTTTCCAGTACCGCTAGACACTCAAGGTCTAACTGATTAGTTTTAACCAAGTGTGCTATTTTGCTCGCTAAAGCTTTTGATTCAAATGCAAAATCATTCATATCCAATTCCTTTCAAGTTAGAGCAGCACTACTAGGTACTGCCCATACAATTATTAAAACGTTATTATGTAAAACCTATCGTCCAGTATTTCTTCCAACACAGGACACACATCTTCCCAGCTGAGTTCTCCATGACCTGTTCCAGGTCTAGGTATCACTACCTTTTCCCAACCATACTGGTCAGCCATCTCAACCAACTCTAAAGCACTTCTAGCAATTATCTGAATATCAGCAACACAGGCCCAACCAGGCACGTTACTACCAGCTCTAAATTGAGATTGCATATGCTTTACTACTTCAGAACTTTTTCTAATCTTACTTCTAGCCGGTTTAACAGGGAAACTAAGTATCTCCCTACCTTCGTGAACCATAATACGATTCACTCTATTACCTTTACGGTCAATCTCATGACCTAGCAAAAGCGGTACCCTTGGGAAGTACTCTGCTAACGTTTTAGCACAGCCTTTACCCATTACGGCTTCACCATTATTTTTAACAAAGCCATTAGTTGTGACACAAAACGCATCACACTCTTGGTTAAACAAGTTACCTCTAATTTGTTTCATAGTTATTCCTTAGCTATTAGTAACCAAGCATCTCTGTACTCTTGACTACACTGTTTCCACATGTAATCAACTTGGTTACTGTTTAAATTTAAGTGCTGTTTATATAATTTTTTAGCCTTAAGAGTTAATTCATCATTTAAAGGCCAATCTGCATCACAGACACAACAGGTACCTTTGTAGTGGTACCCATTAGTACAGTTGCACGTTTGCATAATTCTATCCTTTAAGTCTTACTAAGTACTCTACTAACCAAACCTTTGGAGCTACCATAATTTTGAGCCATTCCAAGTTTATTAATGCAATACCCGCTGCCGTAGCAATGATAGTCACCATTACAATTCCGAATACAATTGTCTGTCCTCCGGTATTGAGAATATCACAGTTGAATTTTCCTTTTTTAAACGACCCGTCCTTATCGGAGTTATAAATATTTTTAATACTTCTTGTTGCCATTAAAGGCACAGCAATTAATAGTATTAGGCCTATTATCGCGTATATAAGTTCTTGTATAGTGAACCAAACAAGTAACTCTTTTATATACGCAGGTAGTTGGTCTGACATAAAATCAATACCTTTTTCTAAACTATTTAAAGCTTTGTCTAGTGCTTTTTCTAGCCTACTTTCTAAAGTACTCATAATTATTTCTCCAGTATCTTATTAAGCTTATTTAATATACTTCCATAAGCTTCATTGAAACCTCTGTCGTAATCGTCATTAGAACCAGTTTCGATTTCTACTTCTATGTGCGTAATTAAACGCTTAATACTTTCTGTAGTATTGTTAACAGGCTTACTTATTTGCGATACGAATAGCTTTCCTCTTAAGTCACTTAACTCATTATTTTTAATACCTAAGTCGTTAACTAACTGGTTTATTTTTATTTTAGCATTGCCAGAGTTCAGATTTAACTTGCAGTTTGCTATCGATAGTTCAGCAATTATTTTGCTTTGCTGTTCCATCATATCCATTATTGGACCTATAGCATTATGCTTTACTATGCCATTAGTACCTTTAGTTTCTAGGTACACTGCACCGTTGTTGTTTACTAGTGTGTACTTGTCGTCTATAGCTATAGTTTTTTTCATGGTATTTTCCTTAAGTGTACTTTTGTGTATATATTCAGGCTAGTGCCTAAATGAGGTTAATTTTTTAAATATTTTAGGGAGTTTTTAGCAACTGTACTGCAACTGGTAACCATATACGTGGAAACTTGAACCGTTACCTTAGAAATTATTAAAGTCTCTTAGAATGGATTACAGAGCCTATTCTATCCTACTAGTTTCTTTAAATATTCTATCCTATAAGCATTGCTAAGCTAGACCTTTCAGCCTAGCTTTGCTAACTAACTAAAGTCTAACTCTCTAACTTCAGTTTCATCAAGTAACTCTGTTAAAGCTAATTCATAATCACTCATTTCAGTCTCCATATTCCAGTTATTAAAGTTATTAGTGCAAAACCTATCAATATCAATAGGTAATTATTATCTTGGCCTAGCCACACTAGACCATTTGCTATGAATTCAGCTATTTGCATAACTAATCCTTTACTTAATTAATATTATTGCAGGCTCCGCAGAACCTACTAAATATCAATCAAACTTCAAGGCATCTATAGCCTTAATGTTATCATTTACTTTCTTTATATCCGCTTCAGACATCGCGAAGTCTTTATTCAGGTAACCTTTAGCTACCTTTGCTTTGTGGTCTCTATTATATTTATTAGACTCACGACTAGCTACTTCGCTTAAATCAACAATCGGGTTAAACAATCCCAGCTTATAAACCACTGCCAGTGCTACCAATACAATAAATATTAATTCCATAATTTTTCTCCAATTAATTCAAGTTAGTCAGCCAAACCATTCAGCCAACCTAATACCAAAGATGTAAATAAGCCTAAAGCCTAAATGCTTGCAAAGATGTAAATAGAGAGGTGGAAAAGGTGGAAGGTGTTCTGTCCTTTAAAGGTGGAGAAAAAAAGCTAAAGGCCTACCGTAAGGTAGACCATTAGCATGACTTCTAAAGGAAGTCTGTGTCGTATTCTTCGACATTGCTTGCCACTTTGTTGATGCAAGCCCAAATAAACTTATTATTTGGACGAAGTCCTATATTAATAAGTTCCTTCTGCATACGTGTATAGTCAGAAGCGGTATCGATCTCGAATTCCGCAATAACTGTTTTAACTGCTTCTTGTTGCTTAGTAGTAAGTGTAGCCATTTTATGTTACTCCATTAGTTAGGCTGAATTGCCACATATGAAAATAAAGGAGTCCCTCAAGTGAAACGGGGGGGGTCTGCTAAGCTGGTTAAGCCCGCTACAGGAGAACTACCCCTCTAAAAAATAAAATAAATTCTTCATACGGGGCAGCCCTCCAAAAAATAAAATAACCCTACGTGTGGGATTTTGAAGTATTCCCAAAAAAATTTAAAAAATTTACTTATGTGGGATCTGCCACCGATAATATTAACTACTGGCCCCCCAATGCTACCCGTAGTTTCTAGAAAATGTGGCAGGTACCTCTGGTAAAAAAAGGGTAACTACAAGTAGATATTAATTATGTAAGTTACCCTTTCTGAAAATAGGTAGGAAAAAAGGGTAAGGGTTTCCCTTTTTTAAAGTTATTTGTATACTTAATTTTAATGGTGTATACTTTTTTGCAGTTAATGATTACAAAAAATAATAAGGGTAACATAATGGGTAAGATGACAAGACTTGATAGTAGAACAATACAGGATTTGAAACTTTTAAAGGGAGTTAGAGGTGGTGGTACCCATGCGGATTTAGTGGGTGAATTGGTGTTTAATGAGTTGATGAAAAGTTTTGCTGTTGTATCTGGTGGTGAATTTGCACCGGTTGGTAGTGTTGTATGTTACGGTGACGATGTACCGCTTATTGTGGAAGCTGTTGAGAGTGGTAAAGTAATTTTTAGTAATGGTACCCAAATTGTTAATGGTGGTACTGTTAGTTACCAGCTGGAAGTGTTAGCCGATTCCATCAGTAGTTATGAGGGAGGTTTTCATAATGGGTAGTAAGTTTATTTTAGAATGTGATAAGGCCAGTGAATTGGAATTAGACCCTTTTTCAGAGCTTACTATGACGTATACAGCTGATGGTTTTAATGAGTTAAAGAAGGATATTAAAGATAAAGGGTTATTAGTGCCTATTATATTGAGAGATGGGAAGATATTGGATGGAAGACATAGAAGAAAAGCGTGTGTAGAGTTGGGGTTGGGGTTGGTGTGCCGCGACGTAGGTTGTATTAGCGATGACGAGGCCGTAGATATAATAATTAGTAATGCGCTTAATAAGACGACTTCTACAGATGCTGCCAAGGTAGAAGCTTATGTGATGTGTAAAGCTAAAGGTCTTAAGAATGTAGATATGCCAAAATCTTTTAGTAGACTGAATGGTAGTTGTATTAAGAAAATTGCGTATATTGAAAAGTGTAACAGTGCTTATTTAAGGGCTTTACTTAATCAGAATAAGGTTACTTTATACAATAAGGAGTACAACAAGGTAGAAGACTATGGGACTATTCATGGATTGTGGAGAACGTTGAAGGAGAACAGTAAAAGAGAAAAGGAGATCATAGAAGTTCAGACTGCAGGTGCCCAGGATATGGATTTTACTTTAGATGTTGGTGAGTACTTTGGAAATTACCAAGCGGAGAAAGAGTATTGGGAAGTTTATAATTTAGGTAAGATGAACGGTGTTAATTTACACCCTGCTACGGCTTTAGGTAGTAAGATAGCAACACTTATAAAGACCAAGTATTTGTAGTTGTTATAGGATGTGCTAGAGTGGTTGCACAAGTACATGAATAGTATAAAAATATGTATAGTAAAAGTGAACCACTCAGCTACGAAGAAATAAAAGAAATTTTAAGAGATATGATGGATGCCGAAGAAGTATGTGAGGAGTTAGACTTTGAAGGTGAGTAAAAATGGTATCTTGTACGTACTGCTTATAGAGCTTGAAGATAAGCAACTCGTTAAAATTGGTATTACGACTAGGAGTATTGAAGAACGGGTATCAGAAATTCTTTTAGAGGTATTTAAAAAATACAGATACTTCCCTTACTGCAGACCTAAACGATTCAGAAACACTTCAGATATTGCCCACAAAGAAAAAACCCTCCATAAAATATTCAAAGATAAACAATATAAGACTAGTAAAAAATTTGGTGGTCATACAGAACTTTTTGATGTGCCTTTAGAAGACGTAGTTTTGGAGTATGAAAAGATTATAAAGGATGTTGTAGAGGAAACAGTGACTTAGATTGTCTTAAAATGGTATGTTTGCTAGACTTCAAAGAAATTACGTACATAAATATACAGAGTAGAGGTACACATGGGTAATTTAGTAACCATAGATGATGTTAAACAGGCAATGCCTAACAGGAAAAATTCTATTACTCAGGAAGCCGTAGATATTATTAATAAGTCTATGACGGAACCTGAATTCCAGGGTGAATCTCTTGTACAAACCGCAGCAACTTACGAAAGTATTTTAAAAGGTACCAGAGCTTCTATACCTGAGTACCTTAACGCAATTAGATTTTGTGCTTACATGATTACGAACGACTCTAATTACACTGAAGCCTACAAAAAAGTTTTTATAGATAGAGAATTTGTAAAGGCAAGAGCAGATTTATCGACAGATGACCCTAGGTACGCAGAACTTACAAGTGCCGCTTCACGCTATAGACGGTCTAAACTAGTTGTAGATATTTTAACGGCTAGTCAAGTACCTTTAGATTTAATATTTTCAGGACATAGGTACCGTGCAATAGGTGTTTTGGCCGAAGTAATGGAGTTTGGTAAGTTTGCTAGGGATAGAGTTAATGCCGCTAAAGAATTATTGGCAGCTACTGCTGGTGCAGATCATGTCAAAATTGAACTTGATGTTGGTGTTAAAGAAGACAGTGCAGTTAAGCAGCTTAATGATCAATTAGCTGAGATAGCGCACAGACAACAAGTACTATTGGACAGCAATGCTTCCAGCCTAGAAGAAATAGGCTCAATGAAAGTTATAGAGCATGAAGGGTAACAGGTAAACTTATGATTGATCTTAAAAAATTAGAACACGTAGAAAACTTTATAACTGCTGTAGGAAATACAAAAGAAGTGGAAGGAATACCGGTAAAGTTTATAGTGATTGTAGGTAACTTTACTCCTTCGGTGCTTATAGCCAGGCTAGTCAGTATGAACGAGAGTGTAAAAGTCATCAATAATAAAACAATAGAAATAAATAATGATATTAATGTGCTACTAGAGAACAATAATACGTACAAAATTTATGGCGCAAGAGTAGGCAACATAAGACCTGATACAGCTATAGTAGACTCTTCAGGTGTAGAAGATTTAGATAAGTGGAGGGAACTACTGTACTCAGGAGTAGCACAGGTATTAGCTCCTGCCAAGCCAAGGCTGCTTCAGACAGTGTTTACACATGATAAAAATTTAAAATAGAAGAGTTGCTATGATTGACGATATTGATAAACCTTTAAGCAGTATAACTTCAGCTGTTAGAGGGAAACCAAAATACATTCCTAGTGAAATAGCTTTAAAGTTTATAGCTTTCATTAGAGCTACAGGTAACGAAGAATTCAGCTCACCTGAAATACACTACAAGATGGCAGATAAACTGTTCAGTGCGGAGAAAGCAGATAAGAATGTGCTTGAAGAGTGTTGTCGTGGTGTTGGTAAGTCTACTATTGCAGAGTATGCCGTAATATTTGCAGCTGCACTTGGGGAGTGGCCAGGGTTTGGTAAATGTCCTTTTATTATTTTCTTAGGAGCTTCTGCTGAAGGTAACGTAAAACAATTCTTTAAGAACGTAGCTAATAAAATAGTGAACTCTAAATTCTTATCAGAACTTATTACTGTTAAACGTGTAACAGATAAAGAAATAGAATTAGTAAATGATGAAGGTGTAGAACTTTTTGTAGCCGGTAAAGGTATGAATGTTAACTGGCGTGGTGCAAGGTCTCCGTCTGGTGATAGACCAAGTATACTGTTAGCCGATGACATACTTCACAATGACTCTGCAACATCTGAAACTATTCGTAACACGATAAAAACTAATTGGTTTGCTAGTGCATTGCCTGCTTTGGCACCTAAACATAAAATTATCTACATTGGTACTCCAATAAGCGAAGACGATCTACTCCACCAGCTTAAAAACAGCGGTAGTTACAGTGTTATGCGGTTTCCTCTTTGTGATAAGTTCCCTGTTCCTGAAGATGAATATACAAGTGTATGGCCTGACAGGTTTACCTTTGAATACGCTAACGATATGTATAACCAGTTTAAGTCTGCAGGTACAACACAACTATTCTACCAAGAATATATGTTGGAAGTTACGGATTTAGCTACTCTTCTTGTTAATGAAGACGACATTAGATGGTTTGATCCGTCAGCACTGATGAAATCGAAAGGTAACTACAACTTTTACATATCTACTGATTTCGCTACAAGCACTAAAAAGTCCGCAGATTTCTCCACTATTGGTGTATTTGCTTTATCAAGTAATGGCGATTGGTTACTTGTTGATGGCCAGTGTATGAGACAAACCATGCAAGAGAATATTGATGACCTCTTTAGGTATGTTAAAAAGTGGAAACCGGTAAGCGTAGGTATTGAGAGTGCAGGACAGCAAGGAGGTTTCTTGTCTATAATCCAGGATCTTATGATCAGTAGAAACAATTGGTTTACCCTGGCCAGTAAAGAAGGAAGTAAAGAAGTAGGTATCAGACCTTTAAACGATAAAGTTCACAGATTTGTTACAGGTGTACAGCCTAAGTTTAAGCAAGGTAAAGTGTGGCTTCCCAAACCAGAGCTTCTTAAAACAAGTAACCACAGGTTATTAGCTTTGGTTAATGAACTTACTCACGAACTAAGTAGGTTTACACTGGCTGGTGGTGTTAAAGCTTTGAAACACGATGATGCTTTGGACCTACTTAACCAGTTGTCAGAAATGGAACTTTATTATCCTACTTCAGTAGCTGAAATGACAAGTGTTGAGATTGATGAAGATGGCACTATTTGGGAGTCTTTTTGGGGAGATGAAATGGAAGAAGAAGATACAGGTAACAGTACGGTTTTTTAAATAGCTTGTGATATACTATTTTTAACTTAAAAACCTTTAAAGGAAAGCCAAGTGTTAATAAGCGAATTGGTAAACCTAGCAAAATACAGTGAGTTATCTGGTGTAAGTGCCAAGGATGATATAAATGCAGTAGTTGCTTTTATAAACCTTGGCCTTTTAGAATTGTACGGCAGATTTCCTATAAAAACTGAAGAACATGTAATATCATTAGAAGACGGGGAATTCTACTATGACCTGCCTAAAGACTACATGTACACAATACAAGCGTTTGGTGAGGTATATATAGACTTTATCCAACACGCAAGAGAAATTGGTATTAATGATCCTCAAGATGATTTGAGTATATTTACTACTAACTGGAATAAGATACAGGTACCTTACCCTGCAACAGGTTCTTACATATCATTAATATACGCATCTAAACCCACTCCTGTTACTGTAGAAACCGCTGAAGATGGTACTACAGAATTAGACATACCTTTCTACCTAGTAGACCCTTTACTCCACTACATAGGGTACAAAGGGCACTTAGGAATAAGAAGTGACGCTCAATCTGAAAATAACGCACATTGGGCCAGATTTGAAAGGTCTTGTAATAGAGTTAGAAATGATAACCCATCATTTTTCGGAGACAGTATGGAAATGCCTAGCAGAATACATAATAGAGGTTTTGCTTAAACCTTTACAAACCAGAATTATAATTTTAAGGGGATTTAGGTGCGTAGACGTACAACTCTGCAAAATACAGGCATAGCGCTATCTAGAGAAATAGATAGTCGTTATGACTTAGTAAAATTAATAGCCGATAACATAGATTTGATAACAGATGTTGCAGATAAACTTGCAGGTCTTAAATCTTACTTAGGTACGTTTGATTCACATCCAGAAACAAATCCTAACGGAAATGAATTAAAAACCGGTGACTACTACTACAGTAATTCAGAAAATACAGAAGGTCTTCATTACTTTGATGGTACAGATAAAACCTGGTTTTCTGTAGAACCTCAACTGCTTGCTGAATATAAGGACAGGGCCGAAGCTGCTATAAGCGTAGTAGAACAAGGTTCTTCGGAGGTAGAAGCAACTGCTGAAGCAATGCTTTTAGAAGTACAAAAAGTAGAAACACTGGTAGCTTCTATTCAACAAAGTTTAGTTACTATAAATGAACACACTCAAGGTATTAGTGACAATAGTACTTCTATACAGCAGCTGGTTACTAACCTAGATGACTTATTGAATAAGTTTGATGAAGCTAATCACTGGTCCCAAAAACAGACGTTTGAAGAAGTAGATTCAAAAGTACTTAAAGAAAACGGTATACTGCTGAGTGAGTTATTTTTACCTATAGATGCGTTTCCAGATGGTGGTGAAGATGGCCAAGATGGTGTCAGTTCTTATATCCATGTTGCATACGCTAACAGCCTAGATGGAACTCAAGATTTTTCTAGGACGGTTTCACTAGGTACTTCATACATAGGAACTTATGTTGATGAAAACGAGCTAAGTTCTGAAAATCCTATCAGCTACAACTGGCAACGTGTTCAAGGTATAGATGGTGCCAAAGGAGATACCGGTGAAAAAGGAGAAAAAGGAGACACAGGTGACGTACCAACTTTAATAAACAACGGTGATGGTACTTTTACAATATCGAATGGAGAAGGTCAGTCAATAACTATTAGTAATGGAACTATAGGTAATGACGGACAAGACGGTTCTGATGGTGTAGATGGACAAGACGGTGAACATGCTCCTGTACCAACTTTTATCTATAGAAATTATACAGGCACACCTAGCACACCTACTACAGGAAGTTACGACTTAAATAGAGACCCTAAAGAAGTTGTACCTACTTACTGGTCCAAAGTAGTAAGTAATCCTGCTGTTAATGAATCTACTTGGATGTGTCAGCAAGTATACGTGTATAATTATTCAACTAGTTTGTGGGAAGGTTCTGGTTGGTCTGAACCTGTTAAAATGACGGGCCAAGATGGTATAAGTAAAACAGTATTTCCTATTAGGATTTACACTAGGGATTCTTCATTACCTAACACACCAGTAGGTGGGTCTTATAATTTTACAAGTAAAACTTTTACTGCACCTAGTGATTGGTCTTTGCTTATACCGGAAGGTACTGATCAGCTTTACGCAACAGTAGGTATAGCAGAATCAGATGCTAATGGTGGTGGAACTGATGGTGATATACCGTGGGAAGAACCTACAGCTTACACAGGTGTTAGTGGTGAATCTGGTTCTTCAGTGTATCAAGCTACTATATTCAAACGTTCAGAAAGTCCATTAACAATAGATGATACTCCACCAGTAAATGATGGGTCTTTTAATTTTACAACAAATACTTTAACACCACCTACAGGTTGGTTAGGAAGTGTTCCTGCTGGTGTTGACCCGTTGTATTCATCTACAGGCATATTCAGTGTTATTGGTGATACTGGCATAGATAACACGGTTAACTGGTCAGAACCTGCTTTAGTGGGTAGAAGTGGTGATGATGGTCTTTCTATACTACCCCAAGGTAGTTACCCAGAGCATCCTGAAAATCCAGAAACTAATTGGTCTTACTTTAATACTACTACCCGAAAGTACTATCTATATGATGGAAATTCTTGGGAAGTTATGGCCGAATCAGGTAGTACTATTTATGAAATTTATGAGTATTCTACTGATGGTATAAGTAATTGGCATTCAGAATTTACAACAGGTGACCTGTATAGAAGAAGTGCTACGGTAACTGATGACTCTCAAGGTACTTGGTCTAACCCAGCTAAACTTGCCGGTGTAGACGGTGCAGACGGGGATACTATTTATTGGGAGTACAGATACTCTACTGATGGAACTGCCTGGCATGATACTTTTGTAGATGGTGATCTATACCGACAAGAGCGATTGGTCACAAACGGTAATCCTTCTACTTGGTCAACTACTGCACGTATTAAAGGTACAGATGGTATCCCAGGAGACACGGTAGTTATTGAATACCAATACTCTATTAATGGGAGTACTAACTGGCACTCTAATTTCAGTACAGGCGATCATTATAGAAGGGAACGTTTAGTAACTAATGGAGTACCTGCCAGTTGGACAAGCGTAGGTTTAATAGTACCTAGAAAAGGCTCTGAATATTTTGATGGTGTATCAATAGTACATAAAGGTACTTTGGAAAATGCTCCCGCTAATCCAGAAGTTAACTGGACATACAAAGATAGTGATGATGGTATTGTTTACATATTTACAGACCAGCAATCATGGGAACCTATGATTTATGATGGTATAGGCCAAAATGGTTTATCTATTTTTGTAAGGTACCATGATAACGCTATTGATAATCCACCAAATAAACCTACTGCTACTAATGGTTTAAATAACGGGTGGACAGATGACAGTACTGGTTCTAGTAATTGGATGGTGCAGAAATCTGCAGTTAATTTAACTGAAGGTACTTGGGGAACTCCTTTCAGAATTACGGGTTTAAATGGTGTTGATGGTACTAATGGTTTAAGTACATTCACTTATCCTATATTTAAACGAAGTGCTTCTGCGAGTGTAAACACACCTTCAGGCGGTAGTTACAACTTTGGTACACAAGCTACGGTGCTACCTTCGGGTTCATGGTACTTAACAATCCCTAATGGCTCCGACCCTGTTTATGTTAGTTATGCAAGAGTAAGTACAGTAGGTGCAACAGGTGTAGAAACACCAACGTATACTGACCCAACTGTATTTGTAAAAAATGGTACAAATGGAACCCCTGGGG
>Ga0115572_10002881_pt1 | contig 13650 bp, 9 predicted proteins | sample COGITO_mtgs_1206_FD_88681 | JGI IMG/M metagenome (GOLD analysis project Ga0115572, IMG submission 88681) | Pelagic marine microbial communities from North Sea - COGITO_mtgs_120607 | ecosystem: Environmental > Aquatic > Marine > Epipelagic | place: Germany:Helgoland, sampling site Kabeltonne... | reverse complement strand
ATCCCCTTTTACCGAATTGATTTGTTGAATTAAATCATCAAATACAAGAATCGCTTCATCAATAAGTTTTTCGCTTTTAGACAAATCTGCAGTTGGATTTGAAAGCTCCCATAAATAGATATCTTCAATCAAGTCACCAATTTCATTATTGATGTCTTTTTTAAGTTGTTTGATACTTGACATACTATAGTTTTAAATTTTATTAAATGAATATAGAACTTTTTGACCAATGTCAAAAGTTAATAGTGGTTAAGTAAATCCTTTTTTGTTAAGTTTAGCCTGAAAAAGTGACAAAGTTCCTTGGAGTTTCATACAACGTAACTGATAAACCATGTTCTTTGTTAAGGTGGGGTTTTAATTTGTTATATATCACCACAGCTATATTTTCTGCTGTTGGAATTAGCTCAGAAAAGTCAGCAACTTGTTCGTTCAAATTCTTATGATCCAACAAATCCTCTACTTCCACTTTAATTAAATCTTTTAACACTTTCATATCCATCACATAGCCTGTATTGGGATCGATGGAGCCAGTCACATGCACTATCAATTCATAGTTATGTCCATGATAGTATGGATTGGCACATTTGCCAAACATAGCTTCATTTTGGTCATCCGTCCAATCTTTTCTGAACAAACGATGTGCTGCGTTAAAATGGGCCTTTCTACTTACAGTAACTTTCATAATTAAGCTTTAATGTGTTTATAAAATCGATAGAAAATAATTTTAAACCAAACGGTGTAGTGTTCTGGTGTAGTTTTAATCTCTTTGGCTACTTGATCCAGATCCATCCATTTCCAACTGGCAACTTCTTCTTTGTTTATTTCTGGAATCCCATCATAATATCCTAACATGACATGATCCAATTCATGTTCAGTGAGTCCATTATCAAATGGAGCTTTATAAATAAAACTAAACAGTTCATCCAAAGGAACTTCAAAACCCATTTCCTCGTATAATCTACGTACTCCTGCGTCCAAATTGGATTCGCCTGATCGTTGATGACTACAACAGGTATTGGTCCAAAGTCCAGGTGAATGGTATTTATGTAAAGCACGTTGCTGTAACATCAACTGTCCTTCTTTATTCAGAATAAAGACAGAAAAGGCACGGTGTAAAACGGCTTTCTCGTGGGCTTCCATCTTTGGCATCGTTCCCACGGGATTATCGTCCCTATCAACGAGGATAACTTCTTCTTCTTTCATAGCCCTCAAAATTACCCAATATTTTTACAAAAACCTATTCAGAATCTTTTCGCTTCAGGCTTTATTTGTAATACTTTTACAACAAATTGCATGCATGGGATTTTTAGAAGAAATTAAAAGACGTCGGACCTTTGGAATCATTTCCCACCCCGATGCTGGAAAAACTACACTCACTGAAAAACTACTCCTCTTTGGAGGGGCTATTCAAGAAGCTGGAGCGGTTAAATCCAATAAAATAAAAAAAGGCGCGACTAGTGACTTTATGGAAATTGAACGTCAGCGTGGAATTTCTGTGGCGACTTCTGTCTTGGCCTTTGTTTACAAAGACAAGAAAATAAACATCCTTGACACGCCTGGTCATAAAGACTTTGCAGAAGATACTTTTCGAACACTTACCGCAGTGGATAGTGTTATTGTGGTGATTGATGTAGCGAAAGGTGTAGAAGAACAAACCGAAAAACTGGTGAAAGTATGCCGTATGCGGAAAATTCCAATCATTGTCTTTATCAATAAATTAGACCGAGAAGGAAAAGATGCTTTTGACCTCATGGATGAAGTTGAACAAAAATTAGGCTTGAAAGTCACTCCACTGTCAATACCTATTGGCATGGGATATGATTTTAAAGGGATTTACAACATCTGGGAAAAAAACATTCAATTATTCCAAGACGAAAGTAAACAAACCATCGGTAAAAAAGAACATTTTGAATCGCTTGATGACCCCGGATTGGAAGCAGAAATTGGTAGTTCACGACTAGAGAACCTTAAAGAAGAATTAGAGTTAATTGAAGGAGTCTATCCCACCTTTGACCAACAAGAGTATTTGGATGGAAACCAACAGCCGGTGCTGTTTGGTTCAGCATTAAATAATTTTGGAGTACAAGAATTACTCAATTGTTTTATTGAAATCGCTCCCAAACCTCTTGCAAAACAATCGGACACGAGACTGGTGGAACCCGATGATGAAAAATTTGCAGGTTTTGTCTTTAAAATCCATGCCAATATGGATCCCAACCATAGGGATCGACTTGCATTTATCAAAATTGTTTCTGGCACATTTGAACGCAATAAACCTTATCATCATGTACGTCTAAAAAAGAAATTAAAATTCTCTTCACCCAATGCCTTTTTCGCAGAGAAAAAACAAATTGTAGACATCTCCTATCCCGGAGATATCGTGGGTCTTCATGATACTGGGAACTTCAAAATTGGAGATACACTGACTGCAGGAGATATTCTTCAATTCAAAGGCATCCCTAGTTTTTCTCCCGAGCATTTTCGTTTTATTAATAATAATGACCCGCTTAAGGCAAAACAACTGGCTAAAGGAATTGATCAGCTTATGGATGAGGGTGTTGCTCAGTTGTTTACCCTCAACCTAAACGGTAGAAAAGTAATAGGAACCGTGGGCGCCCTTCAGTTTGAAGTCATTCAATACAGACTACTACACGAATACGGTGCTAAGTGTAGTTTTGAAAACCTAAACGTACACAAAGCTTGCTGGGTAGAAGCAAATACAGAAGGTAATGACTTTAAGGAGTTTCAACGTATCAAACAAAAGTTCTTGGCAAAAGACAAAAGTGGAAAATTAGTTTTCCTTGCCGACTCCGCTTTTTCTCTCCAAATGACACAGGATAAATACCGAGATATTCAGTTTCATTATACCTCAGAGTTTTAATTTAGAAAAAAAATCAATATCATGTCCAACACAAAAAAACAAGAAACACACAATAAAAATTAAATTAAACGAAAAAACCGCAATCTTCATTGCGGTTTTTTTATTTATGCCTCTCCAGTAGGCCCAAAATTGAGCGGTATAGGTGGAGATTCATTGGTTGTAATGGAACCATTGGCAGCTTCGTAACGCTTGATATTGTCCCCTAGTGCTTTGTAAAAGCGTTTGGCATGTTCTGGCGTTAAGATAACACGAGATTTTACTCTCGCCTTTGGTGCCCCTGGCATTACGGTGATAAAATCAACAATAAATTCAGCAGCAGAGTGATTGATGATGGCTAAATTTGAATAGACACCATCTGCAATATTCTCATCTATTGAGATATTCAGCTGTTGGTCTTTAGGGTCTTTTTTATCACTCATGATTAGAAACTTATCTCTTCTTCCTTATCGATTAAAAGACTCTTGTATTCGTCTTTTGATCCTACAAGAACATTGTTATACGCTCTAAGTCCGGTACCTGCAGGAATTTTATGTCCTACAATTACATTCTCTTTTAAGCCTTCTAAGAAATCAACTTTACCACTTACCGCTGCTTCATTCAATACCTTGGTCGTTTCTTGGAACGAGGCCGCAGATATAAAGGATTTAGTTTGTAGTGAAGCTCTTGTAATCCCTTGCAACTCAGGAGTGGCAGTAGCTGGAGCCGCTTCGCGGGAAACAACCAACTGTTTGTCCTCTCTAGTTAACAATGAATTTTCATCTCTTAGCTGACGAGCTGAAACAATTTGTCCTTGTTTTAAGTTTTCAGAATCTCCTACTTCCTCAACAATTTTCATTCCATAAAGTGCATCATTTTCTTGAATGAAGTCGTAACGGAATACCAATTGGTTTTCTAGGAAAATAGAATCTCCCGGATCTTGAATTCGAACTTTACGCATCATTTGACGTACTACTACTTCAAAGTGCTTATCGTTAATTTTCACTCCTTGCAAACGATATACTTCTTGAATTTCATTCACTAAGTACTGTTGTACTGCAGAAGGTCCTTTGATTGATAAAATATCAGAAGGTGTTACGGATCCATCAGATAATGGCATTCCCGCTTTAACGAAGTCATTCTCTTGAACTAAAATCTGATTGGAAAGTTTTACCAAATACTTCTTGATGTCTCCAAACTTAGATTCTACAATGATTTCACGGTTACCTCTTTTGATCTTACCAAAGGAAACTACTCCATCAATTTCAGAAACTACTGCCGGATTTGAAGGATTACGTGCTTCGAACAATTCGGTTACACGTGGTAAACCTCCTGTAATATCTCCAGACTTAGCAGACTTTCTAGGAATTTTAACCAATACTTGACCTTCTTCAATTTGATCTCCATCATTGATAATCAGGTGAGCACCTACAGGTAGATTGTACGAACGTAAAATGTTTCCTTTCTTATCAGCAATGGACAAGGTTGGGATTACTTTTTTGTTTCTAGATTCAGAAATAACTTTTTCTTGGAATCCAGTTTGTTCATCAATTTCTACTTGATAGGTTACTCCTTGTTCAATATTTTCAAAGATGATTTTACCCGTAAATTCAGAAACAATCACCCCGTTAAATGGATCCCACTTACATACAACAGTTCCCTCTTTAATCTTGGAACCGTTTTTAATATGAAGGGATGAACCATAAGGAATATTATTTGTACTTAGTACACTCTTAGTATTGGCATCTAAAATTTTAATTTCAGAAGTCCTAGAAATCACAATTTCTGCAACATTTCCATCACTATCTTTTCCTTGAACTGTCTTCAAGTCTTCGATTTCGGCAATACCATCAAATTTTGTAAGAAGCTTGTTTTCTTCAGAAATGTTTCCTGCTACCCCTCCCACGTGGAAAGTTCTAAGGGTCAACTGTGTTCCAGGTTCTCCAATAGACTGTGCAGCAATAACTCCTACGGCTTCTCCTCTTTGTACCATTTTTCCGGTAGCCAAGTTTCGTCCGTAACATCTAACACAAATACCTTTTTTTGCGGCACAGGTTAACGGAGAACGAACCTCTACAGATTCGATAGGACTATTTTCTACAAGACTCACATGTGGGTCTAAGATTTCTTGTCCTGCTTCAACGATTATATCGTTAGTTCTTGGATCAACGATATCTTGGAGTGCAACACGACCTAAAATACGTTCTCCTAGAGTCTCAACAATTTCCTCGTTCTTTTTGAGTGGTTTCACTTCAACACCACGTAAGGTTTCACAGTCTTCGTGATTCACAATAACGTCTTGTGAAACATCATGTAAACGACGTGTTAGGTATCCTGCATCAGCTGTTTTCAATGCTGTATCTGCAAGACCTTTTCGAGCTCCGTGTGTTGAAATAAAGTATTCTAAGATAGAAAGTCCTTCTTTAAAGTTTGAAAGAATTGGATTTTCAATAATCTCTCCACCTCCAACATTTGACTTCTTAGGCTTGGCCATCAAACCACGCATTCCTGTCAACTGTCTAATTTGTTCTTTAGATCCACGAGCTCCAGAATCTAACATCATAAACACTGAGTTAAATCCTTGTTGGTCTTCACTGATTCGCGTCATCGCTAATTCAGTCAATTGTGCATTGGTTGAAGTCCAGATATCAATCACCTGATTATAACGTTCGTTATTGGTGATTAATCCCATATTATAATTCCCGATAATTCCATCTACTTGTGTATTAGCCTCATCGATCATTGTCAATTTTTCTGGCGGGATGATGATATCTCCTAAACTGAAGGATAGTCCACCTTTAAATGCAAACCCGTATCCCATCCCTTTGATTTTATCTAAAAAGTCAGCCGTTTCTGGAACGCTAGTTACTTTTAAGATATCACCAATGATTTCACGTAAGTTTTTCTTAGTCAACACAACATTAAAGAAACCGGCTTGTTCAGGTACCACCTCGTTGAACAATACACGTCCTACTGTAGTATCTATGATTTGATAAACAAGTTCACCTTCTTCATTGAAATCTTTTGCTCTGATCTTGATCGTCGCATTAAGTTCAACACGCTTTTCATTATAAGCAATGTGTACTTCTTCAGTAGAATAGAATATTAAACCTTCACCTTTAACTTTATGTTTGGCAGTAGATTTTCTAGCTTTCGTCATATAATACAGACCCAAAACCATGTCTTGAGAAGGTACTGTAATTGGAGAACCGTTGGCAGGGTTCAAAATACTGTGAGAAGCCAACATTAAAAGTTGACATTCCAAAATTGCTTCAGGTCCAAGAGGTAAGTGAACTGCCATTTGATCCCCGTCAAAGTCAGCATTAAATGCAGTACATACCAAAGGATGTAGTTGAATCGCTTTCCCTTCAATTAATTTAGGCTGAAATGCCTGAATTCCTAGACGGTGTAAAGTGGGAGCACGGTTAAGTAGAACAGGATGTCCTTTCAGAACATTCTCTAAAATATCCCAAACCACAGGCTCTTTACGATCTATAATCTTTTTAGCAGATTTAACCGTTTTTACAATTCCTCTTTCTATAATCTTACGAATGATAAAGGGTTTGTATAATTCGGCTGCCATATCTTTTGGCAATCCACATTCAAATAATTTTAATTCAGGTCCAACAACAATTACTGAACGTGCTGAATAATCCACACGTTTTCCAAGTAAGTTTTGACGAAAACGTCCCTGCTTTCCTTTTAAGGAATCAGAAAGGGATTTTAAAGGTCTATTGGAATCTGTTTTAACTGCTGAAGATTTACGTGTGTTGTCAAATAAAGAATCTACAGATTCTTGCAACATACGTTTCTCATTTCTAAGAATTACCTCAGGTGCTTTGATCTCCACCAAACGCTTTAGACGGTTGTTTCTGATAATCACACGTCGGTATAAGTCATTTAAATCAGAGGTTGCAAAACGACCTCCATCTAAAGGAACTAAAGGACGTAATTCTGGTGGAATAACAGGAACCACTTTCATGATCATCCATTGAGGAAGATTTTCACCACGCTCATTTGCATCACGGAACGCTTCAACTACCTGAAGTCTCTTTAATGCTTCTGTTTTTCGTTGTTTAGATGTTTCATTATTGGCTTTGTGACGTAATTCATACGACAATGCCTCTAAGTCAATTCTAGAAAGTAATTCGATCAAACAATCAGCACCCATTTTGGCAATGAATTTATCTGGATCACTATCTTCTTTGTATTGGTTTTCAGCAGGAATTTGCTCCATTACATTGAGGTATTCTTCCTCTGTTAAGAAATCCATTGGCTGAAGTGGCTCACCTTCTTCGTTTTTAGCAATCCCAGGCTGGATGACTACATAACGCTCGTAATAAATAATCATATCCAATTTCTTGGAAGGCAATCCTAATAAGTATCCTATTTTGTTAGGAAGCGAACGGAAATACCAAATATGAGCAACAGGAACCACAAGATTAATGTGTCCAACGCGATCACGTCTTACTTTCTTTTCAGTAACCTCTACACCACATCGGTCACATACGATTCCTTTGTAACGAATACGTTTGTATTTTCCGCAGGCACATTCATAGTCCTTTACAGGTCCAAAAATACGCTCACAAAACAATCCATCACGTTCCGGCTTGTGGGTTCTATAATTAATGGTCTCTGGTTTAAGGACTTCCCCGCGAGAGTTCCCAAGAATTACTTCTGGAGAAGCTAAACCGATTGCAATTTTATTGAATTTTTTCTGGGTAATGATTTCGTTATTTCTAGCCATTGCTAAATGTCGTCTTAAATTAAATTATTCTTCCAATCGAATGTCGAGTCCAAGTCCTTTTAATTCGTGCATTAACACGTTAAAAGATTCAGGTAAACCAGGCTCTGGCAAGGTATCCCCTTTAACTATAGATTCATAGGTTTTTGCTCTTCCTATTACATCATCAGATTTAACCGTCAAAATTTCTTGTAGTGTACTAGATGCTCCATAAGCCTCTAATGCCCATACTTCCATTTCTCCAAAACGTTGTCCTCCAAATTGCGCTTTCCCCCCTAGAGGTTGTTGCGTAATTAAAGAGTACGGTCCAATAGAACGTGAGTGCATTTTGTCATCTACCATATGCCCTAATTTTAACATATAGATAACCCCTACTGTTGCAGGCTGATCAAAACGTTCTCCTGTTCCACCGTCATACAAATAAGAATGTCCATATAAAGGAACATTACCTTTTTCTGTCAGTGCATTAATCTCCTCAATGGTTGCTCCGTCAAATATTGGCGTTGAATATTTCTCTCCTAAATTCTGACCTGCCCAACCTAAAACAGTTTCATAAATCTGACCAATATTCATTCGAGAAGGTACTCCAAGTGGGTTCAATACAATATCAACTGGCGTTCCGTCTTCCAAGAAAGGCATTTCTTCTTCACGTACAATTCGTGCTACAATCCCTTTATTTCCATGACGTCCTGCCATCTTATCCCCTACTTTAAGCTTACGCTTTTTAGCAATATAAATTTTAGCTAACTTTTTGATTCCAGCAGGTAACTCATCTCCTACACTGATCGTAAATTTCTCACGACGCAATGCACCTTGTAGATCGTTTTCTTTGATTTTGTAATTGTGAATCAAATCGGCGATCAATTCATTTGTTTCTGCTGTAGTAGTCCATGAACCTTTAGTAAGGTGAGTATAATCCTCAACTCCGTTTAGTAATTTCAAAGTGTATTTTTTACCTTTTGGTAAAACTTCTTCTCCTAAATCATTTTGAACTCCTTGACATGTTTTCCCGTTTACAATGGTAAATAGTTTTTCTACCAAAACGGTTTTTAAGTCATCAAACTTTAGGTCAAATGCATCTTCTAATGCATCTAACTCTTTCTTGTCTTGATTACGTTTACGCTTATCTTTTACTGAACGTGTGAAGAGTTTCTTGTCAATCACAACTCCACGAAGTGATGGTGGCGCTTTTAAAGAAGCATCTTTCACATCTCCTGCTTTATCACCAAAGATGGCCCGCAGTAATTTTTCTTCTGGTGTTGGATCAGATTCTCCTTTGGGAGTAATTTTCCCGATCAGAATATCTCCAGGATTTACTTCTGCTCCAATACGAATCATTCCGTTTTCATCAAGATCTTTTGTCGCTTCTTCGCTAACATTAGGAATATCATTGGTCAATTCCTCCGTACCTAATTTAGTATCACGAACATCTAATGAATATTCGTCAATGTGGATTGATGTAAAGATATCTTGACGAACTACCTTTTCAGAGATTACAATCGCATCCTCAAAGTTATACCCTTTCCAAGGCATAAAGGCTACTTTCAAGTTTCTACCTAAAGCTAATTCTCCTGCTTCAGTTGCATACCCTTGACATAATACCTGACCTTCAGTAACTCGATCACCTTTTTGAACAATTGGTTTCAAGTTAATGCAGGTACCTTGATTCGTTTTTCTAAACTTAATCAAGTTGTATGATTTTGTATCTCCGTCAAAACTGATCAAATCATCTTTCTCAGAGAAATCATACTTGATGGTTATTTTGTTTGCATCTACATATTCTACAACTCCATCATTCTCTGCATTGATTAACACACGAGAATCTGATGCCACTTGCTTTTCTAAACCAGTTCCAACAATAGGGGCCTCAGGGCGTAATAAAGGAACAGCCTGACGCATCATGTTTGATCCCATCAATGCACGGTTTGCATCATCATGTTCTAAGAAGGGAATCAAAGAAGCAGAAATCGATGCAATTTGATTGGGCGCAACATCCGTATAATTTACTTGGTCTGGAGTTACAACTGGAAAATCTGCTTGATCACGAGCAATTACTTTGTCATCAAGAATTTTTCCTGCTTTGTCGTAATTTACGTTTGCTTGAGTGATTAATTGGTTTTCCTCTTCTTCAGCACTTAAGTAAATTGTTTCTTTAAGATTGATAACTCCATTTTCAACCTTACGGTAAGGGGTCTCAATAAATCCAAGGTTATTCACCTTAGCAAATACTCCTAATGATGAGATCAAACCAATATTTGGTCCTTCTGGTGTTTCAATAGGACACAATCTACCATAGTGTGTATAGTGTACATCTCGAACCTCAAATCCAGCTCTTTCTCTTGAAAGTCCTCCAGGTCCAAGTGCAGATAGACGTCGCTTGTGAGTAATTTCTGCTAATGGATTGGTTTGATCCATAAACTGAGACAACTGGTTAGTTCCAAAGAAACTGTTGATTACTGAGGAAAGTGTTTTTGCGTTGATCAAGTCAATAGGAGTAAAAACTTCATTGTCTCGAACATTCATACGCTCACGAATTGTTCTCGCCATTCTCGCTAGACCCACTCCAAACTGAGAAGATAATTGTTCCCCTACAGTTCGAACACGACGATTAGATAAGTGGTCAATATCATCAATCTCAGATTTTGAATTGATCAACTCAATCAAATATTTTATGATGGTAATGATGTCTAATTTGGTTAAAACCTGCTTGTCCATTTCCACGTCCAAACCAAGTTTTTTATTCATTCTGTAACGTCCTACTTCCCCTAAGTTGTAACGTTGATCAGAGAAAAACAATTTATCGATGATTCCTCGAGCCGTATCTTCATCTGGTGGTTCAGCATTACGTAGCTGTCTGTAGATGTGCTCAACCGCTTCTTTTTCGGAATTGGTAGGATCTTTTTGTAAGGTATTGTAAATGATCGCATAGTCAGACATGTGAGCATCTACTTTATGAAGCAAGATCGTTTTGACACTTGCCTCTAAAATTTCTTCAATATGTTCTTTTTCAAGAATGGTATCACGATCAATAATGATTTCATTTCGCTCGATAGAGATTACCTCACCTGTGTCTTCGTCAACAAAATCCTCGTGCCATGTTTTTAAAACACGTGCAGCTAATTTTCGACCTAACACTTTTTTGATTCCTGTTTTAGATACTTTAATCTCTTCTGCAAGGTCAAAAATTTCTAAAATATCCTTGTCATGCTCAAAACCTATGGCTCTAAAGAGAGTAGTAACGGGTAATTTTTTCTTACGATCAATATAAGCGTACATAACGCTATTGATATCGGTGGCAAATTCTATCCAAGAACCTTTGAATGGAATTACACGGGCGGAGTAAAGTTTGGTTCCATTGGCATGAAAAGATTGACCAAAGAAAACTCCTGGTGAACGGTGTAACTGAGAAACTACAATTCTTTCTGCACCATTGATAACAAAAGTACCACTTGGAGTCATATAAGGGATAGTCCCTAGGAATACATCTTGTACGATCGTTTCAAAATCTTCATGTTCTGGATCTGTACAATATAGTTTAAGGCGTGCCTTTAGAGGAACAGAATAAGTAAGTCCACGCTCAATACATTCTTGAATTGAATAACGTGGTGGATCAACAAAATAGTCAATAAATTCTAAAACAAATTGATTTCTTGTATCTGTAATGGGAAAATTTTCTTTAAACGTATTGAAGAGACCCTCTTCGTTACGTTCGTCAGATTTGGTCTCTAGTTGGAAAAAGTCCTGAAATGATTTTATCTGAATATCCAGGAAATCCGGGTACATTGGAGAATGTTTTGCTCCTTCGAAATTGGTTCTTTGGCTCTGTTTACTAGGCATCTAACTTTTTTTTAATGGTCATATTACATTAGGGGGGCACTATAAAAGGGTATAGGCCTTTGGAAAAATCCAAAGACCTATGCCTTTAATGGTATGGATTGAAACTAATTAAGCTCAACCTCAGCACCAGCTTCTTCTAGAGATTTTACAAGCGCTTCCGCTTCATCTTTAGCGATTCCTTCTTTCAAAGGACTAGGTGCACCGTCAACTAATTCTTTAGCTTCTTTAAGCCCAAGACCCGTTAACTCTTTTACTAATTTTACTACGGCTAATTTTGAAGCCCCAGCTGACTTAAGGATAACGTCAAATTCTGACTTTTCCTCAGCAGCTTCACCTCCACCACCAGCGGCCGGCCCAGCAACAGCTACTGCAGCAGCAGCAGGCTCGATACCGTACTCATCTTTTAAAATATCAGTCAATTCATTGACCTCTTTTACAGTCAAGTTGACTAATTGTTCTGCGAATTCTTTTAAATCTGCCATTGTTAATGATTTTTCTGTTAAAAATTTAATATATATATATTGAGTGCGTACATGTTAATACGGGACTAACGTTCTGAAAGTGTTTTAAGAATTCCAGATAATTTCCCACCTCCCGATTGTAGTGCAGAAATAACATTTTTGGATGGAGATTGTAACAACGTAATAATCTCTCCAACCAACTCTTCTTTAGATTTGATAGCAACAAGTGCATCAATGAGATCATCTCCTATGTAAATGGCGTCTTCAATGAAGGCTCCTTTTAACACAGGTTTGGTCATTTTTTTCCTAAAGTTCTTGATCACCTTTGCAGGTGCGTTTCCAGTTTCAGAAAACATCAATGAAGTATTCCCTTTCAGGATTCCTGTCAATTCACCAAAGTCATGGGTGGAAGCCTCCATAGCTTTAGCAAGAAGTGTATTTTTCACCACTTGAAGTTTGATATTCTCTTTGAAACAAGCGCGTCTAAACGCAGTTGTCTGACTGGCATTTAATCCCTCAATATCCGCTAAATAAAGTGTTTTCACACCTGCTAAAGCATCTTTAAGGTTTTCTATTGCTTCGTGTTTTTCTTGTCTAGTCATTGCTTAATTTTTTTTGCGTTAACCCAATTTGGTGTCAATTGATATACTTGGGCTCATGGTGCTAGACATGAAAACGCTTTTTACATATATTCCTTTGGCTGTTGAAGGCTTTAATTTGTTAATTGTCTTCAATAACTCATCGGCATTTTCGTAAATCTTGTCTGCTGTAAATGATGCTTTACCAATAACGGAATGAACGATTCCAGTTTTGTCAACTTTAAAATCTATCTTACCTCCTTTGACATCGCTTACTGCTTTTTTGATATCCATTGTTACCGTTCCTGTCTTTGGGTTAGGCATTAAACCACGTGGACCTAAAACACGACCTAAAGGACCTAATTTCCCCATTACACTTGGCATGGTTACAATTACGTCTATATCCGTCCATCCATCTTTGATTTTTTGTAAATACTCATCCAACCCAATATGATCAGCTCCCACCTCTTTGGCTTCAGCTTCTTTATCTGGTGTTACAAGAGCAAGAACACGAACGTCTTTTCCTGTACCATGTGGTAAGGTAACAACGCCACGAACCATTTGATTGGCTTTTTTAGGATCTACTCCCAAACGAATTGCCAAGTCAATGCTCGCATCAAATTTTGTATTGGTAATTTCTTTTACCAGAGCAGAAGCTTCTTTCAGCGTATAGATGTTTTTAGGATCTACTTTAGCGCGTGCTTCTTTTTGTTTCTTTGTTAATTTAGCCATTGCTTTATATTAATAGATTAAAAGGGAGCTTGTCCAGAAATTTTGAATCCCATAGAACGTGCGGTACCCGCTACCATTTTCATAGCAGACTCGATAGTAAACGCGTTAAGATCAGGCATTTTATCCTCAGCTATGAGTTTAACTTGATCCCAAGTGACTGTAGCCACTTTTATTCTATTGGGTTCTCCAGAACCTTTTTTCGCTTTGGCTGCTTCCATCAGTTGAACGGCCGCTGGTGGTGTCTTGAGAATAAAATCAAATGATTTATCCACATAAACAGTAATCTGAACAGGTACAACTTTACCTTGTTTATCTTGAGTTCTTGCATTAAATTGTTTGCAAAACTCCATGATATTGACTCCTGCAGCACCCAGCGCGGGTCCAACCGGTGGCGATGGATTCGCAGCACCTCCCCGAACTTGTAGTTTTAAAACTTTACTT
>Ga0115572_10002880_pt1 | contig 13652 bp, 12 predicted proteins | sample COGITO_mtgs_1206_FD_88681 | JGI IMG/M metagenome (GOLD analysis project Ga0115572, IMG submission 88681) | Pelagic marine microbial communities from North Sea - COGITO_mtgs_120607 | ecosystem: Environmental > Aquatic > Marine > Epipelagic | place: Germany:Helgoland, sampling site Kabeltonne... | reverse complement strand
CGGAGCTCAGCCCCGTGGCAGCGGCGCCTTTGGTGTATGCGGAATTGCCCCGGGCACAACACGCGTTCGAAATTTTCCATTCGCCTCGAACCAGCCATTATCTCAACGCAGCAGGGTGCTGGCTCGAGTGGGTGTGGGCACGACATCAAAGGGGTGAGCAGAAGTCATGAGGCAGGCCACCGTTGGCCGAGATGCCCGGCGCGTTGAGTAGTCATTGAGCCATGTCGCCCCATTGGGCGCCAATGACAGAGAGGGCAACGACGGGTGCGGTCTCCGTTCTGAGAATGCGCGGCCCCAGCTGCCACGGCTGAAAGTGATGTCGCTCGGCCGTGGCCACCTCTTCATCGGTTAGGCCACCCTCAGGCCCGATGAGCAGTGCGACCGATTGTGGTTTGGCTGCAAGCGGTGACGTGCCGTGCACGTCACAATGCAGCACCAATTTAACGTCTGCCAGCGTTTCCGACACCCAGTGTGTCAGTGAGGTGGGCGCATTAACGGTAGGGATACGGACCCGCCCTGATTGTTCGCAGGCGCTGGTGACAATGTGTTGCCAGTGGGAGAGTCGCTTTGCCAGTCGCTCTGGGGGGACGGTGAAATCGACGCGAGTGCTATAAAGCGGCGAGATGCTGCCGACACCCAGCTCGGTCGCTTTTTGAATGGCCCAATCGAAACGATCACCCTTACTTAAACAAAGCCCTAAGTGAGTCTGAAGTGAGGATTCAGTTTGTGGCGTGGTGATGGTATCGAGCTGCGCACATATCGAGTGTTTGGCGATGGCTTTAATGGTTGCCGTGCCTTGTTGCCCTTGACCATCGAATAGGATGACGGAGTCACCAACGCGAGCGCGGAGGACTTTGCCGAGGTATTGTGCTGCACTCCCTTCTAAAACGACCTCGGTACCGACAAGTAGTGGTTGGTCTGAGAAAAGTCGAGGGGTACGCATGATAAAACCTTGATCATCCTTGCCCTATTCGCGAAAAATCCAGCGTGCCACCTAGGCGAGTGAGTGTCATTCGCCTAGGTGGATCGGGTCGCTACCTTAATACTTATACGAGTCACCTTTAAAGGGGCCATTTACTCCGACACCAATATAGTCTGCCTGCTTTGTCGTCAGCTGCGTCATGACCCCGCCGAAGCCTTGTACCATCAAAGCGGCGACTTGCTCATCAAGGTGCTTTGGCAATACCTCTACGGCGATGGCGTCTTGGCGTGCGTCCTCTGGCAGGTCGGCAAATTTCTTTTCATAGAGGTGAATTTGCGCTAACACCTGATTCGCGAAAGAGCCGTCCATGATGCGTGAGGGATGCCCGGTGGCATTGCCGAGGTTGACAAGCCTCCCCTCTGACAAGAGCAAAAGATGATCGTTGCTGGCGCTGTCGCGGATAATCTTATGGACTTGGGGCTTGATCTCCTCCCACTGCCACTCTGCGCGCATGTAGGCGGTATCAATTTCATTGTCAAAGTGACCGATGTTGCACACCACTGCTGTTGATTTCAGGGCGCGCAACATGGGCGCAGTGCAGACGTTGTAGTTGCCAGTGGCAGTGACCAATAGATCAGTGGTGCCGAGTAAATCGGCATTGACGCTGCCGTCTGTGCCGTCATCGACACCGCCGTTAAAGGGCGACACCACTTCAAAACCATCCATGCAGGCTTGCATCGCGCAAATGGGATCGCATTCAGTGACTCGCACAATCATCCCTTCTTGTCGAAGTGATTGAGCCGATCCTTTGCCGACGTCACCATACCCGATCACGAGGGCGCGCTTGCCCGCTAGTAAATGATCAAGGCCACGTTTGATGGCATCGTTGAGGCTATGACGGCAGCCATACTTGTTGTCATTCTTCGATTTCGTCACCGCGTCGTTGACATTCACTGCGGGCACTTTCAGTTCGCCATTGGCCAGCATTTCATAGAGACGGTGCACGCCTGTTGTGGTTTCTTCAGTAACACCATGAATGCGTGCCAACATGTCAGGATATTGCTCGTGCAGCATCCCAGTGAGGTCGCCACCATCATCCAGCACCATATTCGCATCCCACGGTTTACCGTCTGCAAGGATGGTTTGCTCGATACACCACTCATACTCCTCTTCCGTTTCTCCTTTCCAGGCAAAAACTGGGATTCCTGCAGCAGCAATTGCGGCGGCTGCATGATCTTGGGTAGAGAAAATATTACAGGATGACCAGCGAACCTCTGCGCCGAGCGCGACCAGCGTCTCAATGAGCACGCCCGTCTGAATCGTCATGTGAATGCAGCCCAAGATCTTAGCGCCCGCCAGTGGCTGCGCATCGCGATAATGCTCCCTCAGTGCTATCAGCGCGGGCATCTCGTTCTCCGCGATTTCCAATTCGCGTCGACCCCAATCGGCCAAATGAATGTCCGCGACCTTATAGTCAGCAAATACAGTTTGCTCAACAGCAGTGTTCATAGCATCGTCTCTCTTTTGATCGATTGATTGTTTATCGTTCTGAAGCCGCACGAAGTGCTTCAGCGTGGTCAGTGTGTTCCCAAGTGAAGGCGTCACCTGTGCGGCCAAAATGTCCGTAAGCGGCAGTGGTACGATAGATGGGGCGTTTTAGATTCAGCATATTAATAAGGCCTTTGGGTCGCAGATCAAAGTGCTCGCGGATCAGCGACTCGATCGCGTCGTCTGCCACAGCACCGGTACCAAAGGTGTTGACTGAGATGGAGGTGGGCTCCGCCACGCCAATCGCATAAGAAACCTGCACTTCACAACGACGAGCAAGGCCCGCCGCGACGATATTTTTTGCCACATAACGACCTGCGTAAGCGGCGGAGCGATCCACCTTAGAGGGGTCCTTACCTGAGAAGGCACCGCCACCATGCCGAGCCATGCCCCCATAAGTGTCGACAATGATCTTCCGTCCGGTTAGCCCGCAGTCTCCTTGTGGGCCGCCGATCACAAAATTACCGGTTGGGTTGATGTGAAACAGCGTATCGCTGTGCAACCACTCCGCGGGCAAGGTCGATTCAATGATCTCCTTGCGAACTGCTTCGCGAAGATCAGCCTGTGAGATGTGGGGGTCGTGCTGCGTTGAGAGGACCACGGCCTCTACACGTTCGGGTTTGCCGTCTGCTGAATATCGCATCGTAATTTGGCTTTTTGCGTCGGGGCGCAGCCAAGGTAGGGCCCCTGATTTACGAAGTTCAGCTTGTTTCTCAACCAGTCGATGCGCGTAGTGGATGGGCGCCGGCATCAGTACCTCGGTCTCGTCCGAGGCAAACCCGAACATCAACCCTTGGTCGCCCGCCCCTTGACTGGCTTCATCTGCCTCATGGGTGCCTAGGGCGATATCCGCCGACTGTTGTCCAATCGCATTAATGACCGCGCAGGTATTGCCATCGAAGCACACCTTTGAGGAGTCAAAGCCAATATCGAGAACCGTTTGCCGAATCACCGCCTCAAGTTCGCCGGGGGTGACATTGGCCGCGGTGGTGACTTCGCCCGCGACGACGACCATGCCGGTCTTCACCAGGGTCTCTACCGCAACGCGTGCGTCGGGATCTTTGCTGAGGTAGGCGTCCAGAATGGCATCGGAAATTTGGTCCGCCATCTTATCTGGGTGTCCCTCTGAGACCGACTCAGACGTAAAGAGAGAGTACTCACTCATAATGTGTGTTCCTAACGTTGGGTTTAGTGTCGGATAAAGTGTTGGATCTGTATTTGAAAGCCGTTTCGTTGACCGAAGAAGAGTTCTGCGCTGCGTTCTAGGCCTGCTTCAGCGGCCCAGGTATAAAGTGCATCCGGATCGAGTCCTAACCATAAGTCTCCGCAATGTTCGCGCGCCCATGCCTGATCGTGTGGGCAGAGTTCGCTCACAATGAGATGCCCCCCTGAGGCTAGCAGCTGAGCGACCTCAGCGATGAGCCTTTTTGGATCAGGTACATGGTGAAGCACCATGTTGACGACTGCCGCTGAGAAAGCGCCTGCATGATCTGCCAACGAGGCGGGTTCACCAAAATAAAATTGAACATTGCCTAAGGTGCCGGCGTTTTTTTTCGCTCTATCGAGCATTTCTTGGGCATTATCGAGTGCGACAATAGCCGCTCCTCGTTTTGACAGCGCGGGCAGCAAGCGCCCGTCACCGGGGCCGACTTCAAGGATTTTGTTGCCGCTAAAGTCTCCCGCCCTGTCGAGCAGATGCAGCGTTGCGCGGCTATAGTCCTCCCAGGATGCGATGGATTCCTGATGACGTTTAAATTGTTCGCCATGCTCGCGGAAAAAAGTCGCTGAGTGCTCCTCGCGCTGGCACTGCACTCTTTGCAGTCCCAGCACTAGGTCATGCCTAAGGGGTTCCCGATCGATGTCGTCGAACATGGTTTGCCGCAAACTTGTGTGCTGACCTTCCGGTAATTGTCGACGATAAAAAGTAGCAGTCCCTTCTGGCCGTCGGCTTAATAGGTTCGCTTCCACCAGAATTTTGAGGTGGTGGCTCAATGCGCTTTGGCGCATCGAAAATAAATCGCACAGTTCCGAGACGCTAAATGACTCCGCTTTTAGCACCCTCAAGATACCCATTCTCAACGGGTGTCCAGCAGCGCTGAACAGCGCGTGAAGCGATTGTTCTGAGCGTTGGGTCCGATGGGGTTGGTTGATCGGAACGACTGTTAAGGGGGCGACCATGAGTCAAGGCTATCACTGCGCCCGCCATTTATCTAAATATTTTGATGAAGAGACACTCGGCGGCGCAGGCCCCTACTCGGCGCTCTGGGGGCTATACTCGTTCACGGGTTATTACTTAGCCACTATTGGGAGCACCTGTGGATCAACAAGTCTTGAAGGAACAGGTGGCCGAAGCGGCGCTTGAGCGCGTTGCTGCGCGGCATAGCGACAGACTGCTATTGGGCATTGGCACGGGCACCACTGCCGAGTGTTTTATTCGCACCCTGCCGGCTATCCGTTCTCGGATCGAGGCGACGGTTGCCAGCTCAGAACGGTCGGCTGCCTTGCTAGAGGAGCTCGGACTGCCCGTGATGGATCTCAACAGTGTGGGGCCGCTTGATGTCTATGTCGACGGCGCAGACGAGGCCAATGCGCAGCTGGCGCTGATCAAGGGGGGTGGCGCGGCATTGACGAGAGAAAAGATTGTTGCCGCGGCGTCAGAGGAGTTCATTTGTATCGCGGACGCGAGCAAGCGGGTCGGCGTATTGGGGGCCTTTCCCCTCCCAGTTGAGGTGATTCCTATGGCGCGGAGTCATGTTGCGCGTGAATTGGCGCAATTGGGAGGGCAACCAGTGTGGCGTGAAGAGACCATTACCGATAACGGCAATCTGATTCTTGATGTTCACGGGCTGCAGATTAGCGATCCCCTAGATATGGAAACCCGCATTAATCAGATGGCCGGTGTCGTGTGTAATGGGCTGTTTGCTCGTCGGCCAGCTGATGTATTGCTGTTAGGTACCCCAGCGGGAGTCGAACTGGTGACCGGCTCGACGTTGTCGTGAGGTAGTTTGAGCCGTTACGGATGACCTTTGCGACAGACTTCCGTGTCGGATTATCTAGTGAAAAGGCACTCGGAGTGGTTGATGCGCTCAGTGAAGCGAAAACCGATGGCGCGCACAGCTTTGATTCTACTCGCTTTAATGGGTCTCTCGCAGACATAAGGGCCAATTTATGTTGGTGTCTCCCCTTTCGCGATACTTGATCCGTTGGAGCCATTAGCGGCAGTCACGCCTTAAGGCGGCTTACCCATACTGTACCCCTCTAATAGGTTCGATGGCACGCGGGTTGCAGCGCCCGGATATCGGCGAGAGACGCTGGCTTTTGATGCCAGTTGATCAGTGATATTTGCCCATAGGGCCGGCATCGCGGACAATACGGCTCGCCCTGTGATCCCGGAGTTTTCATGCCCGCTCAAATAGAATTGGCCAACGCGATTCGTGTCCTCGCGATGGATGCCGTACAGGCCGCCAACAGTGGTCACCCCGGTGCTCCGATGGGTATGGCAGATATTGCCGAGGTGCTGTGGAATAAAGTGCTGCGCCATAACCCAGCCAATCCGCAATGGCCCAATCGAGATCGCTTTGTCTTATCAAATGGCCATGGATCGATGTTGATCTATGCACTACTGCATCTGACTGGCTACGACCTGACCACGGAAGACCTTAAAAACTTTCGGCAGCTGCACAGTAAAACACCTGGACACCCCGAGTATGGTTACACCCCCGGTGTCGAGACCACAACGGGCCCACTGGGCCAGGGTTTAGCAAATGCGGTCGGCATGGCGATTGCTGAAAAAACGCTGGCGGCACAATTTAACCGAGGGGGGCACGATGTGGTGGACCACCACACTTGGGTTTTCTTGGGTGACGGCTGCTTGATGGAAGGGATTTCTCACGAGGCCTGCTCTTTGGCGGGAACGTTGGGCCTTGGCAAGCTGATTGCCGTTTACGACGACAACGGTATCTCAATCGACGGTGAGGTTGAGGGTTGGTTTACCGATGATACGCCGCAGCGTTTCGCGGCCTATGGCTGGCATGTTATTCCGGTTGTAGACGGCCACGATCCTGATGCGATTGAAGCGGCATTTACTGCGGCAAAGGCCGAGCATGATCGACCTTCGCTGATCTGCTGCCAAACCGTTATTGGTAAAGGCAGCCCAAATAAGGAGGGCACCGAGGGCTGTCACGGAGCGCCACTGGGCGACGATGAAATAGCGCTAACACGCGAGGCGCTCGGCTGGCAGCACGCGCCTTTTGAGATTCCTGACATGATTCGTGAAGCGTGGGATGGGAAAGCAAAGGGCGCTTCGTTAGAGTCAGAATGGGGTGCGCAATTTGATGCGTACCGGGCAGCTCATTCGGATTTGGCGGATGAGCTTCTACGGCGTTTGGCAGGCGCATTACCGCGTGATTTTCCGCAGCAAGTGGACGCGTATATCGATGAGTGCGTGGTTACGGGTGCTGATATTGCCTCGCGCAAGGCGTCTCAGCAGGCGTTAAATGCACTGGGGCCTTACTTGCCGGAACTACTGGGTGGCTCTGCAGATCTTGCAGGATCGAATCTCACGCTGTGGTCGGGCGCATCCGGTATCTCCGCTGAGGACGCCAGTGGCAATTATGTGTATTACGGGGTGCGAGAATTTGCGATGGCCGCCATCATGAATGGCGTTGCCTTGCATGGCGGCTTTATTCCTTACGGCGCGACCTTCCTGATTTTCATGGAGTACGCGCGTAACGCCATTCGAATGTCTGCGTTAATGGGCAAGCGTGTCATTTATGTTTTCACGCATGACTCAATTGGCCTTGGCGAGGATGGTCCCACTCACCAACCGGTAGAACAGTTAACGGCGCTGCGGGCGACGCCTAATCTGCATACTTGGCGGCCTTGTGATGCGACTGAATCCGCGATTGCCTGGAAGCAATCATTGATGCGGGAGTCGGGCCCCAGCGCATTGGTATTTTCTCGTCAGACCTTGCCTGCTCAGGTTAAAACGGCAGAACAGGTCGCCGGCGCGCACCGTGGCGGTTACACACTGGTCGCCGAGCAAGGCCCATTAGACGCTGTGCTCATCGCGACCGGTTCAGAGGTGGGGTTAGCAGTTGCGGCGGCCGAGCAGCTCACGGCTGCCGGGAGGGGCGTGAGGGTTGTATCCATGCCTTGTACGGCACTGTTCGATGCTCAGGAGGCGGGATACCGTGAAGCGGTTCTACCCAGTGAGGTGCTCGCGAGAGTAGCCGTCGAGGCCGGCCATACTGATGCCTGGTATAAGTACGTTGGACTGGATGGCCGTGTTGTAGGCATGTCTACCTACGGTGAATCCGCTCCCGCTCCGGCGCTGTATCAGCACTTTGGCCTGACCGTAGACAACGTGGTTGCTGCTGTCGAGGATGTGATTCTCGATTGACAATGCGTTTTGCCATCAACGGCTTTGGTCGAGTGGGTCGAACCCTGCTGAGGGTGTACGCGTCCCGTGAGGACGCGCGAGCGAAGCTCACGCTAGCTGCCATCAATGAAATTGCTGATGCCGATACGGTGGTGCATCTCGCGCGCTACGATTCCAATTATGGACGGTATCCGGGAGCGATCGCGCGAGCGGGATCCTCTCTGGTCATCGATCAACGCTCGGTGCCGCTGAGCCACGTTGCCGAGGTCGCCAGATTGCCTTGGCAGCAACACCAGATTGACCTCGTATTAGAGTGCACTGGCGCCTTTACAGACCGCATTACCGCTGAGCAGCATCTGCACGCCGGTGCGTCACGCGTCCTGTTTTCACAACCAGCGGAGTCGGATGTCGATGAGACCATCGTTTATGGCGTGAATAGCGATTCGTTGTCGGCAGGGATGACAGTCGTGTCGGCCGCTTCTTGTACCACCAACGCGGTCGTTCCTGTCTTGGCAACGCTGAGCCACTCGGTGGGTATTGAAGCCGCCACTATCACGACGATTCATTCCCTGATGAATGATCAACCGGTACTGGATGCCTACCACCATACGGATTTACGCAAAACGCGCGCTGCATCGCAATCCATCATTCCTGTAGATACGGGGTTGGCAGTGGGCATTGAACGCATATTGCCGGATTTGTCGGGCAAGTTATCGGCCCATGCACTTAGAGTCCCCACCACCAAAGTGTCGGCGATTGAGCTGACGGTGGCGACGGATCGTGTTTGCACGAGTGAGGACGTTAATACGGCGCTGCGTACCGCAGCAGAGGGCGCATTAGCGGGTGTGCTGGATTACTCGCTTGAGCCCTTGGCGTCTTGTGATTTTGTGGGTGAGGCTGCCTCTGCGATTGTGGATGCCAAACAAACACAGGTAGCGGCGGGGCGGTTGGTCAAAATCTTGATCTGGTTCGACAACGAGTGGGCGTATGCCAGTCGTATGATCGATGTGGCACTGGCTTGGCAGGCTAAAATCGCATCCTCACACCCTACCTCGCGAGGAGACGTACCATGAAATTGATGACGGACCTTGAGTTTGCAGGGAAGCGCGTGCTCATTCGAGAGGATCTTAATGTCCCACTTCGCGATGGCGTGATTACCAATGATGCCCGATTGAGAGCCGCTGTTCCCTCCATCTTAGCGGCGTTAGAGCAAGGTGCGGCGGTGATATTGATGTCACATTTAGGTCGGCCCCCTGAGGGAGAGTGGCGAGAGGAAGCCTCTCTGGCGCCCATCGCAATGCGCTTGGCAGAGCTGCTGGGTCGTGACGTTTTGCTGGCTAAAGAATGGCGTCAGGTAGCCCCCCTGCCGGGTGATGTTGTGCTGCTGGAGAACGTGCGGTTTAACCCTGGAGAAGCGGCAAACGAGGATAGTTTGGCGGCCGCTTATGCCGCTTTGTGCGACATTTTTGTCATGGATGCGTTTGGAACGGCACATCGTGCGCAAGCCTCTACCCATGGGGCAGCGAGGCACGCGCCAGTGGCCTGTGCCGGTCCACTGCTCCACGCTGAGTTGACCGCATTAGAGCGCGCATTAACCACCGCACAACAACCGATGATCGCCGTGGTGGGAGGGTCCAAGGTCTCTACCAAGCTGGCCGTTTTGGGTGAGCTGGCGGTGCGCTGCGACAGTTTGATTGTGGGTGGTGGCATTGCCAATACGTTCTTGGCCGCTGCCGGTTATCCCGTCGGCCAATCGTTATGCGAATGGGATCTCTTAGATACCGCCCGCGAATTGATGGACCGGGTGGATATCCCATTACCGATAGACGTCATTGTCGCTCCGGGTATTGATGCGCCTCAACATGCTGAGATTAAGTTGGCAGCGAATGTAACGGCTGACGACATGATCCTCGATGTGGGACCGAGCACGGCGGCTGAGATCGCAAGCCGCATTCACAGTGCGGCGACAGTGTTGTGGAATGGCCCGCTGGGTGTTTTTGAACAAGAGGCTTTTGCGGCAGGCACTCGTGTGCTGGCTGGTGCGATTGCAGAGAGCGAGAGCTTTTCATTGGCTGGCGGCGGTGACACGTTAGCCGCGATAGATCAATTTGGTGTCGCGGATAACATATCGTATATCTCGACAGGTGGCGGCGCGTTTTTAGAATATGTCGAAGGCAAAATGCTGCCCGCAGTGGCAGTGCTAATCGAACGCGCGCAAGACTAAAAGGCGAATAGGAGAACAGAAATGGCGCTGATCAGCTTAAGGCAATTATTGGACCACGCTGCGGAGTGCGGCTATGGCGTGCCAGCTTTTAATGTGAACAACCTCGAGCAAACGCGTGCCATTATGGAGGCAGCAGATGAAACGGATTCGCCGGTAATCATGCAGGCAAGTGCCGGCGCTCGAAAGTATGCGGGCGCGCCCTTTTTACGCGCACTCATGGAGGCGGCCATAACAGAATTTCCACATATTCCGGTTGTTGTGCATCAAGACCACGGCATGTCAGCAGGTGTCTGCCAGCGATCGATCCAGTTGGGCTTCAGTTCGGTGATGATGGACGGTTCTCTGGGGGAAGATGGTAAAACGCCGATGGATTACGATTACAACGCCAGTGTTACGCGGCAAGTCGTTGAAATGGCGCACGCTTGTGGTGTGTCAGTAGAAGGCGAAATTGGATGTCTGGGGTCCCTGGAAACGGGAGAAGCGGGTGAAGAGGATGGTATCGGTGCGGCGGGTATATTAAGCCATGACCAACTACTGACAGATCCTGAGGAGGCTGCGCAATTTGTGACTGATACCGGTGTGGATGCACTGGCAATTGCTTGTGGCACCAGTCACGGGGCCTACAAATTCACGCGCCCACCGACCGGTGATATCCTCGCGATGGATCGCATTAAAGCGATTCACGCACGTATTCCCAATACCCACTTAGTCATGCATGGTTCTTCCGCCGTGCCGCAAGATTGGCTGGCAATCATCAATAAAAATGGCGGTGAGATTCCAGAGACGTATGGTGTGCCGGTTGAGCAGGTAGTGGAAGGCATCAAGCACGGGGTCCGTAAAGTCAATATTGATACGGATCTTCGGCTGGCTTCTACCGGCGCTATCCGACGATTTTTAACAGCACATCCGGCGGAGTTTGATCCCCGAAAATATCTAGCGGCCAGTCAGGAAGCGATGAAAGCAATTTGTGTCGACCGTTACGAGTCATTTGGTGCGGCGGGTAACGCGTCTAAAATACGGCCGATGACACTCGATGCCATGCAGGTGCGCTACGCACACTGAGATCGTCTCATCCACAATGGCACCGGCCATTTTGCCAAGAACGGCCCGTGCCATGTTGGTGGTAAACCCCTATAGTATTTAGCTTTTCTGCGAAGCTGTTGGGTCATGCCACACTCTTACATCAAGAAAATACTAAACGCTCGGGTGTACGACGTGGCCCGAGAGACGCCTTTAGATGCAGCGCCGCTCTTATCCTCGCGATTAAATAATCAGGTCTGGCTGAAAAGAGAAGATCTGCAGCCCGTCTTTTCTTTCAAATGCCGCGGCGCCTACAATAAAATGAGTCGGCTCGATGAGTCGGCGCGCCAAGCGGGTGTGGTGGCCGCATCGGCCGGTAACCACGCCCAAGGCGTGGCACTGGCGGCACAAAAGCTCAGTATCAAAGCGACCATCGTTATGCCAGTGACCACCCCCGCTATTAAGGTTGATGCGGTGCGTGCTCGCGGTGCGAGAGTCGTACTCTTCGGCGATACCTTTGATGAAGCGGCGGTTCGCGCAGCTGAGCTGGTAGCCACACACGGCCTTACTTTTATCCATCCTTTCGATGATCCCGATGTGATAGCGGGTCAGGGCACGGTGGCGATGGAGCTGGTGAGACAAGCACCTGGTCCGCTTGATTATGTCTTTATTTGTTGCGGCGGAGGCGGTTTGTTGGCCGGTATGGCTGCTTATCTTCGATATACATGGCCCGATACGCGGATCATCGGTGTCGAGCCTGAAGATGCCGCCTGCACTCAAGCGGCTCTCAACAAAGGTCGTCGGGTCACGTTGCGTGAAGTGGGCTTATTTGCAGACGGTTGTGCGGTGGCTCAAGTGGGCAAAGAGACGTTTCGGGTGATCCGTGAGTGTGTTGACGAGGTGATGACAGTTTCCACAGACGAGATCTGTGCCGCAGTGAAAGATATCTTTGAAGACACGCGCGCCATTGCCGAGCCAGCAGGCGCATTGGCGGTAGCAGGCATGAAAAAGTTTGCTGAAGCCCACGCCATTACTGGAAAAATGATGGCAGCGACCGTCAGCGGCGCCAATACTAATTTTGATCGGCTGCGCTACATCTCTGAGCGCACTGAAATTGGCGAGCGTCGGGAGGCAATATTAAGCGTCACCATTCCTGAGCGCGCGGGCGCCTTCCGCACTTTTTGCAGCGCAATTGGTAAGCGCAATATCACGGAATTTAACTATCGGTACGAAATGTCGGGAGAGGCGCGGGTTTTTGTGGGGCTGACTGTGACGCCGGATGACGAGGGGGTGTCCGCACTACAGTCAGTACTGGAGCGTAAGGGATATCGGGTGTTGGATATGACGGACAACGAGACCGCTAAGCTGCATCTGCGTCATATGATCGGGGGCAGAGTTTCTCCTGAAATTGCCGACGAAATGGTGTTTCGAGTTGAGTTTCCAGAGCGTCCCGGTAGCTTGCTGCAGTTCCTCGACGCGCTGGGGAAGGAATTCAGTATTTCCTTGTTTCATTACCGGAACCATGGATCTGCATTTGGTCGGATACTGGTGGGCATGCAAGTGCCCCCCAATAAGCGTCCTATGCTCAAAAAAGCACTGTCTCGATTGGGTTATCGGTTTTGGGAAGAGACGGATAATCCGGCTTATCGCGAGTATTTAGGCCGCCCAACAACAGGATAAATGCCCTAGCGATACGACGATAAATGCGGGTCGTTTGAGCTCATTTTTTGGCGGCGCCAAGCTAGTGCCCAGAACGAAAAAGCACCAGCTCAGAGTCACTCAAGAAGCCGTTCAAAGGTTTATCGTGTGCTTCTGCTTGCCAGTCGCCGACGTGTTGTTGCGCAAAGCCTACCCCTAGCCGAAACCCGCGTGCCGTGACAAAGAGTCGATCATAAAACCCTCCTCCGTAACCCAGTCTCATGCCGGTGCGCCCACAACCCAGCAGTGGCGTGATAAAAAGATCAATGGTTTCGATTGAGACGGGTGTGGCAGAGGACACTGGTTGACGAACGCCGCCTAGTGTTGTCTCGGTTGCATCACCGTCTTGCCACAAATGAAAGCTTAGCGTTGTGCCGACGACTCGGGGGCAGGCTACCTGAGACCCAGAGGGTCTGTGTGCCAGCAGTCCGGACGGGTCGAATTCTGACTGATGCGGTAAATAGCTGGCAATGACGCCTGCTGATTCCCAGACGGACCAGTCTTTGAGATGTTTGTGGGCGCTTTGGCAGGCAAGATGACGTTGCTCGTCTGTCAGCTGATCCCGCGTGCTCCGCAGAGCGCACCGCAACGCTGTCTTCTCTGCCTTGAGGTCAGCCATGCAAGGCGCCCGTGGCGGATGTTGGAGCTTGCAGGGGTACAACTCCGTAACGTGGTGGGTGTGCGCCCCTTGCGCAACATGGCGAGCCTACGCCCCACTTGCGAATAGAATGACCCACGGTACCGCTGACGAATAGGCCCTTGAACCCTTGCGGCTCAAGGTGGTGACCACCGCGTGGCTTCAGGCTTCCCGGCTTAGACCAGGCTTGCTCAACCGCCACGGAGGTGCTCTCCGGGTACTG
>Ga0115572_10002879_pt1 | contig 13653 bp, 12 predicted proteins | sample COGITO_mtgs_1206_FD_88681 | JGI IMG/M metagenome (GOLD analysis project Ga0115572, IMG submission 88681) | Pelagic marine microbial communities from North Sea - COGITO_mtgs_120607 | ecosystem: Environmental > Aquatic > Marine > Epipelagic | place: Germany:Helgoland, sampling site Kabeltonne... | reverse complement strand
TTTCGTTGATGACCTCGGGCTTCGCCTGCAAGAAATTGTCTCGATACCCAACGATCACCGATTTCAGCGGCGCAGTCTCTGAGTCGACGAACACATCCATTTCGGCAGCCTATTTATTGTTCGGCCCCAGGAACGTGGGATCATGATGCATCGTGAGCGAGATCGATATCGAGACTGAGACTTCTACGGGCTGGTTAGCCGACGACGCCCTTGCAATGGTGCGTGCCAACGTCCCGATCGTATACGTCGATGCTGTTCCGGTTCGCGTTGACTCACTTGGCAACGTGATTGAGGTCGGCATGTTGTTGCGGGTCGCCGCCGACGGAACGATCAGTCGGATGGTTGTGACCGGCCGGGTGTTGTTCAACGAACGCGTCCGCGAGGCGTTGATGCGACATTGCGAAAAAGATCTTGGACCTCTTGCGTTCCCTCGGGTGCCAGCCAACCCGACACCGTTCACCGTCGTTGAGTACTTCCCGGATCCCGACCGGTCGGGCTTTTACGACCCGCGTCATCATGCGGTGTCGCTCGCCTATGTCGTTCCTGTCGAGGGGGAGTGCGAACCGACACAGGAGGCGCTTGACCTCAGATGGTTCTCGCCCGAGGAGGCGGTCGGTCAGGAGGTCCGCGAGTCGATGACCAGCGGTCATGATCGATTGATCCGCCTCGCCCTGGCGCATGTCGGCAAGCTCCCTTAACTCGTTTGTCAATCGGCAACGATTGCCCACCTCCGGGCGTTCGGGACGTCTACTCTGGCCTTCGGGATGTCCGAGGGAGAAATCATTCACCGCGCTGCGAGCGCAATGCGTACCGCGCTAGGCGGAAAGGCGATGACCCGATTCGACGCCCCCAGCCTCGTCGGCCCAGTCCCGCAGGCCGGACGCACGATCGAAATGATCGAGTCACGTGGCAAGCACCTGGAAATCGAGTGGGACAACGGGATGATTCTGCACACTCACATGCGGCTGTCAGGGTCTTGGCATCTCTATCGGCAGGGTGAGAAGTGGCGTCGGCCCTATCAGCAGATGCGGGCCTCGATCGAGAACCGTGACTGGGTGGCGGTTTGCTTCAACGCCCCACTTGTCGAGACCTATCGTCGCCCAGATAAGCGGCGTCATCCCGGGATGGGCCGATTGGGTCCGGACCTCTGTCAGCCTGATGCCGATCTCGACCTTGCCGTCAATCTTCTTCTGTCGTACCACAACGCAGACGAACGCGTTGCCGAGGTGCTACTCGACCAACGGGTGATGTTCGGCGTCGGGAACGTCTACCGGTGTGAGGTGCTCTGGTCCACAGCAATCAGCCCTTTCGCAAAGGTAGGCGAGCTCACGGAGTCTGATGCGGTCCGCCTCGTCAACACCGCAGCGTCACAGCTGCGCGCGAACATCGAACATGCGGATCGGCCTGCGCCGAACGATGTCCGCGGAGGCCTCGCCGTGTACGGCCGCAACGGGCAACGCTGCGCCCGCTGCACGGGGAGTATCGACATGCGCCGGATGGGCGTCCACAACCGGGTCCTTTACTGGTGTCCCGGATGTCAGAACCACCTCGACCCTCGCGTGCTGCGTGCTTCGGACGACACGCCGGTGATGGACCCGCACCCGGCAGCTCAGCGGTTCCTGGCAGATCTGCCGTGGAACCGCGACGAGAGATAACGGCTCGACTCGGTCAGCCCCGGCCGAGGATCCGGTCGACGTCGATTTCAATGACCGCTCGATCATCGCGTTGCTTGGGCGGTTGGTAGCGCTCGGCGTAGCCGTCGATTCCGGCGGTGACTGCAGTCGGGTCGGTCACAAGGCGCACCCGACCTTCGAGGGCGAGCCAGCGGCCCCCATCGACCTGGCACACCGCGGCGCGCTGTCCCGCTGCTTCCATCCGGCCGGCATTGATCGCCTTCTGTGAGGTCGCCCACGTGATCACTCTGGCGACCTTGGCATCGGCGTCGTAGCTGAACCCGACCGCCACGACGTGGGGGGAGCCGTCGGTCCGCAATGTCGTGAGCGTTGCGAGGTGTCGCTCACGCAGGAAGGTGAGGACGTCGTCGTCGAGTTGGTCGGGGTCGAGCGCCATTGCCACGTTCTACCCGTCCCATCTCCAAACCCCGCTCACACCCAAACCCTGCTCACACCCAAATTCCGGCGGATCGTGACGGCAGGCGTCAGGATCCACCGGGATATGCGCTTGGCGGGTGTCGGGCAGGGCGACGGCGCTACTCAGTGGCGATTGCTTCGAGGACGTTCATGTTGCTCGCCTTGAATGACGGGTACAAGGCGGCGGCGAGCCCGGCGAACACTGCGCCGATAAGGATGAGCACCACGATCCCGGGGCTGAACGCCAGGTCGCTGATGACATTCTCCGGAACCGCTTGACTCAACACGACACCCAGGAACGTGCCGACAACGACTCCGATCAGCGCACCGAACACCGAAACGATCACGGCCTCCCAACGCACAGCGCGGCGAGTCTGTCGACGGGTCATGCCCACCGCCCGGAGCAAACCGATCTCCCGGGTTCGCTCGAACACTCCGAGCGCCAGGGTGATCGAGATACCGATCACGGCGATCACGATGGCGAACAGCAGCAGGAACCCGATGAGGAACAGCAGCTGGTTGATCTGATCCTCCTGCTCCTGCAGGAACTCGGCATTCGATTGAACAGACGCTTGCGGGAACTGCTCGAACGCGGCGCGCACGGCCTCGTCGCCGACCTCTGGATCGACGTCGTCAGCGAGCGCAGCCAAGGCGAAGACGTCGCTCTGGGTCTCGTCACCGCTCACTTCGTCGAGGAGCTCGAGATCGATGAACCAGTTCAGGCCGAACGAGTTGTCGGCGAACACGAGGTCGACCTGCAGCTCGCGAACCTCGCCGTTCTGGAAGGTGACGGTCGTGGTGTCACCGAATTTGAGGTCGGCCGACTCGGCGGCCTCGTCGTGGATGGCAATCGACATGGCCGTGAGGTCGTCGAAGCTGCCGGCGATGTTGTCGAAGTCGACGAGTTGAGCCGCCGCCTCCGGGTCGACTGCCGTCAGCGTCTTCGTGTCGTCGTCGACCTGGGCGTTGGCGATTCGGAACGGTGTGGCCGCCGAGATCTCCGGTAGTTCGGCGAGCGTCTCGACGATGATCGGCGGGAACCCGCCGTTTCCAGGTCCACCACCGGCAGATCCCTGCACGATGTAGTCGGCCGAGACCGCACGCTCGAGCGTCGCCGTGATGGACTCGCGAAGTGACGATGCGAATACCGCCGCAGCGCTGACCAGCGCGACGCCGATCATCAGGGCAGATGCGCTCGACGAGGTTCGGCGAGGTGCCCGGGCGACGTTGTCGCGGGCGAGTTTGCCGGGAGTCTTGAACAGCTTGGCGATGGGCCACCCGATTGCCCTCGTGACAGGTGTCGCGATCGTGGCCGAGACACTGGCGATGCCGAGGAAGAGCAGGAGCGCGCCACCGCCGGCGAGGATGATCAGTGCGAACGTGCCACCGGGCGACACGAAGAGACCGACGAGCAACATCAGGAGCCCGATCGTCGTGGTGACCGTGCCGACCACGAGCCGCCGTGATCGGATCGCGGCGAATCCGAGCTCTGGTCGCATGGCCGCGACGGGTGGGATCTTGGCGGCGCGACGAGAGGGCACGATCACCGACAACATGGTGACGCCGATGCCGACGATGGCCGCAACGATGACGGTGCGTGGGAGCAGGACTGGAGCCGACGACGGAAAGCCGGCGCCGATTGCGTTGAACCCGAGCACGATCAGTTGTGCGACGCCCAGCCCGGCGATGATGCCGAACACGGTGCCTGCGACACCGACGCCGAGGGCCTCGATCGAAATCATGCGCCGAACCTGCTTGCCCGATGCTCCAATAGCCCGCAACAGTGCGAGCTCGCGCAACCTCTGGCCGATGGTGATCTGGAACACATTGTTGATGATGAACGCCGCAACGAACGCAGTGACGAACGCAAAAATGAGCAGCCCGGTGCCGAAGATCGAGATGAACTGACCGATCTGCTCCTGGAACTCCTCGATCAGCATCTCGCGGTCGACGATCTCGTACTCGCTGCCGAGTGCCGCGACGATCTTCGCCTCGACCGCGTCGATGTCCGCGCCGTCGGTGATCCCGACATTGATCTGGTCGACCAAGCCGTTGGCGCCGAAATGATCGAGGGCGGTGTCGAGGTCGAGTGCGACGACGGATGTGCCCAGGAAGCTGTCGCTGTCGGGTGTGCCGACGGTTCCGACCAGTTCGGCGGTGTAGATCCCCGTGTCGGTCGAGTAACTGACCGGGTCGCCTAGCTCGAAACCTTCACGGGTCGCCGTCGCTTTGTCGACGACGAGTTCGTCTGGTCCGACCGACGCCCGTCCCTCCTTCAGCTCGACTCCCGACAGTGTGTCGGGTTGGTACTGGGTGCCGAACATTCCGCCGGTGACGGTGATCGGCTCGCCATCACTGTTCAGAATCTGGGCACGAGCGGCCAGGTCGGGTTCGATCACGGCGATGCCGTCGACATCTGAGAGCTGATCGGCGACCTCGATCGGGATCGCTGGTGGGTCGTTGTCGCTCCCGAAGCTCTCGTCCTCGAATGCGTTCTTCCCGCGGACCTGGAGGTCGACATCCTGGACGAGGTCTTCGATCAGACCGTCGAACGACCGGGTGAGGCTGTCGGCGAGGACGAACGACCCGGCGACGAACGACACCCCGGCCATGACGGCGAACACGATCGCAATCGTTCGACCCAGGCGGGCGCGGATGCTTTTCCGCGCGATGAGGCTGGTAGATCCGGCCATGTCAGTGCCCCAGGCGTTTCATGCGCTCGAAGATTTCGTCCGAGGTCGGATCGACGAGCTCGCCGTCGATCTTTCCGTCGGCGACGAACACCACGCGGTCGGCGTAGGAGGCAGCGTTCGGGTCGTGGGTGACCATGACGATGGTCTGGCCGAACTCGCGCACGGCACGCCGCATAAAGTCGAGGATTTCCGCGCCGGTGGTCGAGTCGAGGTTGCCGGTCGGTTCGTCGGCGAAGATGATGTCGGGACGCGAGGCGAGCGCCCGCGCCACCGCGACGCGCTGCTGCTGGCCGCCGGACAGTTCGCTCGGACGGTGATGCACGCGGTCCTTCAAGCCGACCGTGGCGATGACTTGGTCGATCCAGGCCTCGTCACCGGTTTCGCCGCCGAGCATCATCGGCAGGCGGATGTTTTCGTCAGCTGTGAGCGTCGGGATCAAGTTGAACGCCTGGAAGACGAAGCCGATCTTGGTGCGGCGGAGTTCGGTGAGCTGTCGGTCGTTGAGAGCCGCCAGATACGTATCGCCGACAAAGGTGGCGCCTGCTGTGAGCGAGTCGAGCCCAGCGAGGCAGTGCAGCAGTGTCGACTTCCCGGAACCCGATGGGCCCATGATCGCCGTGAACTTGCCGGTCTCGAACGAGACGGTGACACCGTCGAGGGCGCGGACCTCAGCGTCACCGACGCCGTAGATCTTCATGGCATCGATGGAGCCGGCGGCGGCAGTCGTCGGCGGTGCGGGTGGCGCGAGATCAGTGTTCATGTGGCCCAGCATGCCCGTGGGTCGCGGCGGCGCCATCCACCTCGAGGTGGATCATCGGTCACCTCTGGGCGGATCTTCCGATACGTCGCAGGCGGAGGATTTGGCGTCAGTCGCCGCCGGGCACAACGAGTCCCGACTCGTATGCCGCAACGACGGCCTGCACCCGGTCGCGGGCTCCGAGTTTCGCGAGAATCCGGCCGACGTGGGTCTTCACCGTCGCCTCGCCGAGGAAGAGGTCGCCGGCGATCTCGCCGTTGCTCAACCCACGCGCCATGAGCCTGATCACGTCGGACTCGCGTTCGGTCAGCTCGCCGATCCCCGGGAATTCCTCGGGTTGGCGACGCGGACGTCGCGCGATTTCGTCGATCAGGGTCTGGGTGACCGAGGGCGCAAGGAGCGCGTCGCCGGCAGCGACCACCCGAATCGCCTCGATCAGCTGCTCCGGTGGGGCATCCTTCAGGAGGAAGCCGCTGGCTCCCGCGTGTAAGGCCGCGTGCACGTAGTCGTCGAGATCGAACGTTGTGAGCATCATGACGCGAGCGCTGCTTTCCCCGGCGCAAATCCGACTGCAGGCTTCGATGCCGTCCATGTTGGGCATCCGGACGTCCATCAAGATCACATCGGGCCGCGCCCGGTCGACCATCTCGACCGCGTCCCGCCCGTCGAACGCCTCGCCGACCACCGTGATCCCGGGTTCGGCCTCCAGAATCATGCGGAAGCCGGTACGCACCATCGCCTGATCATCGACGAGCATCACCCGGATCATCGGATCGTCTCGTGGTCGGCGGTGCGATCCGCTCCGGGACGAGCCGAGAGGGGCAAGTCGGCGGTGACACTCCAGCCGCCTCCGACGCGCCAGCCAGCGGCGAGCTGTCCGCCGATCGCGTCGACTCGCTCGTGCATCCCGACGAGGCCGTATCCCGGGCCGCCGGCGTCCGCGGCGGCACCTCGGCCGTCATCGACGACGCGGATACGGACCCCGTCGTTGTGGCGTTCGACCTGGATCTCGACGACCGATACCGGGCCGGCGTGTCGGCGGATGTTCGTCAGTGATTCCTGGATGATCCGGTAGCCGGTCAAGTCGACGCTGGATCCCACGTCCTTGAAATCGCCCGACATCGTCAGCGACACCGGCAAGTCATCGGCGGCTGTCACCAGCTCGGTGACATCGACCAGTCTCGGTTGCGGGCTGAGTGCCGGCCCGGTGCTTCCGTCGGGATCGTCCACAGCTTCGTGCGAAGTTCGACGGAGGATGCCGAGCATGCTCCGAAGTTCCTCCATCGTCTGGCGCCCGGTCGACTCGACGTTCGCAAGTGCGATCTCGGCGTTGTCCGGCGCAGTGGCGAGGCTTCGACGGGCAGCCGCGGCCTGGATCACCATCACGCTCACCGAGTGCGCGACAACATCATGCAGTTCGCGGGCGATTCGTGTGCGTTCGTCCGCAACCCGACGTTGAGCAACGAGCTCGCGCTCGCGTTCTGCTCGTTGCAGTCGCTCCTGGAGGGCGTCCGCCGCCTCGCGACGGCGGCGCAGGTTGTCCCCGAGCACGAACGCCGTGACAAGCACGACAACGCTGGAGACGAAGCTGCCGATGTCCAGTTCGTCGACGAGCAGTCCGGCGATGAACAGCACGCCGATCGACGCAATGGTTGCGACGAGCAATCGGCTGCGTCGTGGCCCGACGGAGTGTGCGCCGAGCGAATATAGGGTAACGAGGACACCGATGAACCCTGATCCATCGATGTCGGCGAACTCGGCGACGACCTGCGCCGTGACGACGATCGCTGTCGACAGGATCGGGTTGGTGCGTCTCCATGCGATCGGGAACACGGAGGCGACCACGAGTGGGACCGTCCACCATGCAGGCTCGGTGTAGTCCTCGGAGGTGTCGACCTGGGCGATGTGGAGAACTACCGCGACGATGGTGAGCGCCGTCGCGAGGATCAGATCTGCCTGGCGCGGGTGCGCACGGAGCCACCGGATCGGCATCGGTCGCCGCCACTTCATCGTCGTCGCACGTGCCATAACCTCCGTGACCGTACCGAGACGTGACGTCTTGCCCGTCCGTCTGGGGGCTGACGTGTCGTACGCTCAGCGGCTGATGGTGTGCGTGTCGTGTTCCCAACCCCTCCCGGAGGGAGCGCGGTTCTGCTCCTTCTGCGGGCACGAGGTTCGATCGAACGCGGTCGAGGAGCGACGAGTCGTCACCGTGCTCTTCGCGGATTTGGTGGGCTACACCGCGTTGTCGGAACACGTCGACCCTGAGCGGGTCAAACGGGTGGTCGAGGGCGCATTCCAGCCGCTGATCGACCAGATCGAACGATTTGGTGGCCGCGTCGACAAAGTGCTCGGGGACGGCATTCTGGCCCTGTTCGGAGCCCCGGTTGCGCACGAGGACGACCCGGATCGGGCAATCCGCGCAGCGATCGAGATGCATGCTGCCCTCGACGGTTACGTCGGTGAGGTCGGGTTGGATCAGCAGCTCCAGCTGCGGATCGGCATCAACACCGGTGAGGTGGTGGTGGGGACGGTCTCGGGCACCGACGACTACACGGCGATGGGCGACGTCGTCAACGTCGCCTCGCGCCTCCAGGCGATGGCGCCGCCGGGCGGAACGTATTTCGGTGCGTCCACCGCTGATCTGCTTTCACCGGACATCGAACGGGTCCTCGTCGCGCGCACCGAGGTGCGCGGACGCGATCAGACCGAAGCGGTGTGGCAGGTGACCGGCCGTCTCGAGCATGCCATCCTCGGGCGATCGCCACATGACGTACGATTCGTCGGACGTTCGACCCAACACGAGCTGATGGCATCGGTGATGAGTCTCGTCGCGGGCGGTCGTGGTGCCGTGGTGGCGGTGTCGGGTGAAGCGGGCAGCGGCAAGACGCGACTCGTCAACGAGGCGTTGTCAAGGTTCCCGAGCCGTGAGGTCGTCATCTTCTCCGGCGTTTGTGCCCCATACGGAGAGACCAATGTGTGGGCGCCGATCGCCACCGCGTTGTTGAAACTGATGGGCTCTGATCGAGATGTGCCCGCGGTGCGTCTCCGCGAGCTCGTCGACCGAGCGGGACTCGAGCTCTACGGATTTGATCCAACCGATGCGCGACTCCAACGCTTCGTCGAAGGGGTCATGCATCTCTTCGGACATCCGTCCGAACTCGACCGGGTCGCGCCGGGACAGGCTCGCGAGATCCTGATGCAGGTTGTCGTCGAGGGCATTCACCGACGGTCGCAGTCAGTGCCAGTGGTCGTCTGGATCGATGACCTGCAGTGGGCGGACCCACTCCTACTCGACCTCCTCGGCCGGCTGACACGCTCACTCGTCGATCGTCCCGTGTTGCTCGTGACGGCGCAACGAGACGACGCAGAGATTGATTGGCCCCCGGCCCACGACCATCCGATCACGATCCGAATGCCACTCGACCCGCTGAGTCGACCGGAGTCCGACGAACTTCTCTCCTCGGTGCTCGGCGACCGCGTCGAGGTCAGCCTTGCCGATCAGCTGTTCGAGCGCAGCGGAGGCAACCCCCTCTTCCTCACCCAACTCGCTGAGGTCGCTCGGGACCAGCCGGGCCACGAGGTCCTTCCGGGTTCGCTGCGAGCACTCATCGCGGCGCGTCTTGACACGCTTTCAAGCGGGCAACGACAGGTCATCGACAACGCCTCCGTGCTTGGCGTGACGGGTCCGTTGAGCGGATTGGAGCGGTTCGGTGTCGAGATGGGCCAGCCCTTCGATGCGAGTGACCTCGACGAGCTTGCCGAAATTGGAATGCTCGATGTCGACGATGGGTGGTGGCGATTTCGCTCGGACGTCGTTCGCGAAGTCGCGTACCAGACGCTGACGAAATCAGCTCGTGCGCAGCGCCACGCCGGGACAGCTGCGGTGATGAGTGGCTTCGAGATGGGCCCGATCGATCAGATCGCCCACCATGCGGCAGCAGCGGCTGAACTGGTCGGAGAGATCGGCCCGGTCGACGTGGTGCCCGACGACATGGCGGACCGTGCGGTGGCCCTGCTCGGTAGAGCGGCCGCTCGTTCGCTCGACGTCGGAGCGTTCACCCAGGCGATCCGCCAGACCAGTCGAGCACTCGATCTGATTGGGTCGTGTGCTGATCAGGATGCTGGGCGGTCGCTGAAGCTGACGCGAGCGCGCGCCGCGGTGGAGCGGCGGGAGGCGACGATCGCCGAGGTCGACGCACAACAGGTGCTCGAGTCTGCGCTCGCCGACGGCGATGTGCGCGACGAGGCCATTGCACGCCGCCTGATCGGTATCGTCGCTCAACAGCAGGGGAATCTCGCCTGTGCCAGACAGGAACTCACTCAGAGCGTCGAGCTCTTGCGGACGCTGGGGCCCGACTCTGAGCTCACCACGTCGCTGAGTGACCGGGGGTTCGTCGAGGTCTTCGGTGGTTCGTTGGAGGAGGCCGACCGGATCCTCGGCGAGGCAGAGCAGATGGCCGCTGATGCCGACGATCGGCGTCGGCTCGCTTGGGTTCGTCAGCATCAGGCGTGGGTCGCCTTCCTGTCCGGTGACACCGAGCTCGCCGAGGAGCGGCTGACGGTGTCGTCGGGCCTGTTCGAAGATCTCGGCGATCGGTCCGGGGCCGGCTGGGCGATGGGACTGTTGGCCTACGTCCGATTCTTTGAGCGCCGATTCGCCGACGCCGAGGAGCTCGCAACGACGGTGCGGGGTGACGCCGCCGAACTAGGTGAGCTCTGGGCGCCGGCGATGATGGACTCGCTGATGGCGTCGATCCGGCTGTGGACCGGTCGATTCTCCGATGCCGAGGAGCTGTCGCGGCGAGCGCTGTCGGGGTTCCGCGAGTTGAATGATCGTTTCGGCATCGTGCAGGCGCTGGCGCCTCGGATGCGGGCATTGGTCGCACTCGGACGGAACCAGGAGGCAGAACGCAGTCTGGAAGAGGCACTGTCGTTGGCCGACGCCTTCGGCGATCTGGCCATGCCGACCATGGCTGCTGCGGGCACGGCGGCCCACCTCGGTCTCGGTGCGCGAGCCGTCGCACTCAGCGAGGTGGCGCTGTCACGGATGCTCGCAATGCACGCGGACGGCTCCGAGGCGCGCATCACACTGGCGCTCGGCCTCTGCCAGGTTGGCGATTCCGACGGAGCGCTCGCCGTCCTTCTCGATGTCCGTACGCCCAGGCCGTACTCCCGCGCCGTCGCCGCCGTCGCCGCGGCGATGTCGGGGATGGCCGACGAGGCGCTCGTCCAAGCCGATCTCGTCGTGCACGACGACACGTCGACGTATCTCGACCGTGTGCTCGCCGACATCGCAGCCGGAGCGGCGCTGATGCCCTCTGGTCCTGCGGTCGCCGGGGATCGGCTCGACCGCGCGCGGAGGACGGCGACGATAGCCGGTGACGCGGCGGCGATTGCTCTGGCGACCGCCGCCAGCGCGGAGTTGGGGTCCGATGTCGAGACCCGTGCGATCCAGCACCTCGGTGAGGGGTGGAAGCGTGTCGTGTTCGGCCTAGGCGTCGCCAGCGAACGTCGTGAGGAGCCCCGATGAGGGATGAGTCGCGATTCTCGACGGGCCTAATCGTGGGTCGGTTCGATCCGCCGCACCTCGGACATTCGCACATGATCGAGTGGGCTTCCGAGCGGACCGATCGGCTCGTGGTGTATGTGAATTCGTCGTTCTCGCGGGACACGGTGCCCGGTGAACTACGCGCGACGTGGTTGGCCGAGGCGCATCCAGCGGTCGAAGTACGGGTGGTCCGCCACACCTTGGCGACCGATTGGAACGACGAGGATCTGTGGTCCCGGTGGATCGCGCTGTTCCGCGACCATTGGCCGCACGAGGCGGGTCCACACGCCGTGTTCTCATCGGATGCCTACGTGTCGGGCATCGCCGACCGACTCGATGCCGAGGCAGTGACCGTCGATCCCGACCGGATGACCGTCCCGATCAGCGCAACGCAGATCCGCGACGACCCGGCGGCGCACCTCGACAAGGTGGCACCGTCTGTTCGTCAGTGGATCGAGTCGAACTGGCTGGTCTGATCAGCGATTGGGCTGTTTGGTCATCCGCAGGTAGGGCTTGACGGGTTCCCACCCTGCCGGGAAGAGCTCGCGAGCCGCGTCGTCGGAGAGTGCCGGAACGATGATGACGTCGTCGCCGTCGGTCCAGTCGGCCGGTGTGGCCACCTTGTGGTCGGCGGTCAGCTGCAAGCTGTCGATCACACGAAGGATCTCGTTGAAGTTGCGACCGGTCGATGCCGGGTAGGTGAGGGTCAACTTGACCTTCTTGTCCGGGCCGATGACGAACACCGAGCGTACGGTCAGGGTGTTGTCCGCGTTTTCGTGGATCATGTCGTAGAGGTCGGCAACGGTACGGTCGGAGTCGCCGATCATCGGGAAGTTGACCGCTGTCCCCTGGGTCTCCTCGATGTCCTTCTCCCACTCGATGTGGCTGTCGACCGGATCGACCGAGAGACCGATGACCTTGACGTTGCGCTTGTCGAACTCCGGCTTCAGCGCTGCGACGGTGCCCAGCTCGGTGGTGCAGACCGGCGTGAAGTCCTTCGGGTGGCTGAACAAAACACCCCACGAGTCGCCGAGCCACTCGTGGAAGTTGATGTGGCCCTGAGTAGTAGGGGCGCTGAAGTCGGGTGCGGTGTCGCCGAGACGAACGGCCATGGTGATCTCCTGGGTTGAACAGCGGATGGGATGGTCGCGAGAAAGTTGTCTCGACGACTCGGGGACGGTATCGGCGAATCATGACTTAAAGGGTCGGGATTCACAGATCGCGGGAAATCGCATGGCGCCGCCGGAAGAAATCGATCGCTCTGCGGTGCTGGCGCGATTGGCGTGGGATCTGTTTGGATGGTGGCATGAGCATTCCCGTCGAACTCGATGTCCTCGAAGCGAAAACGGGGGAGTATGGCTGGGCCTACCTGCTGACGGTCGGCGACGACATGCGTCCGAAGATCGTCGCGTGTCCGCCGGATTGGCATGATGGCGTGATGTGTTTTGCTGCCGGCGGAGGGTCGGCTCGCAACTCGGTGGTTCGCCCGGCGGTGACGGTCACGTTCCCTCCGCTTGAGCCCGATGGCTACACGCTGATCGTCGACGGTGACGCCACCGTCGACGAGTCGGGGGCCATGCCGCGGGTGCGCGTGGCGCCAACGGGTGCGGTGTTGCATCGCCCTGCGCCGGCGGGTTTCACCAACGCTGCGACGGGTTGCAGCCACGACTGCGCTCCGGTCGACTGACGTCGCGCGACGTCTAGCGCTTCCACCCGTGCACGTCTACGATCGGCGGCGATGCTCGGAGGACTCCTCGCACAGTTCGACTCGGCCACGGGGCTGGATGCGACCCTCGAACGGACGCTCGACCTCATCGGTGTGTTCTTCTTCGCGGTCTCGGGTGGCCTCGTCGCAGTTCGCAAGGGTTTTGAGCTCGTCGGCGTCGTCGCCTTGTCGCTCGTCACTGCGCTCGGCGGCGGGGTCGTCCGTGACCTCCTGTTGGGGGCGACTCCACCGACTGCGTTCAGCGATGTGCTGTACCTCATCGTCCCGCTCCTCGCTGCCGCGATCGTGTTTGTCGCGCACCGTCCGATCGACGAACGTCTCGGGCGTCCGGTCCGGGTGTTCGACGCCGCGGGCCTGGGTCTGTTCGCTGTCACCGGAGCCGTGAAGGCATCCGCCTTCGAAGCGAGCGCGGTCGGAGCCGTTCTTATCGGCGTGATCAGCGCGGTGGGAGGTGGCATCATCCGCGATGTGTTGGCGAACGACCCACCGGAACTGTTCCACCCTGACAGTCGGCTCTACGCGATCCCGGCTGCGGCAGGTGCCACGGTCATCGTGGTGGCCTGGCGGAATGACTTTTACTCGGGCGCACTCGCGATCGGTGTTGCGGCGGCCGTGTTTGCAATCAGGATCGCCTCGCTCCACTTCGGGTGGCGTGCTCCGAAACCGATCACCGGCCGCCGATGACGTTCAGCTCAGTGAGACGCCCCGTCTCCGACAGTAATTCGTGAGTAAGGTTGCTGCGTTGTTTGGGGGGTGTTAGCGTTGTTCTTCGCTTCTCGGGGGTTTTGGCTGTCGGGGGTGCGGATGGAATTAACGCTTTGTTGGGGTTTTGTTCC
>Ga0115572_10002874_pt1 | contig 13669 bp, 15 predicted proteins | sample COGITO_mtgs_1206_FD_88681 | JGI IMG/M metagenome (GOLD analysis project Ga0115572, IMG submission 88681) | Pelagic marine microbial communities from North Sea - COGITO_mtgs_120607 | ecosystem: Environmental > Aquatic > Marine > Epipelagic | place: Germany:Helgoland, sampling site Kabeltonne... | reverse complement strand
CTTTCAAGAGGTATTTTAGAAACTGAACAAGAAAGTATTATTGCAACAAGAAATGCTACGGTTGTTCAAACAAGTGTAACAGAAAATACAAGTAGATTAGATACATCTTCTAGAGTTATTAGTGTTCAACAAAGAGACCTAGGTGGAAGGCAAGACGGTGATGGCAGAGGCAATGACCCACTAGCACAAACATTTATTACAGATGAAGACGGTGGATGTTTTATTACTTCTATTGATTTGTATGTAGAAACAAAAGATGCAGTATTACCAATGTGGGTTGAAATTAGAAATGTTATTAACGGATACCCTGGTGCTAAAATTTTACCATTTGGTAGAAAATTATTACAATCGTCTGAAGTTAATGTTTCAACAGATGCTTCTGTTGCGACTACATTTACATTTGACTCACCAATTTATTTAAAAGAAGGTGCTGAGTATTGTGTAGTTGTTAGATCACACTCTTTAGATTATAAAGTTTGGATTTCAAGAATGGGTGAAACAGATGTTGACGGATTAAGAGTTGTATCACAACAACCACAACTTGGTGTTTTATTCAAATCACAAAACAATAGAACATGGACAGCAGTACAATCAGAGGATTTAAAATTTACTTTGAAAAAAGCAGAGTTCAATACATCGGCTGCAGGTGATATTACTTTACATAACTTACCAATTGGAACATCAATTACAGATGAATTAGGTTCAACTGTATATGGTAAAAGATTAAAACCTAACTCTTTAATAATGACAAATAGTTCAACAGTATTAAAAGTTAAACATGTTGATCACGGTATGTATCAGACATCTAACAATGTTAGAATTACAGGTGTGTCTTCAGATATTAGTACAACACTATCTACAGGTATTGGTGCAGATGCAACATCATTAACACTTGCAAGTGCAAGTAATTTCCCAACAGGTAGTATTACAATTAAAATTAATAATGAAATTATTACTGGTTCATTATCAGGAACAACATTATCATCTTTAACAAGAGGTGTAGGTGGTTCAACTGCAGCTAGTCATACTGCGGCTGACACAATAGAATTGTATCAAATTTTAGGAACACCATTAACAGAAATTAATAAAATACACACAGCGATTGCAAACATAGGTATTGATAGTTATACAATTACATTAACAACAGCACCAACAATCTCTGGTGGTTCAACAACTGCTGAAGTTGGTGGAATTAATATTTACGCTTCTGAAAATTACAGATACGAAGTTGGTAAAACATTAATTGGTGGATTAGAATTACCAAATACTTCTATAACTACAACACTTAGAAATACAACTGGTAGATCGCCAAGTGGTACTGAATCATCATTTGTAACTTCTACACTAGCAAATGCAGTTAAGATTCCATTTAACGAAAACCATAAGTTTGAAGTATCGAACCTAGTTGCTTCAGATGTAAATGAAACAAATGAATTAGCAGGTGCAAAATCATTATTCGTACCTATTAAGTTAGGAAGTACTAATGCAAACTTATCACCTGTAGTTGATTTAGATAGAGCATCTTTCATAGCAGTAGGAAATAGAATTAATAATATTGATAGTTCTTCAGATGTTTTCCCAACAACTGATTACAAAGACTCAACACAACCAGATGGTGATCAAAACGGATTTATATACATGACTAAAAAAGTTGCTTTAGAAAATTCAGCAACTGCATTAAAAATTATTTTCTCAGGTCATAAACCACAAAGTGCTGAGATTAAAGTATTATTTAAAATTTTAAGATCAGATGATGCTTCTGATTTTGACGAATTAGGATATGAATTTTTTAACACAACTGGTGACCCAGATGTAGCAGTAGGTTCTTCTTTAGATGATCAAGACTTTCAAGAATATGTATTTACTGCTGGAGTTACAGACGATGGTATAGGAACACCACTACCAGAGTTTATTCAGTTTGCAATTAAAATAGTAGGACAAGGAACAGACGCAACTCAAGTACCTAGAATTAGAGACTTCAGAGCAATTGCGTTGGCAACATAAACATGAGTACATTTTTAAAAGTAGAGGGACATTCAGATTTAGTAAGAGATACTAACTCAGGTGCTGTTATTAATACTAATAGGACTGCGTTTTTAATCGCAAAAAAAAGATGTCAAGAAGCAACAAAACACAAAGATCAAATGAGATCAGTTGTAAGACAAATAAATACTTTAAAATGTGAAATGCATGATATTAAAAATTTATTAAAAAGAATGGTAGAAAACAATGGCAATTAGATCATCACAGATTACAACTGCTGGAACAGTAGAACAACTAAGACAAGAGTTTAATAATCTTGTTACAGATGTTAGTGGTCTAGAATCTGGTCAATTAAATTTTGACACTATTGCAGTATCCACATTATCAGTTGGTGATATTACAATTACTGGTGATTTCAATGTGACTACATTAACACCTGAAACATTAACAGTAAAAGGTGACAGAATAGAATTTGAAGGTACAGGAGCAGATGATGCTTTTGAAACTTTATTGGTTGTAACAAATCCAACTGCTGATAGAACAATTACATTTAAAGATCAGTCAGGTACAGTCGCATATACAGGTGACTTAGGATTTACAAACTCAACTGTGACAGTACACCCTGCGGCTGGTGGGGATGCTGATCTTGCAGGTGGAGAGACACCATTTGACTTAGGGGCCACAGACGCATTTGGAGTTGCGTTGACCTCTGATCTATTTGATATGAATGAACCAAAAGGTTCAACATCTACTGTCGAAATTGGGACAGGTACAGGTATATAATGATTATAAATAAACATATAACAACACATTTAGGAGTATAAGAAAATGCCAACAGTACTACAATTTAGAAGAGGTACTACATCGCAGAATAACTCATTCACTGGCGCTATCGGTGAAATCACTTACGATACAGATAAAGATGTATTGAGAGTGCATGACGGTAGTACGGCTGGTGGATTTTCAATGGTTTCTGCAGCGAGTACCGACACATTTACAAACAAAACTTTAACAAGTCCAAACATCACTACATCGATAATCCCGACTAGCGCAGACGGAGCAACGATAGGTAGTGCATCAAAAGAATTTTCAGACTTGTTTTTAGCAGATGCAAGTACAATTCAATTCGGTAATGATCAAGAAGTTCAACTAATTCATACTGCCGATACAGGATTAATTTTAAAACATACAGCAACAGGTGACGACAAACCAATTTCACTTACATTACAAACAGGTGAAACAGATATTGCTGCCAGTGATGTAATTGGAAAAATAGATTTCCAAGCACCAGACGAAGCTACAGGAACAGACGCAATTTTAGTTGCGGCTGGAATTGAAGCAGTATCAGAAGGTGACTTTAGTTCATCTAACAACGCAACAAAATTAAGTTTCAAAACTGCTGCTTCAGAAGCGGCTGCAGAAAAAATGAGTTTAAGTTCAGCTGGTAATTTAACAGTTTCAGGTGATGTTAGCGTAGGTGATGATTTAACTTTAGTGTCTGATGGTTCTATACTATCTTTCGGTGCAGACTCAGAAATTACAGTAACACACGATGCTGATGTAGGATTAAAATTCAAACACTCAGCAACAGCAGATGATAAACCAATTGTATTAACATTACAAACTGGCGAAACTGATATGGCCGCTAACGATGTTATCGGTGCATTAAGATTTCAAGCACCAGATGAAGGTACAGGAACAGATGCGATATTAGTTGCTGCTGCTATTGAAGCAGTTGCAGAAGGTGATTTCTCAGCTTCTAGTAACGCAACTAAAATTTCATTTAAGTGTGGTAATTCAGAAGCAGCTACAGAGAAAGCAAAAATCGTAGGTTCAACTGGTAAGTTCCACGCAACGCCAGATAGTATTTTATTAATTAAAAACTCTGGTGGAACTACATTGAAAACAGTAAACGGACATGCTGCCATTTAATGGTTGACAATTCGTTAAAAATATAGTATAAAGGAAAGATTATGACAGCAAGAAACCCATTATATTACGACAGTGGCAACTTAGTAGAAATGTCAGCTGCAGAATTATTGCAATGGCAACAACAAGCCATTTATCAATATTCACAAAGTAAATCGGTTGTAATAACTGTTGACGCAGGTAATGGTAACATTGGTACAACGATGAATGACACTAGATTCAGATCATCGACTGCAACACAACAAGCATCTTCACATGCAACACCAGGTGCTCTTGATACAGTAACAACTGCTTTCAATCACATTGTTGTGACTGTCACTAACCCAAGTGTGACAGGTGATACGAACAATAGATTGTTCCCTTGCTACTATGATAGTTCAGCAGGTGCAGTACAAGCAATGAGTGAAACAGATTTTGCTGATACATTTATTAAACCTGCTTTAGTTTTAATGCAGGCTGCGACAGAAGCAACTGCTGGAGATTATGGTGGAACATACACAATATCAACAGGAACATCTTTATCAAATCATACCAATGTTTCTACAACGGCAGTCTTAACAGATACAATCGCAGATTTATCAGAATACTCAGCAGCTCAAATTGGATCAGCAGGTTCTTATCAAGATCATAACGAAAATGTAAATAGTTATTATTTACATGTTAGAAACGGAGTTGATAACACACCTTCAAGAACACCTTTACAGGCAGATGCCAGTGGTAACTTAAATGAATATGCAGCTGCAACATTCAAAGGTTATCTTGCAGAATATATTAAAGACTTAGCAGCTTCAGATGATGTTGCCGCTGGTCATAATCTAAGATACAATATTAATGGTAGTGGAAACTCAAGAGGAACAGCAATGGTTGATACCAAAATGGATGGTTCTGGTACTAACACAAACTTATTTGTTGGTGGTGATGATTATAGATCACAAAAATTCCCTAGTGGTTCTTCAGCTACTGTTACAACATACAATTTTAAAGTTAACTTAGAATAACAAATATATTATTAGGAGTATATTATGAAAGTAAGCACAAACGATGGTGCAACCCATGAAGTGGTTACACCTGTACAAACAACCCCACAGATAAACGTTGCGAATTACGCTAACGAAGATTCTACAATTAAAAATCTTACAAAAGAAACTTTTGCTTACGCAGAGTTTACCAATAACGATAGAACAGTTTGTAAAATATATTGGAATAACCCAGATGGTCATGGAAACCCAGATAAAGAGTTAGATCACTTTACAGTAAATCTAGAAGATAAAACAAGTGACGGTAAAGAACACCCTTACATTACAAAACTTTTTGAGTTAACTGATCTTGATGAAATGCATGAGAACACTTGGAAACGTTTAAAAAATGATCAAAAGATGTGGCGTGAATTTGCTGTTAAAATTGCAAAACAAGACGGACTAATTATTGACCCTATTGCTTATTATGATAATGAATCACAATCATCAAAATTAGATACTAAGTTTTTTGGACAAACATTACAATTATTGTTTGGCGAATTTAATGAAGAAAAACAAAAAGAAGATTTGTTTATTATTAAGTTAGCTGCATTTGAATTAGATATGGTTAAGACTTCTTCAGATAGAGAAAGAAAATCAAAACTTAGAAAAGCAAAAACACCTCTTGAAGTATTAAGTATTTTAATTGAAATAAAAGAGTTATCAGAAATACCTGTTTAAGAATCTAATATATCAAACACTTTATCAAAATCTTTTGTAATAACATGTAAGAGATAAGAATATTTTATTCTTGCATCTACGGTATCTGTTAATACTAACTCATGCCAATGTGGGGGAAGATTAACAGTTGGTATATTATATCTATCCAACATAAAAGAAATAATAATTTCATTATTATAAAAATATCTATCATCAATATGTTTGATACTGTCAATTAATTTTTTACAATGATCTAATCTTTCAGAAAACTTTAATTTATTTTTTGATATTGCACTACCACCAAATGTACCTGTATTTGCAATAACATCATTCCATTTAGTTACACCATCTGATTTCATCATGTCTCTTTTTTGTTGACCTTTTATTAACCAGTGATATTGATCTAATTCTTTTTTTTGTTTTTCGAAATCTTTTGATTTTGTTCTTACATAAAAATCAGTAGTTGACTCAGTTTTAGTTTTAAGTCCTATACGTTCATTAAAACTGTTAACAGGTAACAAATGAGTAACCACTTTATTAAAGTCAAACTTGGAAAATATATTAATATTGGTGTTAGGAATAATATCAAAATCAAGATATAATACTCTGTCATAATCATCGCAAAACTTTTCCCATTGTTGAAGTTTATATACATTTAAATTATCATAGTCAGTAGTGTCTGGTGTTAGTAATTTAAAATCTGCATTACACACATCAGCATAATTTTTTAAACCATTTTTTAATCTAGTAAAATGTTTTTTAAATTGCTCTTGATTGTGTGTTCTTTTTTTTGTAGTGTCAGTAACACTTGTATAAATGCTAAATATTAAATCGTTCATATGCTCGCCAACAGTAATCAAATTCTTTATTAATTGCATGGATTATTTTTGTATCTTCAGGTATGTATAACTCTGTGTCATAAAAATAATGCCACTTTCTATCTAACCATTGTACTGGTACCTCATTAGATACTAGTTTATACGAAAAGATAGTTTCATTATCAAATCCAAATGTGTCTGTAATATTCTTAGGATACATAGACTCATTTTTATATTCATTTGATTTTAGATACTTCATTATATCATAAGTCGTTTCAATGTCAACAAAAAAACCTAGTCTATTTAAATTTTCTTTTGTTGCACCAATAATTCCTGTGTTAACAACATTACATTGAGGATAATGATCAGTTTCTTCTAACATTGCCATTGTATTAAAATATTTTGCAGATGGTGATCTGATTGTTCCTTTAATATCAAAAAGTGTTTGACCACTATGTCGTATCTCTTTATTGTTATGCATGATTGCTATACCTTTACTTAAATCCCATGCATCAAAAAAAGATTCATTTGTAATTGGAACGGTATCAAAATCTAGGTATAATACCTCATCATATTTTTCTGCAAGATCATAAAGTAAATGAATTTTATATTCGTTGACAATATTGTAAGAAGTAATAAAAGGAAAGTTTTTATTATAGAATTGTTTTAACTTTTTGTACTTCTCATCATACTCAAATAGTTTAAAATCAGCACCAATTGATTCTGCATATTTCTTTTTACATTCAACTAATCTATTGTAATGTTTTCTGAATTTATCTTTAGTATTGATATTAGTAGGAGTCTCGTTTTCCTTTTTTATTGCTTTATCAAAGAAATCTAACTCTTTTTCAGGTATATCGATATATATGCTGTAAATAACTCTTGACATCTATCTTCCTTTTTGGTATTATAAATATGTTATATATTATATTATTATAAAGGGTTTGTCAATGATTATTTTGATTACAGGCGATAAAGGATTTATTGGGTCTCATTTAAGAGATTCATTGTTAAGTGACGGTCATATTGTACTAGGATTTGATCATATAGATGATTATGACGTTGGTAATATTAGTGAAGATATTGTTAAAAAAGTAAACAAGATTGTTCACTTAGCTGCATACGCAGATGTTCGGGCAAGTATGGAAGACCCCAACAAATGGTATGAAAACAATGTGATAAAATCGAGTCGTCTATTTGAATTATGCAATAAGTTTAATACACAATGCATATATGCTTCATCGTCATGTGTGAAAGAGTGGTGGAAGTCCCCATATGGTACTTCTAAAAAAGTAATGGAAGATATGGCAAATGTGCAAGGACGATTTGTGGGTTTAAGATTTTCTAATGTTTATGGTGATAATGGTAGAGATACAATGTTATTACCTTTGATGTTAAAAGGAAAACTTAAATATTCTACTAATCATACTAGAGATTTTGTTCATGTTAATGATGTGGTAAATTGTATAAAACTATTTTTAAATATGGATAACTTTGATAGTCTTGATGAATTGATTTATAATGTGGGAACAGGAAAAGGAAGAAAAATATCTGATCTTGTAAAACAATATGGATTTGATTTACCAATTACAGAGGGTGACCCATGTGAAATGAAAGATAACACGGCAGACAACGCTAATCTCTTAAAATTAGGGTGGTCGCCAAAAGAGGATTTAGATAAATACTTAAAAGGAAAATTAAATGGCGACACCAACAACGAAGAGTACATTCAAGGATTACTGTCTAAGAAACTTAGGGTTCGGAGTAATTGACATCAACGTTTCAGACGATCAAGTAGATGATCGTATAGATGAGGCTTTACAATATTTTTCAACATATCATTTTGATCAAGTTGAGAAGATGTATCTCAAATATGAAATCACAGCAGACGATATAACTAGAGCAAGAGGAGACACAACAACTAGTGCAACAGATATTGTTGATAGTTCCGTTACTTCATCATTTAAAGAAGGTAATAATTTTATACCTATGCCAAGTACTATTCTTTCAGTAGTACAAGTTTTTCCAATGGATAACGCAGCGTCTTCTAATATGTTTGATATTAAATATCAAATGAGACTAAATGATCTTTACGATTTTTCATCTACATCGATGGTGCATTATGAAATGACAATGCAACATCTAGATTATATTTCACATATTTTAGTAGGACAAACACCTCTAAGATTTTCTGAACATCAATCAAGATTATATCTTGACATGGATTGGCAAGCAGTTTCAGCAGGTGAGTTTTTAATTATTGAATGTTATAGAAAACTAGACCCAACAACTTATGCTGATATTTACAACAACATACATTTAAAAAGATATGCGTCTGCATTAATCAAAAAACAATGGGGTTCCAATTTAAATAAATTTCAAAATGTTCAATTACTTGGTGGGGTCACAATGAATGGTGATCAAATCTATCAACAAGCAACAGACGAAATTAGAGAGATAGAAACGTTTATTGATAATCATCAATACCCAGACATGATAATTAAAGGATAACAATGGCTGTCAATAGTGCATTTAAAACATCGGGTCTTGCCGCATCAACAGGTGAACAAGATTTATATTCTAATTTAATTAGAGAGTCAATTCAGATTCACGGTCACGATGTTAATTACATTGATAGAACAATACAAGCCAGAGACGATATTTTTGGCGAAGACTCCCTTTCACAGTTTAACAAACAACAAACTATTGAAATGTATGTTGAAGATGCAGAAGGTGGTTATCAAGGTGAAAAAGAATTAATACAACAATTCGGTTTAGAGAATAGAAACGAAGTTACATTTGTTGTACATAGAAAAAGATTTGACGATGTTGCTCATCAACTAGATTTAGAAAGTGGAACAGACACTACTGAAGGTTCAGTCCTATTAGAGTCAGGTACACTTGCACAACATCGTTTTGGTATACAGTCAGCAACTTTTGATTCTGCATATTTAAGAAACGAAGATGCTACTTTAGGAACATATAACAATAGACCTAAAGAAGGTGATTTAGTTTTTCATCCTGTACTAAATAAGTTATTTGAAGTTTCATTTGTAGATCATGATGAACCATTTCATCAATTAGATAATAACCCTGTTTACAAATTAAGATGTAAACAATTCGAATACAGTTCAGAGGAATTGAATACAGGTATTACTAATGTTGATGCGATAGAAGATGCGTTAACTCAAGATAGTTTAAATCATCAATTCACTCTTGAGGCAACAACAGCATACAACGAGAGTATTGCTCTTGAGTTCTTTACAAATGGTATTCAAACAGATTCGTTATTAGACGAAGATGGTAATACAATCGTTCACGAAGATGATAGTTCATCAATTGGTGAAAGCATACTTCTTGAAAATCCTGCTGACTCAGGTGACGATAGTTACTTATTAACGGAAGACTATATAGTAGGGGATATGTCAACAGACAAGACAGCTCAGAATGAGGTGTTTGATGAACAAGATGATACAATATTAGATTTCACTGAAAGAAACCCATTCGGTGATGCTGGAGAATTATAATGCTAGGACAACAATTTTATCACGAAACAATAAGACGAATGGTCGTGACATTCGGTACGATATTTAATAATATTAATCTTGTTAGAAAAGATAACAACGGAAATATTATACAAAAAATGAAGGTGCCATTAGCGTATGGCCCAAAACAAAAATTTTTAGTTAGACTAGATCAAGACGCAAACTTAGATTCTAAAGTTGCAATCACATTGCCAAGATTAGGATTTGAATTACAAAACTTAGCGTATGACCCTGCTAGAAAATTAAACAGAGTTCAAAAGTTTAAGAAACAAAAAGGTGCATCAACAAAATTAGTTGATAGTCAATACATGCCAGTTCCTTATAATATAGATTTTGAATTGTATGCTATGGCCAAACAATCAGATGATGCTTTACAAATGATTGAACAAATTGTTCCATACTTCCAACCAGACTATACAGTGACAATCAACGATATGGCTGACATGGGAATTAAAAGGGATGTACCAATTATTCTTAACTCAATAAATTACGAAGATAGTTATAGAGGTGACTTCAATGAAAGAAGAGCAATTATCTATACTCTAAACTTCACATGTAAGTTTTACTTGTATGGTCCTGTTACTTCAGACAAAGTTATTAAACAAGTTCAAGTTGATCAATACAGCGACTTACCAATTAATGCACCGTCAAGAGAACAAAGATATACAGTTACACCAACACCATCGACAGCAGGTATTGGCGATGTTGATAATGATGACTTTGGATTTAATGAACAAGTATCTTTCTTTGAAGATGCAAAAACATTTGATAGTAAGACAGGCGAAGACATTTAATACTTACTACTTACATAATTTTTTGTTATGAAAAAAGTTAATTTAGATATTACACATAGGTGTACTTTGTTATGTGCTGGATGCACACGACAAGATAAAACTCACACATATGAGCGTAGAGATATGACATATGTTGAGATTGAAAAAATACTAGATTACTTTGATCATGTACAATTTTGTGGCCAAGTATCTGACCCAATCTTTCATCCCAAATTTATAGACTTCCTAAAACTTACACACGAAAGAAATGTAAGTGTTGATGTTCACACAGCTGCGTCTCACAAACCTATAGATTGGTATAAAAAAGCATTTAAGGCAAATCCAAATGTCGAGTGGGTATTTGGAATAGATGGTCTTCCTAAAGATAGTCATAAGTATCGTATTAATCAAGATGGTCAAAAATTATTTGATGTCATGAAGATGGCAAAAGAAAAATATAATATGAAATGTAGATGGCAATATATTGTATTTGATTACAATGAGGAAGATGTATTTGAAGCTGCATCTATGGCAAAAGATTTAGGAATATCTTTTTCTATGGTAGAAACAGAAAGAGGAAAAAATGAAAATATAGTAGAGCCAGAAGAATATAACTTTGAACCAAAGTGTTTAAAACAATTTCCAATAGGACATTCTACTTCAGGTCATTTACTACCATGTTGTTGGAGTGATTATTACAAAAATGAGATACCAGAGTTAGTACAACCTCATTTACTATTGACAAACAATAATGTAGATGATATAATAAACTCTAAAGAATGGAAAAGTTTTTATGCGAAACTAAAAACTAATCCACCAGAATATTGTAAGAAGAATTGTGGTTATAGAAAAAATACTGTAAGAACAAAGATAGACTTTAATGGAAAATTGTAGTAAAGAAATAAATTTAGATATTACACATAAGTGTACATTACAATGTAAAGGTTGTAATAGACAAGACGAAGATTATACTATCGTCAAACAAGAAATGTGCATGGATGAGTTCCTAAAAGTTCTTGACAAGTTTGATAAGATTATGTTTTGTGGTGGACAATCAGACCCAATCTTTCACACACAGTTTATAGACTTTTTAAAAATCTGTTATGAAAGAAATAAGTTAGCAATAGTTCACACAGCCGCAAGTCATAAGAAAAAAGAATGGTATGAAAAAGCGTTTGATGCCAATCCCAAAGCACAATGGAAGTTTGGAATAGATGGTCTACCTAAAGATAGTCACAAATACAGAATAAATCAAGATGGTCAAAAGTTATTTGATATGATGTTAATGGCACACAAAAAAGGATTAGATGTAGAATGGCAATATATTATTTTTGATTACAATGAAAAAACACAATTAGATGCTTACAAATTAGCAGTTGATAATGGAATACGATTACAGTTATTAGAAACTAATACAGATGCTGATGGTAATAATATTAAATTAAATTATAACTTAACAAGTGAAGTTGTACCAAGATGTATAAATGAAACTACACCAAAATATTATGCAGCTGGAGGTCACATATTACCATGTTGTTGGTTAGACTCACATAAGGATGAAGTGAAAGAATTATTTGATGATAGTTTGAAACTAAATAATAATACGGTTGATGAAGTAATCAACTCTGACATATGGAAAAAGTTTAATGAAAAAATTAAATCAGACCCATATGAAATATGCAGAAAAAGGTGTGGAATAAATCATGACCAACAAGATGCAAAAATGAAAAGGACTTTTTTAAATGTCTGATAATACAGTATGGCGATCAAGTTCTTTAGAGGTCAATGATCCTATTCCAGCGACACCTATTGATCATTTAGAGGATGCGTTGTTTATACATACGGAGTTTAACAAATCTTTTAATCAAGCAATTGATATAGGGTCATGTGATAATGTTTACACAGAGGTATTGGCAAGATGTTTCAGTGATGTAATATCTATTGATGCAAGACATGATTATGCTTTGTTTGATGAAGAAACTACAAAAAAGTTTTATGTAGTAGATAAGTATGAAGGTCTATCTACATTTTTTGTAGAAAATTTTAAGCATTGGGAAAAGAAGCATAATATAAAAATTAAATATAAGGAAATAGAAGTGCAAACTAGAACACTTGATAGTTTTAATTACAAACCAGACTTTATAAAGATTGACGCAGAGGGAAGTGAACCCTATATACTAAAGGGTGCAATGAAAACTATTTTAGAATACAAACCAACTATTATGATTGAAGAAATGAAAGACTACGATTATTCTGATATACTTTTGCCTTTAGGATATGAAAAAATTAAACCTGAAAACAAGGAAGATGACCCTGTTTATGTACATAGGAATTAAATATGGCAAAAGAAGATGTAGATAAAATTATCGAAGATGCATTAGGTGTTATGAAAGAAAACAAACCTGTTGTTAAAAAAGAAACAAAAGAAATTGTTGTTCCTCAAACTAATGGTGATTTAGATCAAGAGATAGATGATGATTACAAATATCAAAGAGATAATTTTTATGCTCTTGTAGAAAAAGGACAAGACGCAATCGATGGTATCCTTGATCTTGCAAAAGAATCTGATCATCCAAGAGCATATGAAGTTGCAGGTAATATGATTAAGAGTGTTGCAGATGTAACGGAGAAACTAGCACAACTGCAAGAAAAAATGAAAAAACTAAAAGAGGTACCAGGCAAAGCACCAAAGAATGTAACCAATGCTTTATTTGTAGGTTCAACTGCTGAATTACAAAAGATGTTAAAAAAGAAAAAAGATGAATAATGGATAGATTTCCTACTGCCGAAGAAAGATGGCCGAGAGGAGGTGAAGTAATAAAGATGAATAAAGTTGTAGATGTGGACATCACAAATAAGTGTACACTAAAATGTTCAGCGTGTGCAAGACAAAATTTTGATGACCCTAAAATGATACCAGGAGGCGATGCCTCTATAAAAGATTT
>Ga0115572_10002870_pt1 | contig 13673 bp, 7 predicted proteins | sample COGITO_mtgs_1206_FD_88681 | JGI IMG/M metagenome (GOLD analysis project Ga0115572, IMG submission 88681) | Pelagic marine microbial communities from North Sea - COGITO_mtgs_120607 | ecosystem: Environmental > Aquatic > Marine > Epipelagic | place: Germany:Helgoland, sampling site Kabeltonne... | reverse complement strand
GATTTTAAAATCGCTTGAAGCTAAAAATATTTTTGAATTTTATCATATCCAAACAGACAGAATTCAATATAAAGGTGAAACAAATGAATTAAAAGTTTTAAATGAATTTCAAGAAAAAGCACTTTTAGAAATTAAAGAAACGTTTAACGAAAAAGATGTTACACTTTTACACGGAATTACAAGTTCTGGAAAAACAGAAGTTTATGCAAAGTTAATTCAGGAAGTTTTAGATCAAGGAAAACAAGTTTTATTCTTGTTACCAGAAATAGCATTAACAACTCAAATTATAAACCGTTTACAATTTTATTTTGGTGAACAAATTTCTGTTTTTCATTCAAAATATTCAATGAATGAACGTGTCGAAGTTTGGAACAATGTTTTAGAAAATAAACCAAAAGCAAGAATCATTTTAGGAGCTCGTTCTTCTATTTTTTTACCATTTTCTAATTTAGGACTAATTGTTGTTGATGAAGAACATGAAACTTCTTATAAACAATTTGAACCTTCACCAAGATATAATGCACGTGATTCTGCCATAGTTTTAGCAAAAATTCACAAAGCAAAAATCTTATTAGGCTCTGCAACTCCATGTTTAGAAACTTATTTTAATGCGCAACAAAATAAATATGGTTTTGTAAAACTAAATAGACGCTATGGAAATGTACAATTGCCTAAAATTGAATTAATAGACCTAAAAGAAAAGCAACGGAAAAAGGAAATGAAAGGTCATTTTTCAGATAGATTGCTAGAATTAATTCAAGAAGCTTTAGACTTAAAAGAACAGGTAATCTTATTTCAAAATAGACGGGGATTTTCTCCAGTTGTTGAGTGTAAAACCTGTGGAGTTTCACCTCAATGTCCAAATTGTGATGTAAGTTTAACGTTTCATAAATTTAGAAACGAATTACGCTGCCATTATTGCAATTATCAAAGAGCAATGCCAAATAGCTGCGGCGCTTGTGGAAGTAATACCTTAGACAATAAGGGGTTTGGAACAGAACAAATTGAATTGGAATTAAAAGAAATTTTTCCCGGTTTTAAAATAGGAAGAATGGATTTAGATACCACTCGAGGTAAATATGGGTATCAAAAAATAATTGGTGCTTTTGAAGCAAAAGAAATTGATATTTTAGTGGGAACACAAATGTTATCTAAAGGATTAGATTTTGAAAATGTTTCTTTAGTTGGTGTTTTAAGTGCCGATTCTATGCTTAATTTTCCCGATTTTAGAGCTCATGAAAGAGCTTATGACATGTTGGTACAAGTTTCTGGTAGAGCTGGTAGAAGTAAAAAACAAGGAAATGTTGCTATACAAACCTTTAATCCTCATCATCAAATATTACAGCAGGTTTCTACAACAAATTACAAAGAAATGTATAAAGAGCAACTGCAAGATCGTTGGCAATATAAATACCCGCCTTATTACAGATTGATTAAAATAACACTAAAACACAAAGATTATAATAAAGTTGATAGCGGTATAAATTGGCTGTTTAAAGCTTTATACAACTCTTTTGGAGAAAATGTTTTAGGTCCTACTGCTCCTGCTGTTTCTAGAATTAGAAATCAATATATTAAGAATGTTATCATTAAAATTCCAACTAAGCAGAGTTTAGCCAACACAAAAAAACAACTTCAAAAGATAAAAGATACTTTTGAAGCTGTTAAAGATTTTAGACCAATCCGATTTATAACTGATGTAGATCCGTATTAATTAACTTGTAAGTTTTAAAGGACTAAATATATACTTACCGCCATTGAAGGTAAAACACTTTAATAGTTTCTGTATTTTTTTGTTTCTTCAAAAACATATTCTAAAATTTTTTGTTCTTTTTCATCAAAAATAATGTCTTTACGTTTCATTACAATTTCAGCAACTTCAAAAACTTTATTGGTTTTATATTCTGTAAACCCAGATGCTCCTCCCCAACTAAAAGAAGGCACGAAGTTCCTGAAAAATCCACTTCCAAAAAGATTAGTACTTACTCCAATTACTGTTCCTGTATTAAACATGCTGTTAATACCGCATTTAGAATGATCTCCCATCATTAAACCACAAAATTGCAATCCTGTTTTTGCAAAACGACCAGTATCATAATTCCACAACTTTACTTCAGCATAATTATTTTTAAGATTAGAATTGTTTGTATCAGCTCCTAAATTACACCATTCTCCGATAACAGAATTTCCTAAATATCCGTCATGCCCTTTGCTTGAATATGCAAATAAAACAGAATTATTAACCTCACCTCCTACTTTACAAAAAGGACCTAACGTTGTTGCCCCATATATTTTAGTACCCATTTTTAGCACTGCTTTTTCACACATTGCAAATGGACCTTTTACAGCAGAATTTTCTAAAATTACAGCATCTTTACCAATATAAATGGGACCTTTAGATGCATTTAAGGTTGCAAAAGTAATTTCTGCACCTTCTTCAATAAATATGTTTTCTTTATTAATATATCTTGTTCCTTCCGGTATTGGTTGAGATGCTCTACCTTCCGTAATTAAATCGAAATCTTGTTGAAGAGCTTCTGCATTTAAAGAAAAAATATCCCAAGTATTTTTTACTTGTAAAATATCTTCTTCAAACTCTATTTGTTTGTATTCATCAAAATTGACTTCTTCTTGAGAATCAGATGTATAAAAAGCAATCACATCTTCTCCTTTAAAAATAGCTTCATTTTTTGATAGTTCTTTTATTTTTTCAACCAAGTGTTTTGTGGGTAAAAAAGAAGCATTTATCAAAATATTCTCTTCCATTTCTACCATCGGATATTTTTCTTCTAAATATTCTTCGGTAATAGTAGTTGTAGTTAAACCTAAATAGCTTTCCCACTTTTCTCGGATAGTTAAAATACCTATTCGGATATCTGCAACAGGTTTTGTATATGTAAATGGCAATAAAGCGTTTCTAACATCTCCATCAAATAAAATATAGTTCATTATTTTGTATTTATAATATCACAAATTTACTTTAAATAGTGCACATAAAAAACCGACTGTAGAAATACAATCGGCTGTAAAGTAATTGAATAAAAAATATTATTGCTTGATAAATTTTTCACTTCCAATTTTATTATCAGACAAAACTTTTATAACGTAAACTCCTCTTGATAAATTATTTACACTAATCTCATTCTTAATTTTTGTTATTTGTTGGGTTAAAGCTAACCTACCGATATTGTCATAAAATTTTACTTCTGCTATTTCAGAACCTGAGGGTAATTGAATGGTTACTCTCTCTAATGCTGGATTTGGATACATTCTAAAATTTAAACGTTTTGCCTCTGACAAACCTAAAACATTAAATGTTGATGATGCAGTGGTTACTACTTGATCACCTCCCGTACCACCACCGTTTCCTGCTAATCCTGCAACATAAAATTTTATTTCACCAACATCTGTAGTTGGTGCTTTCCAATTAAAGTTCCATATTTTTTGACTATTACCGGTAGCTGTATGAGTTACGTGTGTACCACCATTTTTTAATTGATTACTTGAGCCATCAGCAATAAAAGTTCCAATTTTTGTACCATCACTAACTTTTTCTGCAGTAATTTGAAAACCATGTTTTGAATTTGAAGTACTCGTAATTTCTACATTTAAACTATCCGTGGCTCCAAGTTCATAACCTTCTGGAGGAACTTCTGTTTGTAAGGCTAATGATGCATTAAAACTACCTCCTGAATGACATTGTGTACAAGTATTCCCTCCATCTCCAGGAGATCCTGAGTACGATCCATTTCTTCCCGCAGATGCCGACATTAATAAAATTGCTGAAACAGGAATCATTAATAATAAAATTTTAAAAAAGTAATGTTTTTTCATTTTAATTGAGATTAATTTTTGATAGCTAATTCTTATTATTTCATAAAGAATAACACATAATTTACAATAATTAACTAAAAATACAAAAATATTTATTTTGGAATACTGCTTTTTATTTGAAATTATTAAAAATCTATAATCTAGCTTCTAATTATTTTATTATTTGTCGTGAAAATTATAGGTTAGAGTGAATTAATATATACCAGTAGAAAAGAAATTGTTAATTAAACCTTTTAATAATAAATATTCTAAAGTGTTTTAAAAGCAAAGATTTTTATTTTTCTTAAAAAAATTAAAATCACATTGCAGCATTCAATTTAATGAAATTACAATGGAATTATATCTAAACTAAATACGAGTTTCGATGCTAAATCTAGATTTAGTAGTAAAGTATTTAAAACTGAAAATTATTTAGATTTACCTGAAAATAGTAACTCTAAAATTGATTTACCATAGTTTTTATGGAGAAGTATAAAAAGATAAAACCAAGCAGTTTGCTTGGTTTTATCTTTTATATCCTATTACGAATTATTTCTATTTCATTAATTACCTTCTACTATAATTAGGCGATTCTTTAGTAATTACAACATCGTGAGGATGGCTTTCATTAATTCCACTTGCAGTGATTCTTATGAATTTACCTGTTTCTTTTAATGTTTCAATATCTTTTGCTCCACAATACCCCATACCTGCTCGTAAACCACCAATAAATTGGTGAATGCTTTCAAATAATTCACCTTTATAAGGAACACGACCTACAATTCCTTCTGGAACTAATTTTTTAAGATCATCCTCTACATCCTGAAAATATCTGTCTTTAGATCCTTGTTTCATAGCTTCAACAGATCCCATTCCTCTGTAAGACTTAAATTTTCTTCCCTCATAAATAATAGTCTCTCCTGGTGATTCTTTTGTTCCTGCCAATAAAGAGCCAAGCATAACACAATCTGCACCGGCGGCAATTGCTTTAGGAATATCTCCTGTGTAACGAATTCCTCCATCTGCAATAACGGGAACTCCACTTCCTTTTATGGCTGCCGCAACTTCTAAAACTGCCGAAAATTGTGGAAATCCGACCCCGGCAATAATTCTTGTTGTACAAATAGAACCTGGTCCAATACCTACTTTTACTGCGTCCGCACCAGCTTCAACTAAATATTTAGCTGCTTCACCTGTTGCAATATTACCTACCACAACATCTAATTTTGGAAACTTAGCTTTTACTGCTTTTAAAACGGCTACAACACCCTTAGTATGTCCGTGAGCTGTATCAATAATAACAGCATCTACACCAGAATTAACCAAAGCTTCTGCTCTTTCTACTGCATCAGCTGTAACACCTATAGCTGCAGCAACTCTTAACCTACCAAAAGAATCTTTATTTGCAATTGGTTTTTGAGTAACCTTTGTAATATCTCTAAAAGTAATTAATCCCTTTAATTTATAATCTTTATCAACAATTAAAAGTTTTTCAATTTTATAATTTTGAAGAATTTTTTCGGCATCGTTTAAAGAGGTTCCAACATCAGCAGTAACAAGATTTTTGCTAGTCATTACTTCTATGATTGGCCTTTGATCATTGTGCTCAAAACGTAAATCTCTATTGGTAACAATTCCTTTTAAAATTCCATCTTCATCGACAATAGGAATTCCACCAATACCATGTTCCTTCATATTAGCTTTCGCATCCAAAACAACTGCTGTCAAAGGTAAAGTTACTGGGTCCAGAATCATTCCGCTTTCAGCACGCTTTACTTTTCTAACTTCTTTCGCCTGTTGCTCAATAGTCATGTTTTTATGCAAAACACCAATACCGCCTTCCCTAGCAATAGCAATTGCTAACGCAGATTCTGTAACAGTATCCATTGCAGCTGAAGCAATCGGTACGTTAATTGTAATGTTTTTAGTAAATTTTGTTTGAATACTAACTTCTCTTGGAAGTACTTCGGAAAAGGCTGGGACTAATAAAACATCGTCATATGTTAATCCTTCTCCTAAAATTTTGTCGTTGTGTGCTGTCATTTTGCAATTAGAGTATAATTGCGTGCAAATTTACAAATAATAAATCAATTTTATTTTTTTAATATAAACTAATAATAAAATGATTAATGAGAAGAAATAAAAAAATACATAAAACAATGCAAATCAGTATTTTAAACAAATATTGTGTAACAAATTTTGTTTTCTAACTTTTCAAGAAGTAATTTTATTTATAATTAGTCTAAATAGTGTGATAATTCTGTTTCAAAAGGTTTAGGAACTTTAGAGTATTTACTATATAACAATCAAAATACAAATACAGCATTATCTTTATTGAAAGAAGATGTTTATAGGATTGATTATTTATTAGGTGTTACAGAAGAAGTTTTAAGACAAATAAACCTTCTAATTAATTTCTGGGAATCTGAATATAAAGAAACTTTTATAAAAGCCACAGGTATTTCTTGCTCAGAAAATGCTCGATGCTGAGCTTTTAACCAATTAATTAATATACTAGATATCATCAGAGTAACTAAAATTGGTAAACCTGCGGGATTAGAGGGTTCTAATAGTACAGCAATAGAATCTTTAGAAGCATATAGAAGCGAAAGTTATATAGAATTAATACAAAGTTCTTTAGAGGAGGTTCAAAATGCTTATGCAAATAGTACTGTAAATTTCTCTAAAATTGTTGATGAAATAGCAGACTCTTCAGAGGCTTCTATTACTATCAATATTAGCTTTAACACTGTTTTTAGCCACATAAATACAATTGATACTAGTTTATATATTGCTATTCAAGAAAATAATCCAAATGTAGAATTATTATATAATTCTTTATTGGATCTCGTTACCTATTTTTCTGTTGATGCTGCAAGTATTTTATCGTTAACTGTGCTTCCAACAGATAATGATGGTGATTAATTACAATGCTATCGTTTCAAATAATAATGAAACATATTTACAATTAGGTTTTTTATAAACTTCTGTTGTTTTCCCCGTTTGTAAAAGAATTCCTTTTTGAAGCACAAGAATATCATCAGAAATTAAGAGAGCATCTTTTATATCATGAGTTACAAAAATTACAGTACTTTTTGTTTTCTTTAAAATTTTTAATAGATCTTCTCTTAGTTTATTTCTTAAAATAATATCTAAATTACTAAATGGTTCATCTAAAATAAGTAATTCTGGTTTTGGTGCTAATGCTCTTGCTAAAGCGACTCTTTGTTGCTGTCCTCCAGATAATTCATGTGGATATCTATTCCCTAAATCGTCCAAACCAACTAATTGTAAAACTTCGTCTACTCTTTCTTTTTTATTAGACAATTTACTTATGCCATAAGCGATATTATCAAACACTGTAAAATGAGGAAATAAGGCATAATCTTGAAAAACCATTCCAACTTTTCTATCTTGAGGCTCTATAAATATTGAATTCGAAGAAACCATTTTATTATTTATAATAATTTCTCCTTTATCCAATGTCTCTAATCCTGCAACTAAACGAATTAATGTAGTTTTACCACTACCACTCTCTCCTACGACTGCTAGAATATTTCCTTGTTCCAAATTGAGAGAAACATTATTAAGCGCAATAACATTTCCGTTATTAAATTTTTTTTGTACTTCTTGTATTTCTAACAACATATTATCCTAATTTTTAGAAATTACCTTATTCAAAAATAATATTGGTAATATACCTGTAAATATTATGAAAAGTGATGGTAAGGCTGCTTCTGCAATCATTTCATCACTTGCATATTCATAAGCTTTAACCGCCAAAGTATTAATATGATATGGTTTTAAAATTAATGTTAAAGGTAATTCTTTCATTACATCAACAAAAACCAAAATTAAGGCACTTAAAATTGCAGGCTTTAATAATGGAAATTCTATTTTTTTAAATGTATATAAATTTCCTTTACCTAAAAGCTTAGATGTTTCTGATAAAGATTTCCCTAATTTTAATGAACTTGCCTCTATTGGTGAATACGCCACAGCTAAATACCTTATCATATAAGCATAAATAAGTACTAAAATTGTACCATTAATAATAAACCCAATTTTTATATTTAAAAAATCATTAAAAAAAAGAACAATATTTTTATCTATAAATAATGTAGGTATTAATACACCAACAGCTATAACTGCACCAGGTATTGCATATCCTAACATTCCAATTTTTGCTATTGATTTAACATATTTCAGTCGATTCCATTTAGAAAAGTAAATTAAAAACAAAGTAAATAAAACTGTAACTGTAGCTGAAAATAAAGAAATACCTAAACTCTGAAATGCGATATATAAAAAATCTAATGTTAATAATTCTTTAAAAGTTAAAAAAGCCCAAAACATCAATTGAAATAAAGGCAATAAGAAACCTATTAGCACAGGTATAAGTACAAATATGAATAACAATATCTGCTTAATTTTTGAAGTTTTTATTCTTTTTATTTGCTGATGATTCTTAACTGCGTTAAAATAGCCTATTCTACGACGTTGTCTTTTTTCAAGTAATATTATTATAAATATGATTAAAACTAATAATGCCGCTAAATAAATAGCAGTTTCTAGTTCTTCTAAAGAAAACCAAGCTCTAAAAATTCCAGTTGTAAAGGTATTTATACCAAAATACTTTGCCGCTCCATAATCATTTAAAACTTCCATTAAAACTAGAGTTAATCCCCCTATAAATGCCGGGCGCGCTAATGGTAAAATTAATTTTAAAAAGGTTTTACGTTCTCCTGCTCCTAATAACTTAGAAGCCTCAATTATATTTTTTGATTGATTTAAAAAAAATGCTCTTGTTGTAACATATACGTATGGATATAATGAAAAACTTAAGACTAATATTAATCCAAAATGATTCATTATGTCAATTTTTAGATTAAATATTTTTTCAAAAAAACCTCCGTAATCAAAAATACCTGCATATGAATATGCTGTAATATATGAGGGTATAGCCAATGGTAAAATTAATAACCATTGCATTTGTTTTCTAAAAGGAATCTGATATCTGACAACTATCCAAGCGGATAAAACCCCAAATAAGAGAGTAAAAAAGCTTGTACCTATTATTAAAAAAAATGAGTTTATTAAGTAGTCAGACAATAAGTTTTTTACTAAATGCACCCAAGTTTCTCCTGGACCATAAATAAGATTTATAAAAATAGTAATTATGGGAATACCTATAAATAAAACAATGGTCAATAATAATATTGACCATTTATTTGTATCTCTTTTTATATTAATAAATATTTTTTTCAAAATCCACTTATTTATTAGTATCGAAATCTATTTATTATTTCCATGAAGATTCATCAAAAATAATAACTGCCTTTTTGTTATTTTCTCCTAACTTGGTTAATGATAAAGTATCCTCTTTAAATTCACCCCAAGATTTTAATAACTTTGACGATACAACTTCTTTATTTACTGGATATTCATAATTAGCCTTAGCAAATATTTCCTGTGATTTTTTACTTGCTAAAAACTCTATGAATTTTATTGCATGTTCTTTATTAGGAGCATATTTTGCCACTCCTGCCCCGCTTACATTGATGTGGGTACCTCTATTATTTTGATTAGGAAAAAATACTTTTATTCCTTTACCTGCTATTACTTCATCAGGGTTTTTAGAGTTTAATAATTTACCAATATAATATGTATTAACAATTGCTATATCTCCTTCTCCGGCAACTACTGCTTTTACTTGGTCACGATCATTACCTTTTGGAGAACGTGCCATATTTGCAACAATTCCTTTTGTCCATTCACTTGCTTTTTCTTCTCCATTATTTGCAATTATAGATGCTAATAATGATTGATTGTAAATATTATCAGAAGAACGAATTAATATTTTATTCTTCCATTTTTTATCAGTTAATGCTTCATATGAAGATAACTCTTCAGCTTTGACTTTTTCTGGATTATAAACAATAACTCGAGCTCTTTTTGTTAAAGCAAACCAATGATTATCAGCATCTTTTAAATGAGATGGAATTGTTTTATTTAAAAAAACTGAAGAAGCAGATTGTAATAATCCTTTATTTTTAGCTCTTACCAAACGTCCTGCATCAACAGTTATTAAAACATCTGCAGGTGATTGAGCACCTTCTAAACTCATTTTTTGCATTAACTCATCTGCTTTAGCATTTACAACATTTACTGTAATACCCGTTTCTTTTTCAAATTGTGCGAATAGTTCTTGATCTGCTTTGTAATGTCTATGCGTATAAACATTTACTTCTTTTGATTTGTTTTCAATTTCTTTTTTTTCTGATTTACATGCAATTACTGAAATTGCTAAAAGTATTATTGATACTATTTTTTTCATTTTTTAAAATTTAATTATAGTTTACAAACATATATTATTTAGAATTAATATAAATAATAAATTAGAATTTAAATTCTAAAGTAACATACCAGTTTCTTAACGGAGAGGGTATAATTCCTGGACCCGGGTAACCAGTTGCCCGACGTGTAAAATAAGAGGTGTCAAATAAATTATTAATTCCTGACTCAATCTTAACGTTTTTATACTTGTAAGAAAAAGCAACATCTAATATATCATAAGAAGGAATGATTCCAATAACACCACTCAAATTGCTTTTAACAGAGTTAGTAGCATCAGTAAACTGTTCAGACATATAGGTGTATTGAATACTTGAAGTGAAGTCTTTGTAAGAAAATTTAATTCCTGATTTTAAATTTATTTTGGGAACAAATTCAACTTTTTTACCTGTAATACCATTTATAGAAGACTTTTTATATTGAGAATCTATCAGAGATGTATTTACAAAAAAAGAAGCTCCATAATCCAAATTGATATCGAACAGTCTAATAAGATTAAAATCTACTAAAGATTCAAGACCATAAATTACGGCATTTCCAACATTACCTCGTTCTGATTTTATATTACCGTCTTCGAAAACTTTTTGAACAAAACCAATTCTATCATTGTAATACAGCATAAAACCACTTAAATCGTAAGAGACTATTTTTTTGAAAACACCTCTAACCCCTATGTCTAAATTATATCCTTTCTCATCAGTTATATTGGGATTAATGACGAATGCAGGATTAACGATACTAATATCAGCAAAAGTCACAGAACGGTAATTTTGTGAAATATTATTATATACTTCTATGTATTTAGAGGGCTTATAACTTGTTCCGATTCCAAGAAGGATAAATGATCTTTTTCTAATTTCATTACTGTTAATAGTTTCGTTTAGTAATAAATTACCTGCAGCATCTAAATTTATATTTTTATAATATCCATCACTCGCTGTTTTAATATATTCAATTCTAAATCCGGGAGTAACCGACAGATTTTCTTTTAAATAGAAAATTTGTTCCCCAAAAAGGGCTGTATTTAAGTTTGGATAATCGTATGCAGATTGTGCCTGATAATCTGGATGCTGTTCTGTTTTGAAGCTAAAATCTGGTCCAGATCCGATAGAACCAGGACCTTGGATATTACTATTGTTCGCTTTATAAAATTTAGTTCCCAAAAGAATTTTAGATTTCTTTCCTAAAAATTTATACTCGTGTAATATCCTTGATTCAAAACCAAAATTTCTGAATTTTCCTTTTATTAAATCTCTTTCTTCAAACGAGTCTATTTGATCTACACGGTTTGTTCTAAAACCAATTGCATCTCTGCTTGCATTAAGTCCAAAAAAATTAAAACTAAATTTAGTCTGTTCAGAAAAGTTATGTGTGAATTTTGCATTGTAAAGCAACCAATTTACTTTAAACCAGTTTCTTGAACGAACGCTTTGGTTGGGATCTGAGTTAAACATTCTATCGTTAAGGCCACCTGCCTGCTGAGCTAAATAATTTAAATAAGTAAACTCAATTGATAAATTTGATTTTTGAGAGAAAGCGTATTCAAAATGAGAAAATATGTTCTTCGATTCAAATTCAGAATTAGGTCTAAAACCATTCCCTTTTTTATAATTTACATAAGCATAATAGCTTAACTTATTACTTGTTCCACTAAGGCTTGTAAAATTAGTGTAAAGATGATTACTTCCAAAAGTATTTCTTACGACTACCTCCAATGGTTTAATTGGATTAGGTGATTTTGTTTTGAAGTTAACCAATCCGCCAAATTGTGTCCCGTATTGAAGAGATGCTGCTCCTCTAATTACTTGAATTTCAGATAATGACTCTGAGGGAGGAGAATAGTAACTCTCTGGGTACCCTAAAACATCTGCACTGATATCATAATTATTCTGACGCGTATTAAAATTTGAGGTTCTATTTGGATCTAATCCTCTTCCTCCAATATTAAGTTGTAAGCCAGCGTCATCATTTTGGTATATATTTAATCCAGCTATTTGGCTATATATTTGACGTGTATTATTAGTGGCTAAATTTGCAGTTAAATTATCAACTAAGATTACTTCTGTTTTTTTACCCGCGAAGATAGCCGTTCCTTCCACATCCTTTAAACGTTTTATGGAAAAGAGCTTCTGTTTGGAAGCTAAAATTTGCACCTCAGATAATTGTTCTGCTGATTCTTCAAGCGCAACATCTGTCGACTTTAATCCATTTAATAGTGTATTTTTTTTGAAAGGAATAAAACCATATTTAAAATAAATAAGGTTTAGTTTAATCTTCGAAGAAGTAAATTTATAAAGTCCATTAGAATCAGTCTTAGCTAATAGATCTCCTATTTCGTTATAAATTTCTACTTGGTTTAATCCCTTTTTAGACTCTTTGTCATAAACTTTACCAAAAACAATTACTTGAGTATAAGAAAAAATTGGTAGTAAAATAAATAAAATAAGAAGTTTAAAATCCTTTGATTTCATAATTTAATGGGTTAATCCAATATTTGTGTTTAAATGTATCTTCCAACTCCATTAAGTTGGCATTTGGATCTATAAACTGTCGACTTAATCGACCATTCAAAGATACGTAACTCTTTACAAAAACAGCAACATTTTTATGACCTTGACTTTTAAAATGATTTCCTAAATAGTGCCCATATTCCAAAATCATATCAGGCTGAAAACTCATTTGTTTTTGTTGAATAGAGGTTAAAAAATCACTATTATCAACATAAAAATACTTCTTCGTTATGCTATCTACAATCTTGAAATTTGCAGAACCAGCTTTTTCCACTAACATCACTCTCCATGAAAAACGATAGCCCTGTTCATTCCAAAATAATTCTCCGGGATACAATAAAGATCTCCATGGTATAATTAGTTGTAAAAAAAGAAAGCAAATGATCACTCTACGAAATGTTTTATGAACCGGGTAGTGATTAACTTGAGAAAGATTCGTATTTAAGTTTAGTCTTTTAACTTTAAAAAGATTTAAGACTCTTCTAAAAATTTTAAGTATGCGTTTATGAACGTTTGAATCGAAAAATAATAGAGTTGAAAATATCATAATATAAGGAAACATTCCGATCGGAAACAAAATTCGGGTTGCTACATGAAATCCTATTACCAAAACAAAAGCAAAAGAGCGAGTTTTCTTATATAAAAGTAAAAAAGGAATACTAAGGTCATAAAACATACCTCCCCAGCTCATCAAAAAATGAAACCAGTCTTGTTGCATAATTGTTTGACCAATATAAGGTAGATCATATTTTGATTTTAACCAGAGTTTTAAAGGCATAGCTCTAAATAACCAATCAGAATTTATTTTAGTGAGACCTGCATAAAAATATACGATACCCAGCATTAACTTTAAACTATCAATAGTCCAATTAGGAATATTTTGATACGATTTTTTTTTTAAAATAGCATCTAAAGAAAACTGTGCATTACAGGGTAAAAAAAGCATCATAAAACTAATAATCGATACAAAATAGTAATGATTTAGATAGGTAGTTT
>Ga0115572_10002869_pt1 | contig 13680 bp, 11 predicted proteins | sample COGITO_mtgs_1206_FD_88681 | JGI IMG/M metagenome (GOLD analysis project Ga0115572, IMG submission 88681) | Pelagic marine microbial communities from North Sea - COGITO_mtgs_120607 | ecosystem: Environmental > Aquatic > Marine > Epipelagic | place: Germany:Helgoland, sampling site Kabeltonne... | reverse complement strand
TAATGTTGATCCAATTAAACGTGTTGTGTTGACTGTCGGTACCTTTAAGACTGATAGTGCGGCAAGCAATGTGATTGCACATGAAGTTAGAATGGAAGGCACGGTGCGCACGCTTGATGCGCAATACCGATCTTTCGCCGAAACACGTATCCGCGCCATTGCACAAGGCACCGCCGCGGCACTTGGCGCGACCGTTGAGATAAATTGGATGCCTGGTTATCCCGTCACGGTAAATACACCTGAAAATACAGAATTTGCGGCTGAGGTTGCTCGGTCAATTGCAGGGAATGTGAACGACGATGTTGATCCGATAATGCCTGCTGAAGATTTTAGCTACATGCTGGAAGAGCGGCCTGGCGCCTATATTTTTCTCGGCAATGGCGATAGCGAAATGTGCCATCATCCGCGTTATAATTTTGACGATGAGGCGATCCCATTTGGGGCTAACTGGTACTCAGGTATGATCGAGGCGAGAATGAACCTCGTGATTTAATAGTTTTATCGTTGGTCGGTGTCCGAAATTCCAGCTATGGTGCGAGGTCTTTTGTGCTCAGCAGTTTTGTATATATATCGCGCCTAAAGGTAGGAAGTTCTGGGGCGGGGTAACGAGATTTGATAGCAAATTCAATTCTGTTTTACTTAACGGTTTTGAAGGCACGTGCCTTCAAGCTCTTTTGAATTTCATAAATTGAAATTGGTACATTGGGTTGTGGTTGAGGAATGCGAATGGGAGTCTCGTTGAGACGCGGTTTGATTGTCGCTTCACCGCACAGCATCCGCCTAGTATAGTCTTTGATCCCATCCCACATCGTCATTGAACCCATGATTGGTAATGCATCCGCAGCCATCATTTCGTAAAACAAAATACGCCGCGAGCGGTCAAAAGTGTTTAAAGTAGAGCCGTGGACCATTCTTCCATGATGGATTTAGATAGATCCAGCCGGCCCTTTCAATTCAACAGCATCGGCAGTGTTTAAGCCAACATCTTCAGGAATAAAGGCGCCCGCAAAAACGCCATCAACATGATGATCATAGACCGGTCCCTTATGACTATCCCGGATAGACCATCAAAGGCCCATTCTCGCTTTCCATATCATCGATAATTGCGCCAATGGCCAAAATGTCATCGTTAGTGTGTGGATAGAAAGCATAGTCCTGATGCCACTCCACTGCAGCGCCGTAACCAGCAGATTTCATGTTGAGATTCGATGTAGGCAGTCGAAAATCAGGCTCGGCTAAATCTGGTGCAGGAGCGAGGATATGATTAGAAAACATCAATTTGCGCATGAACTTACTGATTTTTTGAGGCAGCTTGACACGGCGTAATCGCGGATCCTCGATTGTATGGCTATCTTCCAAATCTAATCGATCGTTTGACTTGGTCATACTGCGTGCTTCATCTTCAAACCGAGAAATCTCAGCACGTATCTTGATCAAGATATCATCAGAAAGATGACGTTCCAAAACCAAGTATCCCATCTCACGATAGGCCTCAATTTGTTAATATGATAAGATTTCAGGTCCAACTTGACCCCCCGAAGTCAATCGGTGAGGAGTTAAGCAAAGTTGTCAACTCTGCTCCTATGATTATGACGGGCGTTGCCATTGGTTAAGATCATCTGATTTTATTTTTGAAGTTATACGTATTAAAAAAACTGGCATTAGTCCCGCTCTCGTCACCTCTAGTCGTTAATGTTAATTGCTTCTTTGGCGTGGTTATGCATGGAATTGGTATGAAGCTTATGGTTTTACAGCTCACTTTTTAACCAATAGATAGGGAGGATTTATGACAGATCATTCGTTTGAATTTACGCGAGCCATTACCCGCTGTCCTGCAAGCAGTGTTGTTGATGGTCTGCGAGCTGAAGATAAAGGAATACCAAATTTTGATCAGATGTTAAAAGACCACTCGCATTACGTCGCAACATTACGAGAAACAGGCGCAGAAATTATTGAATTGCCGGCACTTGTAGAATTTCCCGACGCAGTATTCGTTGAAGATGATGTTCTTTGTCTGAAAGATTGTGCTGTCCTAATGCGTCCAGGTGCAGTGTCACGAATGGGTGAGGTCGTGATGATAGCTCCTACAATACGCGCCCATTACAATGACGTTTTCGAAATAAATGGTCCGGGCTTTATCGAAGGAGGAGATATTTTGACAACTTCTCGCGAAATCCTGATTGGTAAATCAGCTAGAACGGATGCCGTAGGCATAAGGGAATTGAGAGCGATTGTTGAACCGCGTGGATACGTGATCCGCGAAGTTCAAACGCCTCCTGATGTGCTGCATTTCAAGACTGACTGTTCGCTACTAGATGGCAACACGATACTATCGACAAGGAAACTGGCTGACTCTGGGTGTTTTGCAGGTTATCGAGTGTTACACACAGCAGATGGTGAAGAAGCTGCGGCAAATGCCATTAGATTTAACCAATTTGTAATAATGGCCGCCAACTTTCCTAAAACGGCTCAAATGCTGCGAGAAAATGGGTATGAAGTCCGTGAAATCAATAATACTGAATGTGAAAAAATCGACGGTGGTATGTCCTGCCTAAGCTTGAGATTTTAGGAGTGCTTTAAATCGGCATTTATATGCCTATCTATACCGATCATATTTGTAATACGTGTCGGATTTGGACACATTATATAACAGGTATGATAGCTATCTAGCCACAAGCTTTGGTACACTCACATACTTGATGAGATCTTTTTGCGTCCGCTGTACTTTTTCTACAAGCTCTTTTGCATATGGAGAGGGAGTGGTGTCCCTTTTTTGGTCAAAGGCATTTGGATGAAGGCAGGGTGCGTTGTGCTTTAACGCCCAGGCAGACATGCTAACTAAAATTGGGATTAGTTCTATAGCCTTCGAAGTTAAACAGTAAATTTTGCGTTGTGAGTGATACGGATCGCAATGGTGAATGAGCAAACCAATATCGCACATGCGACCTAATCGTGCTGCTAAGGTACCGGATGAAATTTTTTCATTATTGTTAGCCAAAATCAAATTGAAGGTTCTTTGATCAAAAATAGCGATATCTCTTAGGATAACTACTGACCAATGATCAGCTAGTATTTCTGCTGCCGAAGAAATTGGGCAGTACATTTTGGCATTAGCTGTTATTCGTTCGCCCATTGTAGCCACCAGTATAAAAAATTCCATCAAGTTAAATTTGCTAACTTTTCTGTGCACGGTAATCAATGCATAAATTAAAAAAGGCACTAAAGAGGTGTGATTTAATGCATCGATGGATATTTACCAAATATAGGATACCTGCTCTCGCAGATGTTTGCCGCCTGAGGCCGCTATGGTTCGCTCAATGCGCTACACGGGCTGCGTCTGTTCATGTTGTCTGCGTGGGGGATGCGGCGCCACCTTTCTGCAACCTCTATTGATTGTGCTATTATTCGGGGCCACTGAAGTTATAAGAATATCAATCTTCGATGGTAGGCAAGATCATCTCAGCGTGAAGCTCACCTTATTGCGACAGCCGGTTAGTTCTATCGAAAAACTGCATTTCACGCCCATATTCCATCGCAGCGGATAGTGAACTGCCTGGTACCCGTGTTTCGCAATGAGCGGGGACCGCTTCAAACTTTAAAAAATTTTGGTGAATAGTCATGTACAGTGCCTCCTGAATTCTACACGGAGAAATCTCAAAATTGGATTACTTCGAAGGCTTTAGATTTGAGACCAATCTGAGGTGGTAACTATAGGTTGACCTATTGGTCTGATGCTCATGCTGTAAAAATCCACATAAATAAGACAAATTTTGATGGTTGCCCCGATAGTGAAAAAGCAGGGGGAACTTATACCTATAGTTTTCCCTAAAGCTGTCCCTAAAAATGTGGACAAAATGGCAAGAAAATGCCAAATCCATAGCCGAAACGCCAGTAGGCCTTGAGTTCAATCCACAGAGATAGGGGCGGATGGCTAACCCGCTGCGTTCACCCACAGTTGTTAGTCATCCAGCGGCGTGCGCTTGCCGCTGGACAAACGCCGACCTCCCCCGGAGAAGAAAATGGCTATTAAAGCTTTTTTCTATGCTCACCTGGTGCGACTGTGAGATATTTCAAGTGTCTAAATAAACGTCAGCTACCCATTTTGAGGCAGCTGGCAGGTTCGAGCTCTGGATGGCCTTCGGAGGATATCACGGACGACGGATTATCGAAGGATATACTCAAATCATAACATTGAGTTTCATTATGAGATAATGTTTACGTTAGGTTAAAGAAGATAAGCCACGGATAACTGCAAGATATGCTGGCAGTTTTCTATCTTTTGTGAATAATTTGAGCGGTAAATTCTCAGTAATTCCAGATCGTCAACTCAGCATCACCTGTGGCCTCTGTAAGCATCATACGCCTCTAGAGGTTGCAAATTTGATAGCTGTAGTTGGAGGCGACACTACAGCCCATGAGGTATGCCAGAGAGCCAGGTGCAATAACTGTGATGGAAGGGTAACAACACGTATCAGATCATCCACAAGGGGGCTTAAGGCGTTGCTATGGATGAATCTTTAGTGTTGAAAATTCTAGCAGAGCGTAGCGGGCTTATTACTATCTATGATAGAAGTAGCACACTCGATAAATGTCTATGGGGGCGATCAATGAAACTTGAAAAAGCTATGATTGAGCGAAGATCCATTCGAGGCTTTAAGGATGAGCCTATATCCAAAGCTCTTCTGGAGGATGTTATTGCCCTTGCAAATCGAGCGCCATCTTCAATGAACACTCAACCTTGGCACTTACATGTATTAACCGGAAAGCCTCTTGAGGCAGTAAGGCTTGGCAATACAGAGCGCATGCTTGCCGGTATGGCCCCTGTTCGTGAAATCGAAGACTATGCTGCATATGAGGGAGAACATCGAAAACGTCAGATTGAGATAGCTGTGCAGTTATTTGAAGCTATGGGTATCAAGCGAGAGGATTCAGAGCGGCGACAAGATTGGGTTATGAGAGGTTTTCGTCAGTTTGATGCACCTGTTTCAATCGTTGTTTGTTTTGATCGATCCCTTCTTGAGAATACTATTGCCCATTTTGATACTGGAGCGATGACGTATGGGCTAGTTCTTGCTGCGTGGAGCAAGGGCCTTGGAGCGGTTATTAACGGCCAAGGGATCATGCAAAGCCCGGTGGTGCGCGAAGCAGCTGATATTCCTAAAGATCAAGTTATACTAACTTGTGTAGCCCTTGGCTGGCCCGATGAAGAGTTTGTCGCCAATTCAGTTGTATCTCGCCGACGGCCGATAGAAAATGTCACAAGATACGTCGGGTTTGAGGAATGATTTAGGCTGTGAACCTCTAACCTCAGTACTTAACAATCCTGTTCTTGGGATGATGGCATAGCAGTCCGCTGGAAAAATTCAGTTTTGTTATGTCACACTACGGGGCAAAAAACAGCCGGCCTTTTAAAGTAATATGACCGTCTCTCACATTTATTCTGAAAAAGGTTCCTTCTATCTAATGATTTAGGAAGCTAGACAGTCGTGCTTGAAGCATCCAATAAAGAGATTTACTCTAGTATGAAATTTATCAAGTCGGGTCAGCCAGTACTGAATTTTTAACTGACTGGCCGAGTTAATAATTTTTGAAAAGCGACGTAGTAGTTGAGTTCGATACTCAGAATTTTACGTCGCCGTACCTTGAACTTTAATTATAGTTCGTAAATTTACATCAAGTGCATCATATATTTTCGCAGCAATAGGGTTGCTCGCGATTGCGTCATAAGTACCCTCAATTTCTGACATTGAGGGATATGTTACACCCAACAAAAAATCACCTGCATTGTTGCCCGTCATTATTCTTGCAAACCTAAAAGTTTGCGCCCCAGTTTCTGCAAACATAGGGGATGCTTCTGCCATCAATTCCATTAATTCCGGTTGTGAGATATGAGATTTTCCGCGTGTTAAAATGACATATTTTCTTTGAGGGCTAGCCGGTGCATCAAAAGGCACGTCGCAAAATTTTGCTATATTTCGCATCGTGACTGTTAATCCAGTTCCCATTATTTTTCCGTAAGTTACTGATGTAGAAAAGACATCCATTACATTTTCAAAATCGTTCAGAGACTGGAAGAATTGCTGAAAGACTACGCTGCCTACGTTGTTTCCGGTCATTATGGTACCAACGCTAGCTCTTGTTGATCCAGCTGCCTTGGACTCCTCAGCAAGTGTTACACCTAGCGAAACAGCTTCTGATAGTTTGCTAGGCGGTACAGCCCCAACTGTATTGACGTAGAAATTTTCTGACATTTGTTAGCTCCTAAGATTAATACTCCTATACGTATAAAAGATCTCTCGGATTACATTGGTTCAAGTCTAAATCTTGAAGTGGTTGGAATAATTGTGGCCTCGTGGCGTATGCTGCGAAGTACGGGCAGTAAAACTAGAGGCAACGCTACAGGTAAATACTCTATCTTAACATTTTTCTGTGCTAACGCTCGCTCAAGCTCTATACAATTTCAGAAAGGAATATCGCCGTTGGCACTATCGGATTAAACTAGGTTGAAGTGGGCAGGGTGGGTTTGTCACGTACGTGAATGTTAAAACACTCTCCGTTCGCTACTTCAAAACAAGCCCAGAGATCATCCTCCTTGCTGTAATTGCTCTGGTATAATTGCTCCACTCGCTCCACTGCTCCTTCCTAATAGGGGCTAAAAGCGCGTAATGGAGGCTTAATCCACCGCTACGCCCCCTCTTTTTTCACCCTGGGGGGGCTATTTCAACTTGCGATGCACAAGTGGGCTTGCACACGACTACGCGGCTATTTGCATTCTGAGGCTAGGGCCCGCCAAATGGGCAACAGGGGCTGGGTGTGGGGTAAGGTTGGACACGTGGATCTGCAGGAGTGCTAACTCTGCTCACGCGCTAATTTCAAGCTGCACTGAGCCGCGATTCTCGCTGAGTAGCGTTAATTATTCAGTGCATAGATTTTATGTCGTGCTGGCAATCTGATGGATTTTCTCGTTTGTTTGACAGCACCGCAATTGAGGTCTTGATGAGATGAATAATCAAAACAGTAGCCGCTAAAAGCGTAATAGCGGCTACTATGTTGCTCACAGGGCATTTCCCAAGACAATTAGATCTTTTGAGAATTGCTGCGGGTCTGATGGCATTTCGCCGTCAAGGACTCGTGCTTGTTCAAATAAAATTCTGCTCACAGATTTTTGCAATTCCGCAGAAAGTGCTGGTATTTTTTTCACGAGGTCATGATTGCAATTCACTTCTAGCACTTTCTTTCCGCCCTCAAATTCAGGGTTTTGTGCTTTGAGAATTCGTTCAAGGTTGAAATCCAGTCCTCCTTCACCCGCGACTAACCTGACGGGGCTTCCGACCAATGCTGTTGTAGGTTTGACATCCTCGACCAAGTCACTAATGCAGTTCTTGATCAATGCAGCGACTGTATTTGTTTCTTCGCTATTAGATTTCTCTACTTCAACTTCGTCATTCAAGTCTGAGAGATCATATTTTTCGCGTGAGATAGATAAGAACGCCTTCTCTTTGAAGGAAACCATTTGAGACATCCAAAAAGCATCAATTGGATCTGTCATAAGAAGGACATCAACCCCTTTGGCTTGGAAGCCCTCTAGGTGCGGGCTTGATTTAGCCTGCTTTAGAGTGTCGGCTGCAAGATAGTAAATCTGGTCCTGTTTTTCGCCCATTTCTTCAATGTAATTATCTAGGTTGATAAACCTATCCTGTTTCAGGGAATAAACTCGGGTAAGTTCTGCAATTTTTTCACGGTTTTCAAAATCTTCGTACAGTCCCTCTTTGAGAACCTTGCCGAATTGTTCCCAAAATGCATCGTATTCAGTCTCGTCTTTTTTCAACTTCTTTTTAAGTTCAGACAGGACCTTTTTTGTAACAGACTTACCGATTTTTTTAATGACTGGACTGTTTTGCACCATTTCCCTACTAACGTTTAGGTCCAGACCCGTTGTGTCTAGGATCCCTTTTACAAAACGTAACCATGTGGGAATTACGCCGTCCACATTTTGGCTGATGAACACACGATTGATGTATAGACCAACCTTGGTTTTTCTTTCTGGTTCGAACAGATCAAATGGCGCGGTCTTTGGGACGAACAACAGATTAGTGAAGTCGATAGATCCCTCAGTCTTGTTATGTAGAGTAATGAATGGTTCATCGAAGGCGCCTAAGCTGCTTTTGTAAAATTCTAAGTATTCTTCCGTCGAAATTTCAGACGGTGACTTTGTCCAGAGTGCTTGTGCACTATTTGCTTGTTCCTTATCTGCATCCTTTTCAGACACAAAAATTGGCACAAGAATATGATCTGAATATTTTTTGATCAGCATTTTTATTTTTGCAGGATCGGCATATTCTTTAGCATCTTTACGCAGGAATAGTTTGATCGAAGTGCCTGTGGCATAAGCATTATTGGATGCAGTAATTGTGTACCCCGTCTGACCATCACTCTCCCAAATATTTGCCTCTTCTTCTCCAACCTTTCGAGTGGTGACTACAACTTTTTCGGCAACCATGAAGGCAGAATAAAAACCCACACCGAACTTACCAATGAGTGTTTTTGTGGCGTCTTTGTTATCAGCATTTTCACTGACGCTATCTAAAAACGAAGAGGTCCCAGAGCGTGCAATTGTCCCCAGTGTTTCTGTAAGATCATCTGAGCTCAGCCCGATACCAGTATCTGCAATTTCGATTGTTTTCTTTTTTTTATCTATGTGAACGCAGATCTCGTCTGCACCATCATTTAGAATTTGCGGTTTTGTCTGACCCAGAAATTTGCGTTTGTGTATCGCATCAGAAGCATTGGATAGCAGCTCACGTAAAAATATATCTCTGTCGGAGTAGAGTGAATTAATCACTATGTTCAGAATTTTGCCTGTATCTGCTTCAAATTTATGGGTCTGTACCGTCATATTTACCTCCATTGTTCGCATCGATAGATAGTGACACTATTAAATTTTGCAATATGTTCATTTGCACAGTAGCTGGGCCAAACTGCATGCTTGCAGCAGTTACAGTTTAAACGGCAGTGTCAGATTAAACTCGGTTGAAGTAGGCAGGGTGTGTTCGTAGCGTCCGTAAATGACAAAACACTCTCTATTCCACTATTTCAAAACAACCCCAGAGATTATCCAGCTGGCTGTCATGCTGTATGTTCGGTTCCCATTTGCGCTTCGCAATGTAGAAGAGCTTCTTCATGAGTGTGGTGTTGATGCTGGCATTACCCGATTTGCCATTATCGCCAGATATAACTTGCGCATACATCGCTGTTACTGATGCGGCGCTCCTGTTTAAGGCGATGCTCCGCCCAATCGAATGCAGACCAGCCCCGAGATACTGCTGCCAGGCACCCGAAACTGTGGTGCCAATTATTGGATGCATACATTAAGGTTGAATCAGCAATCCGATGCGAGTTTTGCTATGTCTAACGGCACTACCACTAACCTCCGCCAGATCTTACAGAACTACATAATCGGTTTATATACTTTTCAACTTATGCATCGTGACTTAACGCTTCGAAAGCTCAGACGCTGATCACACTTTTTTAAAAGTCACTACAATCGCCAAATCGTTGCGATGGTCTACTTCTGAGTGAGCTCCGTATATCAAAACTTCGTGCAATAAGAGCTGTTCGATTGTGTGGTCGAGTTCTTGAAATTTCGTAGAAAAACCTTTTTTTAACCAATGATCTTTATTAACGGATAGCGCAATACAGGCTCCTTCTTGAGCTACTGCGAGCAAATTTTCGATCGCATCCGGCCCTACATGTCCATGAGTGAAGGTCCCTGAAGATATTATTCCCTGATATAAATGATTAAATACTTTTATTGGTTTAGTAATGTCTTCTGTAAAAAGGTTGTTATAGATTTTTTTATCAGAAGCTACTTCTAGCATAGCGCCTGAAAGGTCTAGTGCGTCAATTGATTCGATGCCTAATTTCAGTAGGGCCTGACCTGCCAAGCCGGTTCCTGCTCCGACGTCAAGAACTGGTCCGATACCGCCAATTTCAACAAATATTTCGGCAACTTTTTGGGGTAAAACATAATCCATTTGATCAGCAAACTCAGCCTCGTAATCTTTGGCCCATGCGGCATAAAGGTTACGGTTATCTTGCACTGTTTGCAGTGCATAGGCCAAATTCAGATTAGGTTTTTTTATCATATTAAATTTTGCGCAATTAATTTATCAAAAAGCAAGGGTTGTAGTTTTTGCTCTTTCACAAACAGAGTATACTTCTGCCTTAGATGCTAACTTAACTGATCACGAATTGTTTGGCTGATGGAGAAAATGATGGCAATTTTAAATCGCTTTTCTGAAATGTTTGAAGAATTATCGACTTGGCGCCGTGATCTTCATGCGCATCCAGAGCTACGCTTTGAGGAGTATCGTACGGCCGCTTTCGTTGCGGCCAAGCTCGAAGAATTTGGAGTCGATGAAATAGTGACCGATTTTGGTGGAACGGGTGTAGTAGGCGTAATTCACGGTCAGATTAATACTTCTGGGCGTTCCATTGGATTTCGCGCTGATATGGATGCCTTGCCCATTCAAGAAGTCAATGATTCGCCACACGCATCAACCATGCCGGGAAAAATGCATGCTTGCGGTCACGACGGGCATACCTCCATGCTACTGGGCACCGCAAAATATTTGGCAGAAACCCGAAATTTCGATGGCAAGATTGTACTAGCATTCCAGCCTGCGGAAGAAGGTGGTGGTGGCGCTCGTGCAATGATTGATGCTGGACTTATGGATAAGTGGAACGTCGAAGAAATTTATGGAATGCATAATATGCCAGGACTTCCTATTGGAGAATTTGCCGTGCGTACAGGTCCGCAAATGGCTTCTCCCGATAAATTCGAAATAATTGTTCATGGAAAAGGTGGGCATGGCGCGATGCCACACAAATGTGTGGACAGCACATTAGTTGCGGCACAGATCGTGGTTGCGCTTCAGTCGATTGCATCTCGCAATATTAACCCTTTAGAAAATGTCGTGGTGTCTGTTTGCGGTGTTCGTACCGAAACTGATACATATAATGTTATACCAAACACAGTTCGTCTACGTGGCACTGTAAGAACCTTTGAGAAAAATGTTCAGCGTTTCGTACGCGCTCGGATAGATGCTCTGACAAAATCTACCGCAGATGGTTACGGCGCTGTGGCAGAGGTAACTCACGTATCTGGTCCGCCACCATTGGTAAATCATGAGCGCGAAGCAGATTTTGCGGCGGAAGTAGCTTTATCTGTGTGTGGGGTAGCACACCGTAATTTTGAACCATCGATGGGTGGAGAGGACTTTTCTGAAATGTTACTTGAACGGCCTGGAGCATATTTGTTCGTTGGAAACGGAGATAGCGCGGATCTTCACAATCCATCTTATGAATTTAACGACGAAGTAATCCCATTTGGTTGTAGTTGGTTTGTAACCATGGCCGAACGCCGTATGCCATTGTCCTGAGAATAGACTGTCATAATGAACTCGCTTGAGTACCTGCCTGACAGCACCACGTACAGGCTTGCGGCAAAACAAAAGTCCAGTCCAAATAAGGGATCAGCTAGAGGTGAGTATAACGATGCTGAAATATATGTGTCTGCTACTCATGCCTTAATTTCCAGACAAACCGAGCCGCTGCTCTCGCTGAGTGGCGCCAATTGTTGAATGCATATTTTGAGGCTGCAGTAGCGATTCGATGCGAGATCGCATTCGTCTGACAGCACCGCCATGTTGTTAATATTTATTATCTAATGTCAGAATACTAATAAATTTTTCAGAAATTAGCCCCTACATTGGTTCCCACAATAGTTGAGCATTCCCGTTATTTACGACGCGCACCCGCACGCCTGCGCGTCGCTGCAAACCTGTTTCGTTTGGCACACGGTTGCGCGGCTGTTTGCCTGCTGAAGTCGCTCTTGTTCGCTTACAGCGTTACACGGGTGGGGAGCGCGAGTAGGCTGGCTTTGAGGTGTTGCAGGACGCCATCTGTAATCACCTACTAATTTCAAGCTGAACCGAAGCTCTCGCCAAGTGGCGTCAATTGTTGAGCATATAGATTCAGGCTTCATCAGTGATCTGACGCGAATTATCATTTATTTGAAAACTTCGATTTGTTTTGTAACTCGGTACAGTGTCTTTTAAGCGATCTGCTACTAATGACACGACATTGACCCTAGCAGCGAGTTTAGCCGCTAGGAGAAACATCCCACCAATTTTTCGCTGTAATAGAAGAACATCTATTGGTACTGGAGGAGGGATAAATCCATCCTTGGCCAGAGAAATTGCTAAATCCTGAAGATGCGTTGCCAGTTTTGTGTCTGCAAAATCCAGATACCGGTCTTCTTGTAGTGTTTCGAATACAAATTTGACCATATGGACTAGTTGTTTGCGCTGGCTGTCTTTGGTGTTTTCATCGATGAAGCCAATGCCCTCCATTGTCTCTTCTAGGGTTGCATCATCGCCGGCAAAACCGGCGAGCATGAGTTGGTGGTAAAATTGCACAACCGGCAGCGAAATTTTGTGGGTCGCACCAAAGTCCAATAAGGCGATCCGTTGATAGTCTGGTTGATAGAGATAATTCGCAAAGTTTGGATCTGTTTGCATTACTCCAAAGGAGAATAACTCGTGCAAAGTGAGGTCAATTAAATCTTTGGCGATTTGATCACGAATTTCTTGGGGTTCTTCCGTAACACTCTCAATTGGAATGCCTTTTACATAAGTCATCGCCAGAATATTGGGTGTACTCCAGTCACTGTGAAGCTCCGGAACAACAAACCGACCCTTATCTGCGAGTAAATCACCAAACCGCATAAGTTGAGTAGCTTCTCGCTTATAATTGGTTTCTTCGTGCAATTGCTTGCGGCCTTCCTCCAGATAGGGGGCCAGTTTGAAACCTTTAGGTAGCAGGCCAGATACTCGCATCAAAACACCAACATTGGCAACATCGCTATCGATACTTTTGGCAACACCAGGATATTGAACTTTAATAGCGAGATCGCGTCCATCCTTAAGTTGGCCACGATGCACCTGCCCGATGGAAGCTGCAGCGATTGGTCGTACATTGAATTTATCAAAAGACCGTAACCATTGATCTGGCCATTCAGCGTCTAAAACCCTCTTTAATTGGGCAGGAGGCATGGGATGTGCGTTGTCACGCAAGCGCACCAGAATTTGTGACAGTTCTGGTGGAAGTACATCTCCAGCGTCCATAGACATCAGTTGACCAATTTTCATTGCCGCACCACGCATTTGCGCCAATTGATCGGACACACGTTTGACGTTGGATGGCGTCAAAAAGAGGTTGCGTAAAGACGGCCGTTTGCCTTGTCCCAATTGTTTAACACCGTTTAGCGCCATGCTGCTGGCTACACCTGCAGTCAAGGAACCAAGCTTGCCCAATCGTTCAATACGTCTGGCAGGCACTGAAATGGAACTTGCGTCGTCTTTACTATGTCTATTTTTCATCAACATTAAGTAGCTGGACTGCCTGAAGTTGCAACACAAAACCCATGAAATCTGATATATTATCAAAAATTATCAAAAATCTGAGAATGGCTTAATCAACTTAGACTGGGTAATAATCAATTGTTTTAAGAAGAAATTTCACGATGAACTATGGCGCCGCTGTCGCTGACTAGTGCCACTTGTTGAGCGCATAGGTTCAAGCGACGCTGCCAACCCAACAGGAATTGCTGTTTGTCTG
>Ga0115572_10002860_pt1 | contig 13703 bp, 13 predicted proteins | sample COGITO_mtgs_1206_FD_88681 | JGI IMG/M metagenome (GOLD analysis project Ga0115572, IMG submission 88681) | Pelagic marine microbial communities from North Sea - COGITO_mtgs_120607 | ecosystem: Environmental > Aquatic > Marine > Epipelagic | place: Germany:Helgoland, sampling site Kabeltonne... | reverse complement strand
GAGCGCGAGACGCATGCAGGCGATCGCGCCGACTCCGCCGGGTGACGGCGCGGTGATGTGGTGTGCGTCGGCGTTGCTGGCGCCGCCGAGCACCTCACCGAGAATTCGTGCTCCCCGGGCTTCGGCGCTCGACCACTCCTCGAGGATCAGGACCGCGCTGCCCTCGCCCATGACGAATCCGTTGCGTCCAGCAGCGAATGGCTGGCTGACACCAGAGGTCGAGAGCGCCGTCATGTTCTGGAACCCTGCGAGCCCCGTGATCGTTCCGGCCGACTCGGCGCCGCCCGTGGCGACGGCGTCGACCACGCCCCACTTGATCAGCCGAGCTGCATAGTTGACCGCATGGCTCCCTGCAGCGCAGGCCGTCGTGATCGTCTCGTTCGGACCTTGGAGCCCGTAGCGCATCGAAATCGCCGCGCCAGCGGCGTTGGTCATCATCATCGGGACGAGGAACGGTGAGACCCGTCGCTCGCCCTTTTCGAGGCGGACCTGGATCTGTTCTTCAAGGGTGTGCAGCCCGCCGACGCCGGTGGCGAAGATGGTGCCGAAGCGGCCGGCTTCGACACCGATCGCGTCGAAGCCGCCGGCCTGCTCGAACGCCTCGGCGGCTGCGGCCAGGGAGAACTGTTCGACGCGGTCTGCACGTCGGGCCTGCTTCGCGTTCTCGAAGAAGGGGGTCGGGTCCCAGTCCTCGATTTCGAGCGAGCGTCCACCCGCCGCGCCCGGGCCGAGCAGCCCCGACCAGTAGCGTTGCGCGCCGATTCCGGCCGGGGCGACGACACCGAGCCCGGTGATCGCGACCCGACGCAACCCGGCCGGGTCGGTCGTCATGCTCGTTGACTCAGACTTTGGCAACGACGAGGTCGTAGGCGGACTGGACGGTCTCGACGCCTTCGAGGTCTTCTTCGGGGACTTCGATGTCGAACTCCTCTTCAAGCGCCATCACGAGCTCGACCAAGTCGAGGCTGTCTGCATCGAGATCGTCGCCGAATTTGGCGTCCAGGACAACAGCGCTCTCCTCGACCGAGAGCACTTCGACGGCGCACTTGCGGAAGCGTGCGAACAGTTCTTCATTCACGGGGATTCTCCAATTTGTTGGTTGTGTCGGATTGTAGAGGTGGGCGAGGCGTCAATGGCCCATCCCGAGCCCACCGTCGACCGGGATCACTGCGCCGGTAATGTACGCGCCATCCGACCCGGCCAGGAAACTGACGACGCCGGCGATCTCGTCCGGATCGGCCATGCGTGCGAGCGGCACTGCGGCGGTGATCGCGGCGAGTTGGTCGTCGGACAGTGAAGCGGTCATGTCGGTGGCAACGGGGCCGGGGGCAACGACGTTCACGGTGATCGAACGGGAGCCGAGCTCACGCGCAAGGGAGCGGGCGAACCCGACCAGCCCTGCTTTGGAGGCCGCATAGTTCGACTGACCGGCTTGTCCGAGGAGGCCGACGACCGACGACATCAGAATGATTCGCCCACGTCGTGCTTTGAGCATGCCCTTTGCGGCGCGTTTGGTGACCCGGTACGACGCCGTCAGGTTCGCGTCCAGCACGGAAGCGAAGTCGTGCTCGGTCATCCGCAGCAAGAGCCCGTCCCTGGTGACGCCGGCGTTCGAGACGAGGACCTCGACGGTGCCTCCGAAGTGTTCCTCGACGGCAGCGAACGCGGCGTCGACCTGGCGGGTGTCGGTGACATCGCACCGGACCCCGAACAGACCGTCGGGTGGCGGTGACGAGTTGTACGTGACCGCAACGCGTTCGCCGGCGGCAGCCAGACGACGTGCGCACGCGAGACCAATGCCGCGCGAGCCTCCTGTGACGAGGACGATGCGTCCGCTGGTGGCTGGTTCGCTCATGTCGTGTCTCCGGAATTCGTGGTGGCGTGGGGGCTCCAGCGGACGACGGCGCTGGCGGCGGACATGCCGGCGCCAAACCCGACGAAGAGGATCAAGTCGCCATCGGTGACGCGGTCCTGGTCGAGCGCCTCGGCGAGTGCGAGCGGGACCGACGCCGACGATGTGTTGCCGGTCCGATCGAGCACGATCGACGCCCGCTCCATCGGGATTCCGAGTCGGTCGAGCGACGCGGAGATGATCCGGATGTTGGCCTGGTGGGGGACCGCCAGCGCGATGTCGTCGGCGGCGACGCCTGCGCTTGCCATCGCATTCGTTGCCGAATCGACCATTAAGCGGACGGCTCGCCGGAAGACCTCTTTGCCCTCCATCTGCAGGAAGCCGCCGACTTCGGCGAACAGTGCGCTCTCCGCTTCGCCGAGTGAGTCGAGATCCCAGCCGAGCATCTGGCCCGGCCCGTCGCATGCCTGGACAACCGCGGCACCGGAACCGTTCCCGAAGAGAATGCCGGTGTTTCGATCGGTGTAGTCGGTGATCCGGTCGAGGGTGTCGGTCCCGATGACGAGCACCGTCTGGGCGCCCATCGCGATCAGGCCATGGGCGTTGACGAGCGCGTACACCCAGCCGGAGCAGGCGGCATTGAGATCGAACGCTCCGCACGAAGACAGGCCGAGCAGGTTCTGGACGGTGGATGACGACGCGGGCACCGTGCGGTCGGGTGTGGTGGTCGCCAGGATCAGCGCGTCGACGTCAGCGGGGTCGACGCCGGCCATTTGAAGAGCGGCGCGTCCGGACTCGGCCGACAGTCCTGCGGTTGTGCCGCCGACGTGACGTTGCGAGATTCCGGTTCGATCGCGAATCCACACGTGGTCGGTGTCCATCATCGACTCGAGATCGATGTTGGTGAGGATTTTGTTCGGCAGGGCAGTGCCCCAGCCGGTGATGACGGCACCTCTGGCGCCGCTGGGAGTTGCAGGCATCTACGGTCAGTCCGTTCTGAGCCAGGCGATCGGTTGACGGAGTGTCACTCGCTCGGTATCGACGGCGATGTAGCTCTGGAGGAGTCCGGCGAACGGCGATCGGACCTCGGCCTCGCCGACATGGCCGATCACGGTGCCGACGTCGATCCGGGAGCCGTCACCGATGCCGTGGATTGGAGTGAAGAGACCGGCGGCCGGGCTGACCACGAGTCGTTCGACTGCGAACAGGTGCTCACCTTCGAGATGCGCGACGTGCATGGTTGCCGAGGCATCGACCCACTCGAGCAGCTTGTCGAGATCATCGGGTGTGGCGATCGAGATCGTCCGACCGGACGTGGTTCGCTTGGCCATGCCGCTCAGGACGCCGCCGGGTCCGAGCTCGGCGAAGTCGGTGACCCCTTCGGCCTCGAGGGTGAGCAGGCTCTGGCGCCAGCGCACGGGGCTCGACAACTGTGCAGAGAGCAAGCTCGTCCAGTCGGCGCCGAGGTGATGCGGCTTGGCATCCACGTTCGAGACAACCGGGACGTCGCTGTCGCGGGGGTCGGCAGAGCCGATGGCATCGCGGAGGCGGTCGCGTGCTGCGGCCATGAACGGCGTGTGGAACGCGCCGGACACTTGTAGTGCCATGACCCGCTTCGCACCCAAATCCTTCGCATGGGCGGATGCCCGGTCGACGCCGTCCGGTGAGCCGGCGATGACGACTTGGCCCGGCGCGTTGTAGTTCGCGACCCAGACGTCCGCGTCTGCCAGGTTGCACGCAACACCGACCTGGTCGTCGTCGAGGCCGAGGACGGCGGCCATCGTGCCGGGTTGGGTGAGGCCGGCTTCGTGCATCGCCGCGGCGCGCGCCGAGACGAGCCGGATTCCGTCGTCGAAGCCGAGCGAGCCGGTCGCCGTGAGCGCGGTGTATTCGCCGAGGCTGTGGCCGGCGCAGAAGCTCGCGTCGATACCGATCCGGCTCACCGCATCGAGTACGACAAGGCTCGATACGAAGGTGGTCAGCTGGGCGTTGCGGGTGTCCTTCAGTTCGTCGGCGTCGGCATCGCACAGCAGCGCGGCGACGTCGCGGCCGGCCACCTCGCTTGCTTCGTCGACGAGTTCCCAACTCTCGTGTTCCTGCCAGGGGCGCCCCATGCCGGGACGTTGCGACCCCTGTCCGGGGAACGTAAAAGCGAGCATGATCGCCGAATCTAGACGAGCATGGAGGATGAACGGACCTTACCGGTGGGTAACCCGGTGACGGGTCTCGATGGTCGGTTGACGGCGAGGCCGGGTTCCAGCAGACTCCGCCGGGCCGCTGTGTTGTACCCCGGGTCGGACTTGAACCGACACTGGACGGTGTTTGAGACCGTTGCCTCTGCCAATTGGGCTACCGGGGCGTGCGGGTGATGACGATATCGGGTGGACACGCCTGCCAGCGCCCGCTACCGGCTTCTCGCCCGCCGAGTCGCCGGTCGTCCGCATACGATCCGAGTCGTGTCGAAGCGGTCGATCAAGCGCAAGCTCGCCAAGATGTCGTCGCGGCTCACCACGCTGCGCGCCGAGTGCATCGCCTTGGAGGAGCAGATGCGCTTCCTGGCCGACGATGCCGACGACTCGGCGGTTCGGGCGATGGTCGCCGACAACACGGCAGTGACTCGCGAAGCGCGTGAGGCACGAGAACATGCGGAGGCCTACCGGCGTCAACATGAGCGGGTGGTCGCTGAGATCGATGAGCTGGCACGTCGTCAGGACGAACTGCTCGACGAGTTGGTCGCCACCGACTGAATCGGCACGGCCCCCGGCCCCCTCGGCATCCGTTCTGAATGCGTTCGCTCACCATCGCGAGCGCCGCTCGAGGATCACCAACGGGGGCTGATCGGTCCTTGCCGTACGCCAGCCCACTCGAATCCCGCTATAACACTGACATGCCTTTGCGCGTCGTGATTGCCGAAGACGAAGCCATCATCCGGATGGACCTGCGTGAGACGCTGCAGGAAGAGGGCTATGACGTGGTGGGTGAGACCGGTCGTGGTGACACCGTGGTCGACCTGATCCGGGAAACCAAGCCAGACCTGGCGATTCTCGACATCAAGATGCCCGGCGCCGATGGACTCGAAGCGGCACGGGTCATCAACGCCGAGCGGTTGTGTGGCGTGTTGATGCTGACGGCCTTCAGCCAGCGCGAAGTTGTCGAGGAGGCGCGCGACGCCGGAGCGCTGGCGTTTCTCGTCAAACCGTTCCAGAAGAGTGATCTGATCCCGGCGATCGAAGTGGCGATGGGGCGATTCCGTGAACTGACGTCGCTGTCCGGTGAGGTCGACGCTCTCGGTGATCAGCTCGAGGCGCGCAAGGTGATCGATCGTGCCAAGGGACTGCTCACCGACGACGCCGGATTGTCCGAGAGCGACGCCTTCAACTTCATCCAGAAGACGGCGATGAGCGAGCGGACCCGGATGCGCGACGTCGCCGACCGGATCCTCGACGGATCACTGCGTCCGCCGATCGACTGACCGCAACGATTCAACGCAACGACTACACGATCGGAGCCCACGTGGGTACCCACCTCCTCGTCGACGGGAACTCGCTCACCTATCGGGCGTTCTTCGCGTTGCCCACCGACATGGCCACCGCGAGCGGTCAGGTCACCAACGCAGTCTTTGGCTTCACGTCAATGCTCGCCTACGTCCTAAACGAGCAGGAGCCTGAGGGCATTCTCGTGGCATTCGACCGTCCGGAACCTACGTTCCGTCATGTGGCCGAACCTGAATACAAGGCACAGCGTGAGGCCGCACCCGACATATTGCGCCAACAGATGGGCCTCGTCCGCGAAGTGCTCGAAGCAGTTGGGATCCAGACCATCGATCAGGCGGGATGGGAAGCCGACGACCTCATCGCCACCGCCGCCGACGAACTGGTGACGCGCGGGAAGAACGTCGTCATCGTCACCGGTGATCGCGACAGCTACCAGCTCGTCAACGACGAACACGATGTGAAGGTGATGTACAACAAGCGTGGCGTCAGCGACTACGCGCTTTACGACGAAGCAGGCATCGCAGAGAAGACCGGGGTGTCCCCCGATCTTTACGTTCAGTACGCCGCGCTCCGCGGAGACAACTCCGACAATTTGCCCGGAGTCCCTGGCGTGGGTGAGAAGACCGCCGCCAAGCTGATCAACAAGTACGGCGGGCTCGACGGGATCTTCGCCAACGTCGACGAGCAGACGCCGAAGCTGAAGTCGAACCTGATCGAGAACGAGGAACGGGCGCGTAAGAACCTCGATCTGATGCTCCTCCGCCACGATGCGCCGGTCGAGTCCGTCGACTTCGACGATCTCGTGCCGAAACCGAACGGCGACGAGATGAAGCGGCTGTTCAGCTTTCTCGAGTTCCGCGCCTTGTCGGGTCGGATCACCGCAGCGATCAACGGGATGGGCGCGGCGGTCGACCTCGGGCCACAGGACGATGAGCAGGAGCTCGTCGCCGAGGTGACCGAAGTCGAGAACTCCACCGAGGCAGCTGCCGCGATCTCTGCAGTCGAGGCCCTCGACATCGCAGCGACCTGGATCGGGGAGCCGGGCCGATCGGCGCTCTCCGGGCTCGCAATCGTCTCCGAACCCGAGTCCGCCGAGGTGACCTGGATCCCGGGCCATCTGCTCGACGATGTCGACGTTCACGCGGCGCTCGCCGCCCACTCCGATGTACGCGGTCACCGAATCAAGCCGCTGATGCGGTCGCTGCTCGACGTCGGGGTCTCCCTCGATGGGATTGCCCTCGACACTGCGATTGCTGCATATCTCATCGACCCGGCTGAGGTGAGTTACGACCTGCCCGACCTGATCGAGAAGTACACGGAATTCGCTCGTCCGTCGGACGACGCGGCGGGTTCGGGACGGCTCGACCTTGACGGCACATCGATGTCCGACGCCGAACTCGCAGGTCGGGACGCACTCGCAGTCCATTACCTCGTCGAGCCGATACGCGCGAGTTTGCAGGCGCAGGGTATGGCCGAGCTGTACGAGACCATCGAGAACCCGTTGGTGATGGTGCTGGCCAAGATGGAACACGTCGGTGTCGCCGTCGACATCGAGGAACTCGAGAACCTGAACCGGAGGCTCGCCGAAGAGGTCGAGTCCCTCGTCGGCGAGCTTCGATCAGTCGCCGGGATGCCCGACCTCAATCTCAACTCACCCAAGCAGCTGCGCGAGTTGCTGTACGAACAGAAGGGCTTGACGCCGATCAAAAAGACGAAGACCGGCCCCTCGACCGACGCCGCAACGCTCGAGAAACTTGAGCACGAGTGGCCTGAGTTCCTCGCCCCGCTGCGCCGCCACCGAGAGGTCGACAAGCTGCGCGGTACGTACGGCAAGGGACTGTTGGCCGAAGTCGCTTCTGACGGTCGGATCCACGCAACGTTCAACCAGACAGTGGCACGGACCGGTCGGCTGTCGTCGGACCAGCCGAACCTTCACAACATCCCGGTGCGCTCGGAGGAAGGTCGCCTCTTCCGGAGGGCATTCGTCTCGAGCCCAGGGACCGAGCTGCTGGTTGCCGATTACAACCAGATCGAGCTGCGCTGTATCGCTCACCTCGCCCAGGACCCCGGACTCCTCGAAGCATTCAATAGTGGGCAGGACATCCACAATGCAACAGCATCGCGGGTGTTCTCCGTTGAGCCGGGCGCCGTTACAATCGACCAGCGGTCGAAAGCCAAGATGGTGTCATACGGCCTCGCCTATGGGATGGAGGCGTACGGACTGGCCCAACGGCTCAACATCGCCGTCGACGACGCGGCGTTAATTCTCGACGCGTACTTTGTGGCGTTCCCGAACGTGAAGGACTACATGGACCGCACCGTGGAGGAAGCACGCGAGCGCGGGTACACCGAGACATTATTTGGACGTCGTCGCCCGATTCCTGAGTTGCTGAATTCGAACTTCCGTGTCAGACAAGCAGGAGAACGACAGGCGATGAACGCAGGAATCCAGGGACTTGCCGCCGATATTTTTAAAGTGGCCTTGGTACGGATTGACGCAGCGCTGAGTGCGTCAGACGTCGAGAGTCGGCTCATCCTGCAAGTTCACGACGAAGTACTTGTCGAGGTGCCCCCATCCGAACGGGCTGAGATCGGCGACCTGGTCATCGAAATTATGCGTGGAGCGGCCGAACTCGACGTGCCGCTTGAAGTAAACGTGTCCTGGGGCGACACGTGGGCTGCGGCCAAAGGCTAGGAAATATAACCCGTGTCTGACACGCCGCTCGACGGACACTGGTTCGAGGACCTGGCCGACCACATGGGCGAGGCGTATTTGCGGTACTCGTTCACTAAGGGCACTGCGCAGGAAGTTGACCATATTGTTCGTGCGCTGAGGCTCTCGTCGGGTGACCGAGTGCTCGACGTCGGGTGCGGACCCGGCCGGCATGCGCATGAATTGGCGCAGCGTGGAATTGCGGTGCACGGGATCGACATCAGTGACCGCTTCGTCGAGATCGCACGTGCCGAGGCGCCGGAGGGTGCAACCTTCGAGCGCCTTGACGCCCGATCACTCCCGTTCAACAGCGAATTTGATGCCGTGATCTGCCTGTGTCAGGGCGCATTCGGGCTGATGACTGCGAGTGGTGAGGACGATGTTGTACTCGCCGGCATTGCGCGCGCCCTCCGGCCCGGTGGACGGCTTGCGTTGAGCGCGTTCAGCTCCTACTTCGTCGTTAAGTACCACGACGAGGCGAACTTCGATGCCGACACGGGGGTGAGCCACGAGCGCACTGAGATTCGGTCCAAAGCGGGTGACCCAAAGACAGTCGACCTCTGGACTGGTTGCTACACCCCGCGGGAGCTGCGCCTCCTGCTGAGCTCTCAGAGCTTCGATGTCGGCTCCATCAGCAGCGTCGAGCCGGGTGCGTACGGTTCAGAAGCACCGTCAACCGAGTCGCCCGAATTCCTCGTCATCGCGGTCCGTCGCTGACGGCCCGAGTGCCTGTACGGTCGGACATCCATGGCAAATCAGAAGCTCACCCCGCTCCAAGAAGTCGAAGCACAACGTCGTGCCGCTGCGGAGGCGAAGGCGAACAAGGTGCCGCGTGCGTTCACTGACGAACAGAAAGCCACTCGCAAGGAGCGGGTGGTCAAGGCGAAAGATGCGCTCACGCGTTCGGTCGGGATGAAGGGCGACCACGTCGCCGGAGCCCGCAAGGCACTAAAGAAGTACCTCCAGAACCTGAATGAGCCGAACCAGCCCGACGACGCACGGTTCGAGATGTTGATTGAGGCGCCGTTTAAGGCCCCACCGAAGAAGCGGGACAACAGTCGAGGTTTCTGAGCGACGCGACGAAGGCGAACCGTTGTCGGGTGCTCCGGACCATCCGCTTCCCGCCCGAGTGTGGCTGAGGCCCGCCGCTGTTACCATCCCATGTTGCGTTCTCGCCTGAGCACGCACGTCCGCTGTGCGGGCGTTCACCGATTTCGCATCCGTTCCGAAAGCCGATTCTCTTGTCCGACACCTCTACCTCCTCCTCCTCAATCGCTTCCGAATTCGGGACGTTCGATGAAGAGGGTAATTACACGCCCCGCGAGGTCATCTCTGATGACCTCGGCATGTCTTTCGAAGAGGCCATCGCCGGCACGATGGTCGAAGTCGAAGACGGCCAGATGGTCAATGGCACCGTCGTCAAGATCGACAAGGACGAAGTTCTCCTTGATATCGGTTACAAAAGCGAAGGCGTTATCCCGAGTCGTGAGCTCAGCATCCGCAATGACGTCGATCCCGGCGAAGTGGTCGGCATCGGTGAGGTAATCGAAGCGCTGGTCCTCACGAAAGAGGACAAAGAAGGTCGCCTCGTTCTCTCCAAGAAGCGGGCGCAGTACGAGCGGGCGTGGGGCGACATCGAGGCCAAGAAGGAAGCCGACGAGGTCGTGTCGGGCCCGGTCATCGAAGTCGTCAAGGGCGGCTTGATCGTCGATATCGGCCTGCGTGGCTTCCTGCCCGCATCACTTGTGGAACTCCGTCGTGTTCGTGACTTGGCTCCGTACATCGGGACCCAGGTTCACGCCAAGATCATTGAACTCGATAAGAACCGTAACAATGTGGTTCTGTCCCGTCGCGCCTACCTGGAAGAAAACCAGAAGGAAACTCGCGACCAGTTCCTCAACAATCTCAAGGTTGGCGAAGTCCGCGAGGGTACGGTATCGAGCGTCGTATCGTTCGGCGCCTTTGTCGATCTCGGTGGAATGGACGGACTCATCCACGTCAGCGAGTTGTCGTGGAAGCATGTCGATCATCCAGGTTCGGTTGTTACCGTCGGTGACCCGGTCAAGGTCCAGGTGCTTGATGTCGACTTCAGCCGGGAGCGCATCAGCCTCTCCTTAAAGGCCACTCAGCAGGACCCGTGGCAGGAGTTCGCCGAGGGACATCAAGTCGGCCAGCTCGTCTACGGCCGGGTTACCAAGCTCGTTCAGTTCGGTGCATTCGTCCAGGTCGGCGATGGCATCGAGGGTCTTGTGCATATCTCGGAGATGTCAGCGCATCACGTCGACAGTCCTGAGCAGGTCGTCACGCCGGGCGAAGAGCTGTGGGTCAAGATCATTGATCTTGACCTCGCCCGCCGCCGCATCTCGCTGTCGATCAAGCAGGCTGCTGAAGGTGGCGAGCTCGCTGCCGAGTACCGTGAGCACTTCGACATCGACGAAGCTGGCAACTACGTGCAGGGTGAAGCATCGGCGGAAGCCGAGGCTGCCTGGAGCGAGTACTACGGCGATGACGCAGCAGCGAGCGAAGGCCCGGCTGAGGTCGTCGCTGCGCCGGCCGCCGACAACGCTGTCGCCGATGTAGCCGAGGAGCCAGCTGCATCCGAATGACACCCGTTCATTCGGTACCTGACACCGACTGATTGTTTGACGAATTGGATACTGCCCGGCTCTGAGGAGTCGGGCAGTATTACGTTCGTGATCGTCGTTGGATTGACCGGAGGAATCGGAGCGGGGAAGTCGACAGTGTCGACGATGCTCGCCGAGCGGAGTGCGGTAATCGTCGACGCCGATCAGATTGCGCGCGATCTGCAGGCGCCTGGGGCGCCGTTACTTGATGCAATGGCCGATCGGTTCGGCGTCCGGGTCATAGATGAGCACGGTGCGCTTGATCGTGCAGCTGTGGCCGCGATCGTGTTCAGTGATGAGCAGGCGCTTGAGGATCTCAACGGCATCGTGCACCCCGCGATGCAGGCCGAGATCCAGTCCCAGATCAACGTCCACGCTGGCACCGACCGCATTGTCGTCCTTGACTTTCCTCTGCTCGGTGAGAACCCGCGCAAAGGGCTGGCGGCCACGATCGTGGTCGACGTCCCGTACGAGGTTTCGGTCGAACGTGCTGTAGCTCGCGGGATGGACGAAACGGATGTACGAAATCGGATCAAAAGTCAGATCACGCGAGAGAAGCGGCTGGAGGCGGCGACGCACGTCATCGATAACAGCGGTGATCTGGCGTCGCTTAAGGCGCAGGTGGACGCTACCTGGGCAGAGATCAGCGAGATCGCCGGCGACGCGCCGGCAGGGGATTTAGCGTGATGTCGACCACTGGAACGTCCGGTGCCGGCGTGCGGCGGTACCACTCGGCGTGGCGCGCACCCAGATCAGCGAATGCCGCGTCGACAATTTCCCAGTAGGTGCGGCGAATCCCAGCGGTGCCTTTGTCCCGATGGTGTTCGTACCGGGCGATTGCAGCCGGTTGCGGGAGGTACACCGCAACCGAATCAGCGAGTTCGACGCATGCGCTTTGGTCGTCCAACGTAACGCGGTCGGTGATGTCGACGCGCTCGTAGGCGCGTTCGCGCCAGTCGAGGTCGGCGAGTTCGTCGTCGTTGACCGCGAATACCACGCCGTTGATCGAGTCGCCGGGGGCTGCCACAATGCCGAGTGACACCACAAGTCCACCGGTCGTCCGCCTCCCGGCCTCATCGACCCAGTCCCCGCGAAGGACCTCGGATCCGTAGTTCCACGCCCGTCGGTAGTCAGCGAGTTCAGCGATGTGCATTCCGCTGCCGATTGAGAGCGTTCGACCGATGGTGGAAGCGAGTGACGTAGGTGACACGAGTGATCCGTAACCGAAGATCCACGTCATGTTCGTCGAATTCACGCCGGGTCCATGTTAGTCAGGAGTCCAGCTGTGACGGCGATGGCGCGTTCGTCGACCTGAAACAGCTCGGCATGGTCATCGGCTATTGGGAGTTTCGCTTGCGAATTGGTCGATCGGGTTAGCCACCACGTTCCGCAGGATACTGCAGCCTGCGATGACCGCTCGTTGACTCGGTTCTACACCCGTGTTCACTGTTTGCAGTTACGTTATTGAGTGAGCCGTCGGATCCAAGCCGCTCGGTGGGCGGTCGGCGTCGCGACGCATATCCGTGGCTTGACGGTGCCGAAGCCGAAATGCGGTCCGAGTATCTCAGCAGACCTCAAGGACAAGGTTCATGCAGCCCGCAGCAGTTGGAGCGTTCCTGCCGTCCTCGAAGTCAGCCAACTCCCCATTTGTGGGGCAGGTCCCGCCGTCATACTCGATTTGAATTTAGGCGACCATGTCGACAACAGCCCGAGTTCTCTTCGCATGACGGGCTCAACGTCGAACGCGCTACGAAAACCGGCAGGTGGCGCTACAGCTCCTTGATCACCAAGGTCTCGTCCTGCCCCGTCGGGCGCACCTAAGTGAGTGTTCGTGCCGCAGAGGAGGAGCCGTTGCGCAGCAACTGCACTGTCTCGACGAGTTCGTGATGCCACAAATTGATGTTTGATGAAGGGGTGTTCAGCGATTGGGAAGGGATGCGTTGCGCTGCCTATCAGCGACGCGTAGCACAGCTTTAGAGAGCTGTGGAGCTAGGTAATGGTGGCTTGTAGGTCATCGCGGAGTTACCTAGGCGTGACAGGGGGACAGGCGAAGATTTCAACGGCGCTTTCACCAGTCAGACGTATCGCACTTCGAATACTCGCCGCAGACAAGCCCGCTCCGAATCCGTCAAGGAGTTCATTGCCAGTCACCACCAACCACCGATCACTGCGGGACCGTAAGGGGCATCCATTCCGACCCGACCGTCGGCTGTGCATTTTGGGCTAAGTCGCCGCTGTTGGCGGCGCGCCTCCCAGTATCGACGTTGCCGTACGACAGACAGGCAAGGCGGTTTTTCAGGATGAGTGGAGCATCAGCGGAAGTGGTCGAGATCGGTGGCGATCTCTTCAGGGGTGGTCTGCGGCGAGTACCGCTTGACGGCGTTGCCACCGGCGTCGACGAGGAACTTCTCGAAGTTCCAGACGATGTCTGCGCTGTCGCCCTCGCCGGGCTGAGCACTCTTGAGGAATGAGTACAGCGGCGCCTCGTTGTCGCCATTGACATCAATCTTTGAGAACATCGGGAACTCGACCTCGAACTTCGACGTCGCGAACTCGAGAATCTCTGCGTCGGAGCCAGGCTCCTGGGCGCCGAACTGGTTGCAGGGAATACCAAGCACAACCAGGTCATCATTATTGTTGTAGAGCGTACACAGACCTGCGTACTGGGGCGCGAGGCCTCAATTACTAGCGACGTTGACGACGAGGGCGAGCTTGCCCTTGTAGTCGTCGAACGCCACTTGTTCACCGGTGATAGACGTCATCGTGATGTCATGGAATTTCACAATCACGGACCGTACCCCCTTGGCTGGGCGAACAGTCGCACGGGGGCGCTTTTGACTGGATATAATCTGCTCATCGCATGTCTGAAGACCACCAACCTTTGATGAACCGTTGGCTCCGAGCGGTGCATCATCCTCCCAGTTGCTGACTTGATGTCGGACGGATTGCTGACTGCGCTCGGACTCCTCGCCGTTGTCCTGCTGATTGCTGCGAATGGGTATTTTGTGGCAGCAGAATTC
>Ga0115572_10002859_pt1 | contig 13704 bp, 13 predicted proteins | sample COGITO_mtgs_1206_FD_88681 | JGI IMG/M metagenome (GOLD analysis project Ga0115572, IMG submission 88681) | Pelagic marine microbial communities from North Sea - COGITO_mtgs_120607 | ecosystem: Environmental > Aquatic > Marine > Epipelagic | place: Germany:Helgoland, sampling site Kabeltonne... | reverse complement strand
CCAGTGAAATCATTACTTGCGTAAAGTACAGCAATACGATGTATTATGAAGCTATCCCATTTATTATAGTAAATAGGAATGACAATATTGAACAATGCATAGCACAACAAAACTGCCAAATAGATTGATTTGATAATGTTCTTCTGTATGTATCTCTTCTTCGACGATGGTAAGTTGATATAATTGTACTGAACCCTACTATTTACTATTATCAAGTCGACAACCGTATACAACATTCTAATTGAAATACAAGACATGACAAACCACAAAATAGCGTAGAAATCGTACATCTGTTATAAATATTGTTTATTGTTTTTATAGTACACTTATCTCTTTTGGTTCAACTCCTTCGTCGTACCTGTCAACAGGATGTAAACTAATCACTGTCCGAACAATCCACAAAAAACATGCGGCACAACAGGCGGCAGAAAGCTAACTTTTTAATGTTTTCACAGCCTGCGGCAAAATTGGTCTATTTTTTCGAAATTTAATTTAATTCTACCAATATTATCTTCTTTATAACTCCATTTTTTGCCGCCTTTGGTGTCATCCAATGTCTTTATGAGCCTATCCATCATTTTTTCAATATTAATAAATAATTGTTTATAACTATCTCCTTTGAAATATTTTTTTCCTTCTTCATTAAAACCTAATTCAAACATCACATCTCTAAACAACTCTTCAAATTCATAGATACTTAAGATTTTATTAAATGGATTGTTTACGAAATAACAACCCATATACCAACAGTTATTTTTTGAATAATAATCATATATATCAGGACTATTTTCTATTCCAATCACTATTTGTTGTTGGCTGTGGTTGAAGTCATTCTTTCCACCATCTTCTAAACAATCTCCCAGATTCAACTTGATTTTGATAGATGCTGTTACTGGCGACTTACCAGTGATGGACGACTTACCAGTTTCCGCACGACTTGAATTGGACTCGGATGTCATGTTTATTGTGGTTTATATTCATATTTTACAAAAAACATAAAAATTCCTTACGCTTAAGCGAATTGTTTAAAAGACATTTTATATAAAATGCCCTCCTTATTTATATCTTCACCTCCAACTAATTATTATTCGGCACCGCTCGCAGGCTAAAAAATTAATTATTTATTTTTCTAATTACTTGTCGGGAGCTCTTGATACGGTGATTTATAATAAACTTTTAGTACAAAAAACCCTAAAATACCAATAAGAGAAGCACAATACGATTGCCAAAGCAAAGCGAATGTGTAACCTATAAACAGAACCCCAAACCCATAATGTTTGAGTTGACCACCGCTTCCACGAAAGTCGATGCCAACATAGTAAGAGAGCGCAATATATGCTACAATAGGCATGATAACGTGGACTATCAGTGGAAACAATATCAAATCCATTGGTACGTCTTGAAATGCCGTGAACAATATCTGAATTAGAAACTGTAAACTATTTACAAGCATAAACAACCCAGTTAGATGAACCAATTTTTCAAGTGTTCCGATGTGTTCTTTTTTTACGCCAGTAATTTCTGGGTAAGTAATTTCGATAGGCGCTCTGTTAATCAAAACAAGAATATACCACACCACTGCAGCAATTGGAACAATAAAAGACCACCATTTACCAGCCCAAAGCCAACTTTGTATAATAGTAAATGACATAAAAAGTAAATCGATAAAACCAAACGACTCTGCCATCCCAACACCGATAGATAAGGGAAGTGCTTCCTCGTCGTGATTGACGATAGTCAATCTAAACAGGTCATCGCCAATTATGGCCTTGCCTTGACAAGCGACGATCGGCCTGTAACCTCCGACTCCGAATGGTTCAAATACCTTTTCAGTAGTTTTATGTACCACAAGCTGTTTTGTACTGTCTAAAGCACCGTCAAGCCGCCTGCCTTTGTTCCATTCTGGGTCCGTGGCCCAGCCATTAAAGAGTGGGTCGCAGACAATGTCAGCGGCGCCGTGACCAAATAACGTTACAGTTAAATTCGGCTGTTTTTCGTAAGTGTCTGGAACGCTGAGAGAAAAAGAGATGTTTTTGCCTGCGGGCACATTCAAAGTTAACGAATAGCTCTTTTCTACAGAAATGTAAACTCCCCAACTTTTGCTTTGCGTGTCATCGATATGTAAATCATCACCAAAAATAGGCATGTGAGCAGAAATTTCAGTGACAACTAAAAATAATAATAACAAATTCATTATTTATTAATAAATCGTAGGGTTATACTGTAAATATCTGATATCTACAATTGACAATTTTTTGTTTTTAGGTTGATTTTTCGGGGATTTTTTTCTCTTCCATCTGTTTGTCATCCTTAAGTATTTGTTTGCTCATTTGTTCCATTTTCAGTTGTTGTTCCAGTTTATCATCACTAAGTATTTTTTTGCTTATTTGTTCCATTTCCATCTGTTTTTCTTCATTTGATTGATCCCAATTGATTCCCAATTCATCATACGATTCCAGTCTCCCCCCACAACTGCCATAATTGTACGTACCTTTGAACTTATCCATATCTTTGAATGTTTTAAGATTTCCGATAGTAACTCCTTTATAGAATGGTGTTCCAAATAATCTATGATAATTTGCTAATAAATGTTGACCAGGAAATACCAACAACCACAGATTCAACACGCTCATTAATGACAAATTGGGGTAAGGTCCGTGTTTAACCAACCACCGCTTATTAATCATTTCGGACCTGTCGAAATCTATTAACTTTACGTTATCTTCATCGTCTAACATTAGGTTTAGGCGGTTCCCGTCGTTATGAACAATCCCCACTTGTTTATCGAGCGTTTTGTATAAATCCCAAAGTTGTTTCTGATGTTTCAATAATAATGTTTCGCCATCTTGGTAATAGTCCACTAAACGTGTTTTTAAAGGCAACATTGCTATAAAAGATACATCGTCTTGTCCTCCGCAATACACGGCTTCTACAGGAACCGTCACTTTATATTTGGATGCGAGTTGTTGAAGTCTCGCTTGGTGTAAAAACCCATCCCCTAAATCGACATAAGGTTCCCTGTCTTCTTCTTCTTTTATTTCTTTCTCTGTTCGTCCAAGACCAGAACCACAGTGAGTCCCTTTAGCGGCTACTTTGATAGCAAAGTCTGTCCCATCACACTTAATTTTGATAGTAGTGCCCTGTCTACCTGGTACTCCTAATCTTTTAACAGTCTGGATATCTGATAATGAGTCTTTGTTGTTTAAAACTCTATCAGACCAATTTTTACCTAACTGTTTTACCAAACAGTTCTTAAAGTATTCAACATTGCCATATCGACGGTCAAATACATCTTTATTTTTAACATTGGCTGATATGAATTCGACATTGTTTAATCTTCCAACTTCCCATTTTTCGTCCAACTTATCAAGAAGTTTAACGTTTTTAATGGTTGTATACTCGTTGTGTAAATTTTCATAAATAATTTGTTCTTTATGACAAAACACCTTATACATCCTAAATATTACCATAATTATAACTATTTATACATTTGTTTATTTAAAACTCTAAGTTATGTTCGAACTCGCTTGCACAAAATCCGTGACAAAAAAAATATTCTTCAACCATAGGAATATCCTCAATTCTACCAAGCATTTTCTGCAAAATAAATTCTTGGTAATCTTCTGCAGTACATTTGGGATTGTACAACACAATGATTTTGAACATGCGGCCCGATTTAAGACTGTCTTTGATCAAAGGTTCGATCTGGCAGCCATTTTCGATGCAATGTCTTACGCCGTCGACCCAGCCTTGTTTTATCGCAATTTCAGCACAATAATCGACGTAATACTTTTGCGTAAATTTCCCCCAAATGTGCATATTTTTAGAGCCAGCAATGAAATCTGCCAGTGAAGCTTGAACCGGTAATCGCTCCCAAATAAAATCGAACAAATCGTTACGTACAGTAGAAAAATCAACGAAATTCCAGATTCTGGCACTAAAGGGTACCACCAGATGCTGCTGAAGCCAGTTTAAGTCATTTCGCATAACAGCATTTTGGCACGAAATTTGGTAAATTTTTCGTAATTTCTTGTCACAATAAATCGATTCCTCAATACAAAGTGGCAATTGTAGAATATCAAAATTCATGGATACCAGCCAATTCTTTATCCACTCGTCGATATATTTTTGATTTCCCAAAAAATCCGCTGCTTTCAGTGCTGAAATTGAAGGAGGCCCATTAATCAACTGTAGTTGATCTATACTGGCAGTAATTTCTGTAATTTCTGTTATTTCGTCAATATTGTCCATTGTTTCCAGCTATTTGTTCTGATATTTTTGATTAATACCTGCAATAAACCAGAATATTCTTAGCGGATATAGGTTTTTAGGTTGGAAATAAAATTTCGGCAAAAAACATTAGCCTGCGAGCGGACTGAGGTCTCAAATATTTTCTTTTTGGCGGGACCCGCCCACAATTTCGCTTTCAATTTCGCTTTCATTTGCCATTTCCAGCGCAGATTTAAGTGGTTCTCCCATTTCAACAGTATCAAAGTATGCCCCATTGTTAATACGTTGATTTTCACTAAGTAATAGTCCTACCTTTTCTAATTCCGCGTTAATTGCTTCAAATCTGGTTTTCTCCGTAAATTTGGAATTGTTCAATTGTTGCAAGCGAAAAATAGAATTGCCGTATTTACTATTATCCCAAAGTAATTTGGAGCTGTAGTACATTTGCATGGATTGACATGCAGGCAGTGTATTTTCTGGTTCATATTCACTTGTCCAGTTTACTATAGAGCAAACTGACGATTTGACCGCTCTTTCAGCTACAGTAAACAATGTTTTCGCAGGTAAATTTTTGTCAATACCCACCGAAAGCATCGCCATATGTTGCAGGCATTGTAAATGAGCTATACAACTATTATGCCAAGCACACTGGAAAATAGGATGATGCAGATCCGAATTTTTCCATTTCCAAGTTAACAAATTTTTAATGATCTGTTCATGCATTTGCATAGCCTTTGCGTATTTTGCAGAGGCCAACTTATAATCGGGCAGTAAATCATGACCTGATTCCAGAAACAGGCTCGCCTGTAGCACTTTAGGAACAATTCTTTCGACCTGCCAACAGGACGATGTTATCTGTTCGTTGTTAATTTGCCAAGAAAACATAGGTGTACTTTTTAATGGTACGTGGCGTTTTTGAACAAGTTCGGAAAATAGAATGTCAATCCCTTTGTTGTATTTTTCCAATTGTGTTGTTAATAACTCCTTGCTGTTTTCTTCGGAATCGAGAGACTGTTGAATACTTATTCTGTTCCTTGTAATAGCAATTGGGTCTTCGAGAAAATCTTTGAGTTTTTCAAATTCTACAGTAGATTTGATTTTGAATTTCATCATATGAACAAATGGTAACAGTTTAAATACAAGAGAATCGTTGTATTTAAACTGTTAATTATAATTATAATAAAAATGTGGAAACCGGGTGAGTCTATAAATGTCTCTGGTAATCCTGTTTTTGAATATACACACAAAAAAAACGGCCTACGGGTTTGTTTGTGTCCGATTTCGGGTACAAATTCGTGTAGTTACATGAGAGTTGTCCACGCTGGCTCAAAAGACGAAGTAGGTATTTCGAAGAGCGGTGCTGCCCATTTTCTCGAGCACATGTCATTCAGAATTGACGACGGTAAGATTTGGGAGTTGGCGGCCAAAGGGGATCAAATAAATGCTAATACAAATCTGGATAGTACAAAATTCTTTGTTATCCATTTGCCCGAACAAACAGAAGACGTACTTAAAATAGATGCCCATAGGTTTTCTAACCATTCTGTACCAGAAGAGAAAGTGGCAGTGGAAATGCAGGCAGTCAAGAACGAATTACTTCAGAAACACACTCGAGCAGGTCCGCAAATGTTCGCTGCAGCTGCGGCATTGGCATTTCAGTCTCATCCATACCACGGCCAAACAATAGGTGAACTCTCCGATGTTGAAAATTCAAAAGCAAATGAATTAGATAATTTTCGTGATCATTTTTACGTTCCGAACAATGCCACCCTTATTTTCACTGGTAAATTTAATCCGCAAACTGTATTACAACATGTTCATAGATATTTTGGAAATATGCAAACAGGAAAGAATTGTAATCCGGTACACTGCGCGGAACCACCACAAAAAGGCCTGAGAATGTCCGAAATAAACATCTCTGCACCTTGTCATATGTTGTGTTTGGCATTCCACACGCCAAATGGAAGGACAAAAGAATCTTTGACTTTAAAGGTAATAGCAAATTTGTTATGGAAAAATCGTAACGGGCGTGGCAAACAACTTTTAACATCGAATATATTGCACGATATCGGGGTGTACTGTCCAAAACAGCACGACCCATATTTGTTTTTTTTCCACGGAACCATGGGTCGTGCTAACCCTATGGTACCAAATAAAATGTTAGATACATTACAAACGTTTTCTACTGTACCTGTTAACGAAATTGATCTAAACACGGCCAAACGACAAATGGTAGACGAATGGGATCGATCAACTGAATCGCCATCGGACATAATGAATGCCATTGCTGCAGGTGTTTCGATCGGTAATTGGACAGAAATCAGCGATAGGCATCATATTCTATCATCAATAACAAAACACGATATAATGCGCGTAGCATCAACGGTTTTCAGAAAAGACAACATGAACATTGTCAGAGTTGTACCGTCCATTAAAGCACGATCTTTACCGATCGAAGTCGATACAACGATAAATCACTCAAAAGCACCCGAAATAAACGACATACGGGTCAAAACAGAGCCGAAGGCAAACTGGTCTATGCACAATATTGGCAAGACGACAAATGTCTTGCAAGTACCACAAGCCAAATATGCCCGTGCGACGATTTCAGCACGATTTGACCCACAATACCACGACATTGCCTCTTTATTTGTTAAAAATTCCGGTGAAAGGGGACAACAACAATTATATAATCTACATTCCAATAGAAATTTTGCATCCGACCATGAGTTTGTTCATTTGAACATGGAATTACCATTGGAACTTGGGAAACTGAAACAAGCAGCCAGTTTAATTATCAATACCGATTGGCAGAGTCCACATTTTGACGAAGAGGAAATAGAAATAAAAAAACGCCAAACAATTTCTGAAATGCGGACTTTGGAGGAAAAACAGGGTTATATGACAAAAAGTATGTTTGTAAAAGCGATATTCTCTAATACAGTGTATAATATACCGGTTGATCAACGAATAAATGCATTGGAAAGAATCACAACCGACCACATGAAACAATTTCATAGGAAATGGATGATTGGTGGCGACAACACAATTGTTACCATTGTCTCGCCAACTGAGGAAATGGGTCAAAATTTAGCCAAAATATTGCCTACCTCTTCTCAAATGCCTGTTTCAACAATGACGTGGAAGTCTTTACCGCGTAAAGCTATACAAAAACATATTCCGTTAAAAGGATATGGGTCGATAGCTATTATGATGGGTCAGACCATCCCGATTAAAGGTGATCACCCAGCATCAATTGCTTTGGAATGCGCTGCGGAAATTTTTGGAGGAGGAATGACAGGCAGATTAATGCATATTGTTCGAGAACAAAAAGGGTTAGGCACATATGGTATCTATTCCGAATTGATGACAGTCAACAGTCGCACAGATAAAATCTTTGTAATTAGTGGAAGCTTCTCACCTGATTCGATGCTGGAAGGAATGCAATGCACAAAAAAAATGTTAGTAGACTTTTGTCAAAAAGGTATTACAGAAAAAGAGTTGGAGTTTGCAAAGACAAGGATGATAGGAAGCCGAAAAATATCAAGAGATAATGTTACGGAATTGAAACTAGCATGTATAGATGAAATTATTAATGGAAACGACCCACACAATGTATTCGAATCATTTGACAAAAGAGTTGGCGATTTGACCGTTTCAAAAGTCAATGATGCAATAAAAAAATATTTGGATTGCACAAAAATGATTGAGATCAGTTGCGGTTAACATATTCTCCGATTAATCGGGTAAGATTTCCTTTACGCGTAACGAATATAATGGAAATGGACGAAAAAAATTCGCCAGAAAAAGTTTGGCGGAGCCGAGGGCCTGCGGCCCAAAGTTTTTCGCTCGCTCGCAGGCTGGCTAATGTTTTTTCGCAGGCTGGCCTAAAACCTATAACTGTTAGGAAAATTATTTTTTTTTTCAATTATATAATAGCACACATAAAATATCACATAAAATAACACGAAAATGCAAACAAAAATTAGAAAAATTGGGAAAACGTTAAAAAGTAAAATTGACCACCTTGAGGGAAATTGGATTTTACCTAGTACAGGATATGAAAAAAAATTCTGTGAGAAAATGGGATTTGATTTGAAAGTTGGACGATATGCCGATGCTATTTTTCAAGATACACATATCGAATTGAAAAAAGGCCAGGCCGGGATGTGGTTTGATATGACCCGATATGCTGAAATTCACCTGAAAATTGGTTTGCAAAACACATTAACCATTTTTCTTCATTATGATAAAAGAGAAATGTTTGTCAAGCAAATTTACATTATAAATACAAAGAAATTGATCCAATATCTGAAACTGGATACGGCCAGTAGTAAAATGTGTCTTGCAATGAAAGACCTCGCACCGAGACAATTAAACATACAAGCTAATGCTACAAACGTAGATTTACGAAATATGTCTGATATGATTATCAAATCGACTCGAGAAAAAAAGAAAAACAATAAAAGAAAAAGATGATCAAAATGATAAATAAATTAAGTATTTATGTTTCTATCCTATTTATCTTAAGTTTTGTTGTCAGTTTGGAAAGCGAATCGTATAAAATCCTATAACCGTAACGAATATTTTGGTTTTTTCGTATATAACAGTAAGGAAAACAAATATGCCTTGGCCTGAAAAATTTCGGGCCGCTTTCAAAAAAGGTGTACATGACATTCTGCAAGGTGAATTGCGCAAGTTGAACCCAGATGAAAAACACCAATTGTTGGCAGATTTGCGGGAACACGATGATTGCCCTGATGGATGGAAAAACATGGACTCAGAAAACATACCTCGGGGTATGCACCAAGCAATCGCGAGACTTTTGAACCCCGAGAAAGCAAGAGCTATCAGCGCCAGAAACTACAAAAAAAGAACAGCGAATGGAAAAGCACAAGCATACTCCGCCATAAACAACGCTGCCAGCGCCAGAACCAACGCCAAAAGAGCAAAGGCAACTCGCGAAGCCAATAGACAGGCCATTTTGGAAAACAAAGACCACCACGAGGACACTTGGGATGAAGACACACTCGAAAAAGAAGCAATCGACACTGTTAAATATATTGTCGATAAATGTGGTCCTGATGGGTTCGTTCATGTCTTTGTAGGTGCGTGGCCCGGCAAAAAATTGAAAGAAGCAGTGGAAGCAGAATGCTTTGGCAGAGGCCGTCATGCCGTGTTCATCGATGGTGGTCGCCGTGTTCATTACCATCACGTGAGTGATCACGTCAAACTTTTAATACCCTACACTGGTATTAATTGCTACAACGCTGATGAGCTTGAAAAACGGGTTCAAAAAAAACTCATCGACATGGAGTGGCCTCAGCACCGCCGCATCTTTGTTCATGCGGGGATGGGCACTTGTAAGGGGAAGCGGGACGCAAAAATACCGTTCCCTTACTACACAGGTGTTTTGGTATGTGATAAATCAATGGAACAAATTGGTATTCGCCTTACTACGGAGAAGGACCGTGCATCCAGAAAAAGAAAACGTTCTTCCTCTTCTTCCTCCTCTTCCTCCTTGTAGACATACAAATAAAAACAGTATAAAATAAATGTTGTTTATGAATATGGTACTTATAATTCTACTTTGATTTCATCGTCTTTCGATAAGATGTTCTTCACCATATTGATTTTCAGACTATTTGTCAGTTTGGAGAGTGAATCATCTTTGGCCTGTGTAAGCTTCTGGTAGGTTTTCTGAAGCTCTGAAACTGCGTCTTTGAAGACTGCGTTGATTTCGGTGACAGATTGGTCATATTCCGACACTCTGACTTCTAATTCTTCTGTCGTCAGTAGCCCAAGCTCCGAAATGTCTTGAATTTGTTCTTCGTCGCAATTTCTGAGTGTATTCACGTCACATGGTGGCAACAACCCTGCTGCGAAATCAGAGAGTGAGCCAAAATCGCGTCCTGATTTATATTCCTCCAAATTAGACGGGTCACCAAAACGAATCGCAGGGAAACCTTTGATACCGTGTTTTTCGCATAACTTCTTGCCTTTGCCCGTACAATCGGCTTCTGCCACGACGACAGTTGCCGAATCGACATATTCGTCCATTAATTTGGACCACGCCGGGGCCATTGCCTTACAGTGGCCACACCATCTGAAAATGTATAGAAAAAAAAGGATTGTTAGTGACGGTGAACGAATAATGAAACAGAAAAAAGCAATGACTTACGGTGCGAACATTTTGATGAATACCGTCTTTCCTTCGGTAATTTCGTCATAGTTATCGTGGGAGAGTTCCAAACTGTAAGCTTGGGTAAATAACGCGGTAATAAGAAGGATTTTAGACATGGTTTTAATAGAATTGAAGTTCATGTATATAGTTTTTATTTACTAAACATTTGGATTTGGACAACAATCACAAAAAATTCACATAATGACAAAATGCCACATAATGACAAAATGCCACATAATGACAAAATGCCACATAATGGCAAAATGCCACATAATGGCATTCTATACTATGCCACAAAAAGTATATAAACACTCACAGGTTACTAAATATGAGAAATCGTAGCTTATCAAATGAGGGATTGTCCCTGTATTTGGACGGTACAATACAAACAAGACCAAAGAAATGGTACAGAAATTTAATCTGCAATCTTTTTCATTCCGACTACGATGATCGGCTATTTGACGTTGTTTATAAAAGCAGGGCTTCTACAAAAGCCCTTTGTGCGGAATTCGAAAACCCATTATTGTCACAGATGCTTGATTCGGCCATTTGCAACACGGTCAGACTCATTCTGTCTAACAAAAACGATTATAGATTCTTCCTCGATGTGATGCAAAAAGCATTACAAACCAACGATCATACGACTGCACACCTGTTGTACATTGTATTGACGAATGAAGCATTGAATAAAATCAAAAAACCAAAACGGACAATCTCAGAGTTGGATAAAGTCAAAGGAAAATATGGATCACCAACGTATAAAAAACACATTGATTTTTGGCGCACAGTCCGTAGTGACGATATTTTACCCTCTGTGATAGCATTCAATAATTTCTACAAACGCCGAATTTTTATGATGAGATTTTACGAGGCAAAAGAAGCTGCACAAAACATGGAAATTTTCAAATATTTAGAACACGACAAAAATGATATCCTACCAGTATATGTGCTAAAAGAAAAAACTTCTAATTAATTCTTTGTATTACACGTATTTAAAGCAAACCCTACAGAACTATATGACAGAAGAAAAAACAAAAGAAGAACTAGAAGAATTAATTATTAAAACCTCAAAAATAGATATCTCAGATTTATTATGTCCAATTTGTGCAGATGTTTTTGTTTGGCCACGGAATTATGACTGTGGTCATACTGTTTGTGAAACTTGTATGTATAATATGGATATTCGTCAATTACCGGAAGATACACACATCGCAGTCATTTACCGTTGTCCTGTTTGTCGCGATCCCACGTTAAAATCCTGGAATAACCGTCCTCTTAGTTTTCTACTTGAACGCTATGCGACAAAGCATCCAGATTATCAAAAGAGAAAAAAGGAAGTAATTGAACTAAAAAAACTCAGAAAAGAAACACTGGTGTCCATTTCGGATAGTGTTGATCTCGCTTCTACTTGTTACGTTGCAAGAATTAATCTTGCATTGGATCTTTATGAAATATTGCTTGAAAAACTATACATTGCGGCAAAGGAAGGAAAAAATCATCTGATAATCACTGAACGTTCTATTGTTTCCGAAATCGAAAAAGTAGGCGATATTCTCAGCTACCAGCTCTTTTCCAAACATAATATCTACAGAATGCTCACCACCCGGGGTGAGTGTACGATCTATTTAACTAGAAATGCTTTTAGCTGGCGGCGAAACTTTGAAAATCGAAACTGGGTCGATCCGACTGGACCCACGATAGACTCGATGCGTGAAAATGGTCCACCACCGCTCCCAATGGACCCACCACCCCAAATTCCGGTGCCCCCACCGATTGAGACCCATTCGCCGCTTATTCATCGAAGGTCACTTCGAAGAACACCCGTTTCTTCGCCGTCGTCATATTCGCGAAGAAACTAAACACAGATATAGTAATAAAAGCAAGACAAAAATTGCAATAATAATATCCAAAATGAATTTAAATAGAAACAAAAAAATGTAATATAACAATATTGCACCGATAATCAAATGTTTTCGAACAATCTTGTCTGGTTTTGATAGAGATTCTCAAATTATGCATATAAATAGTATTAAAACAAACATACAACAAATGGTAACATTGATCGCAGCGGTTTCTAAAAACGGAATAATTGGCAAAAATGATCGTTTGCCTTGGCGTTTGTCGTTCGATATGAAATGGTTCAAAATGCACACTTTTGATAGTGCGATTATAATGGGCAGGAAGACCTACGAATCAATCAAAAAAAAACCGTTAGCTGGACGGTTAAATATAGTTTTGAGTAGAAGAAACGAAATAAGGCCCTACCAGGATAATGTGATTTGGTGCAACAGTCTTGACGAAGCAATCTGTGCAGCTGATAACTTGAAAATATTCATTATTGGTGGTAGTGAAATTTATCGGGAAGCATTAATTTTTAACATGGTCACGAGAATGATTATCACACATGTCAATATCAACATCGGTGGTGTAAACACTACTGAGATAATTTTGCCACAATATTTCAGATCAATTTATAAATCAAAGGTCTTCACAGAAAATGCGATAGAATTTCAATTTGAGATTAGTGTCAAATGATATCTGAGTCCTGCTCTCGTCCAAAAATTCTCCAAACTTTTTCTGACAAAATATAAATGTACAATTTCCTAAACATTCGTTACGCCGTTAGGAAATCTTACCCGATTAGGGTAAATAAAAAATAAAGATTGAATTTAACTTGCGCTACATTTCCTATAACTTTGTTTTGACAAATTGACGATATCGAGAGCTAAATTTATATTGTTTTTCCCCGGTTTCTGTGTATGCCGCGTCCATTGCGTTCCAACGACTGACCAATTCCGCGGACATCAGTTCGACGTTTTTTACTTTTTTTCTGCATATGGGACACGTTGTAGGTTCGTCGGATTCTCTTGCAAGCCATTTCCTTATATGTTTGGCTTCAAACGGATGTCTGCAGGGCAGACATCGTACAGGACAGCCGTCAATAGTTTTATCTCCATCAAATATTTCATCGTGTTTCAATTCTAATCCCCCCAGCCATGTCGTGGGAAAGGCATTGCATTGGATAAATTGTTCTCGCGTCATCGTGCCATCGATCTGGGGCATTTCCATTAGAAACTTGATTATTTCGATTTGACCATTCAGACAGGCCGTAGTAAGCATGGTAAGACCTTGCTCGTTTTTGTAGTTGACATAAAGCTGTCCGTCTCCGTCAAGTTGGTCGAGTGTTTCGGAAAAATAACCGAAGGCATGGTTAGACAGATCTGCACAGACCGCAAACAACTGAGTGTACCATGGCTGTATGGATGGAGGCAGTACGCTTCTAATTTGAT
>Ga0115572_10002850_pt1 | contig 13736 bp, 8 predicted proteins | sample COGITO_mtgs_1206_FD_88681 | JGI IMG/M metagenome (GOLD analysis project Ga0115572, IMG submission 88681) | Pelagic marine microbial communities from North Sea - COGITO_mtgs_120607 | ecosystem: Environmental > Aquatic > Marine > Epipelagic | place: Germany:Helgoland, sampling site Kabeltonne... | reverse complement strand
GTCAGCGACGGGTGGATTAAATGGAAAATGAGGGGTTTTCTCGTCTGGCGTGTGTGGCTCGCGTTGGGTCCGATGGGACGGGGCGGGAGTGACGGCCCGGATGGGCGCGGCGTTCGCGCGATGTTCGCCGTTCGCGCGGACGACGCATCGCGCGTCCGCTACCCACGAACCAATCTCTTAAACGCGAGACGCGGGTGTGTGGAGTGCGCACCTGACCGCCGCCCGACAGGACGTTCGCGCCCACGGTTCCGAACTTGAACTGAGGCGGCGCCTCGCCGCCCGCGGGGTTGGCGGGCACCCTCGGGGGAGGGACGCCCGCGGGAGGTCCTCCCGCTCCGCCGTTGCTATTTCCTGTTGTCGTGGTATCGAGGGGAAGGGTGCGGCGCGGTCAGGGCGGTGCCCGGCATCGGCGACGGCGTGGGGTCACAGCGTCCTCCGGCGGCCGATAATCTATCGCGAGATCGGCGCCGCGCGCCTGAGGGGGCCAGCGCGTTAATCGCGCGGGAACGGCGTCGCGGGTGGACGTACCTGACATGTGTTCGGCGTGCGAAGAAGTCCAGGTGCTTAACCGTGAGGTCCGGAGTCTCTCTGCGTGAAAGGTAGGGCGGGGAAACGGCGTCAGCGGCGGCTAGACGACGCGTCGTCCACGCGAGTCCAAGGCTCGACGCGACGGGCTGGATTTGTTGGTGGGTGAGAGACGGCGGCGATCGTTTATTTCCCGGGCAGTCTCACCTCGACCGGATCCGTCGGCCAGTCACTCACGCGAGTGTGCACGACGCGAGTTTAGCTCGCCTGCTCGATGTGTGTTTGGCGGTGGATGATGTCGTGAGTCGTGAGGGGCCGATAGGCGAAGGCCGATAGGCAGAGTGGCGCCTCTCGCGGCTCGGCGGGAGAACCAAATTACCTCTGCAGAGAGCACTTTACCACGAGCTCGGCGATTTCCACCCACGAGGAGGTTAGCCTCCGATAGCCACAGGTGACCCCAAACCTAAACCCTGTTTTTGAGTAAAATCTGTGACTGACACACTGTGTCGAAACTCACTGCGAAAAAGCGTTAACAAAAGCGGCGCACTCGACCTAATCCTCCGTCACACACACGGCTGGACACGACCCTTCCGAGCGTCCGCGTCCTCACCGTCCGTGTATCCCCGTCACATAACACAGAGAAAACATGGCGATGACGTCGAGCTGCGCGATGCGCACCAGCGCACCGTCGCGCCTCGGCGCCCGCGGCGGAACCGAGGGGCGGTACCGCAGGGTGACGTCGCGCCCGGTTGGTCGGCGCCCCGTTCGATGCGCCGCGGCGGACACGCCGACGGACCCTTACGCCGCCCTGGACAGGACGCCGAAGACGCTCACGCTTCAAATCGGCGCGAGCGAGGTCACCATCGAGACCGGCCGCATCGGCCGCCAGGCGAACGGTGCCGTCATGGTCACCGAGGGCGAGACTGTCATCTACACCACAATCTGCGCGGGCCGCGACGTCACCGCCGACGGCGGCTTCGTCCCGCTCACCGTCAACTACCAGGAGCGGTACAGCGCCGTGGGACGGACCGCGGGCGGGTACCGCAAACGCGACGGCGGCGTGCGCGAGAACGAGACCCTCATCGGACGCCTCGTCGACCGACCACTCCGCCCAATGATACCCAAAGGGTGGGCCTACGACACCCAAATCCTGGAGTGGGTCCTATCCTACGACGGCGAACGGTCCACGGACGCGCTGGCGATCACCGCCGCGTCCGCCGCGGCCGCCATCTCGGACGTCCCGCTCAAGAAGCCCATCGCCGGCGTCCGCGTCGGCCTCCTCCCCGGCGAGACGGAGCCTCTCATCAATCCCACGTGCGAGCAGATGGAGCGCTCGCGGCTGGACCTGGTGCTGGCGGGAACCGAAGACGCGGTGATGATGATCGAGGGCTTTGGGGATTTCCTCACCGTCGAGGAGATGCTGTACGCTATCGAGAAAGGCCACGAGGCGGTGGCGAGCGCGTGCAGGGACATCGAGGCGTGGGCCGAAGAGGTTGGCCGCCCGAAGAAGACGGAAAAGATGCTCGTCACGCCCGACGGCGTGGACAGCGCGGTGGTGGACGCGGTGGGTCCCGAGCTGGCGGAGGCGATGGCCATCAGCGTGAAGCAGGTGCGGGGCGCCGCGGTGGAAGGTATCCGCAACAAGGCGATCGAGTTGCTGACCGGCGGGGACGACGCCAAATTCACGGTGCGTATGCGACTTTTGGTATTTTTTGTTTTATTTTTGGTTTTCGACCCGCCCTTCCCTTGCCTCACTCTCCCATCGCGCTCAACGATAGGCCCTCGCCGTTCCACTCTCGTGGATTTCATCGTCGGCGGACGGCCCAACTGCGAGCGCGTAGAACAATCACCCGCGAGTGCTTCGAACGCACGCTCGGCCCACCTCGGGGTCGCACCCGGGCACTTCCGACGTCGTCGCTTTGCACGCACTCGACATCTTTTCATCAGTCCTCTATTTTCTCCCGATTCGCCTCCACGCCGTTCGTCCACTCCACGCGCTTCCTCGCGCTCGGGATCCACGCGTGACCCTTGACACTCACCACCATCGCGAATCAACCAACCATCGCAGGAGAACGACGTGAGACTCGCGTGTATGCGCTGCGAGTCCGACGCCTTGCGTTCCATGATTCGCGGCAAAGGGGTCCGCCAGGACGGCCGCGATACCAAAACCGTCCGTCCCATCACCTGCTCCGGGGGCCTCCTCCCCCGCACGCACGGCAGCTCCTTGTTCACCCGCGGCGAGACCCAGGCCATCGCCGCCGCGACTTTGGGCGGGCAGATGGACGCGCAGAAGGTTGACAATGCGACGGGCGACGGCAAAGACAGAAAGTTTTACCTCCACTACTTCTTCCCGCCGTCGTCCGTGGGCGAGACCGGGCGGATGGGCGCGGCGAGTCGACGGGAGGTTGGGCACGGGAACCTAGCGGAACGCGCGCTCATGCCGGTCATCCCGAACTACGAAGACTTTCCGTTCACGGTGAGGCTGGAGTCGACCATCACGGAGAGCAACGGGAGTTCGTCGATGGCGACGGTCTGCGCCGGGTCGTTGGCGCTGCAGGACGCGGGCGTGCCCATCACCAGGTGAACAAAACTCACTTACGCCCGCTTTTGCTTTGCATTCATCGAACCCACCCTTTGTTTCTTCTGTGTTTGTCTCGGCCCGCAACCGCAACCGAAGACCAAGCCCGGTCCTTAAGAACGCTTTCCGTTTCGCTCGCCTCGGCGGGTATGGAAAGAGATCGAGTCATAACCGGGCGAGATTACGCGGAATCCTGTCGAGTTATCGACGGGAACGCCGTCGGGTTCCGTCGCGTGTGAAACCGGAGCGCTCGGCCGGGACACCACTCGTGTCACCGTTAACAGACTGCTCTTTCACGCGACGTCCGAAGATTTAAACTCGCCACCAGATTTTCCAGTGAAAACTTTTCCAGTGAAGAGGCTAAGCCTTTCTTCACCCCGGAGACATCTCCGTGCTGACGACCAAACCTTACTTTCATTCCAAAATTCGCAGGAAAGTCGCGGGTATCGCCATGGGCCTCATCCTCGGCGACGAGTCCAAGGGGGAGGCGCCCGTGATCCTCACCGACATCCTCGGCAGCGAGGACGCGCTCGGGGATATGGACTTCAAAGTCGCGGGCGACGGCGACGGCATCTCGGCTTTCCAGATGGACATCAAGGTTGAGGGCATCACCCTCCCCGTGCTGCGCGAGGCGCTCGAGTCCGCGCGCGTTGGCCTGGTTCACATCCTCGGCGAGATGGACAAGGCGGACCCGCCACCCGCGGGGCAGATGAGCGTGTACGCGCCTCAGGTTGAGGTCATCGAGGTTCCCACCAAGTACATCGGCAAGGTGATCGGGAAGGGCGGCGAGCAGATCAAGTCGATCGTCGAGGAGACCAAGATCGACACCATCGACATCAAGGACGATGGCGTCGTCACCCTGACCGGGGGTTTCGGCTGCGACATGGCACGCGCGGTTGAGATCATCAAGAATCTCACGATTGAACCCGAGGTTGGCAAGACGTACCGGGACTCGCGGGTGACCAAGGTTCTCGATTTCGGCGCGTTCGTCGAGATCCTTCCCGGGGTCGAGGGTCTCTGCCACGTCAGCGAACTGGACGTCACGCGCGTCGCCAACACGCGCGACGTCGTCGAGGAGGGACAGAGGATCGACGTGAAGCTGCTGGAGACGAACGAGCGAGGGCAGTTCAAGCTGAGCAGGCGCGCCGTGTTGCTCGACGAGGGCGGGGAGAAGGTGAGGGCTGAGCTCGCACAGGCGAAAGCCCCGGCGAATGGCGACGGAGGAGGATGGAACAGAGACGACGAGCCGCCGTCGCGGGGACGACCGCCGCCCAAGGCGAGGCGCGGACGCAGCCGCCTCCGGGAGTGAGCCTCCGTCGATCGATTGATGTTGTTTTGCGAGCGAGTTGCGAATATTCTTTTGAAGATTGATGATTCTTTATTCATCGCGCTCGGTTGCCTATCTGCCTATCGCCGCTTGGACATCTTTTTCATCTTCTTCAGCATAGCCTCGCGCTGCGTCCCCGGCTTGTACTTCGAAGCCACTGACTTTGACGGGCTGGGCTTCGGTACCAGCTCCTCCGTCTCGCCCGTCTCCTCATCCTTGGGACCCGCCTCGCGAATGCCCTCCATCGGCGGCCCCGGCGCTCTCTCCGAGGGATGCCCGCGGGTGCCCCGGACGCTCGCGGGCGACTCCGGCTCCGTGTCGAGGTTAAAGTCTGAATCCGCCCGGTCGTTCGCTTTGAGCCTGTTCTCCTGCTGCAAATCCTTGGTGTTCCCGTCTTTGTTCTTGCCCGACGCGACGCACTCCTCGCAGAACCAGTCCTCCTCCGCCTCGATCATGAGCTCGAGCTCGTCGTCGGTGATGCCGACGCACGAGTTGTGAAACGGGCGGTCGCAGCCGTCGCAGAGCATCTCGTTCTCCTCCTGGTCCTTGATGCCGCACACCACGCAAGGCCCGTGATCCTCCTCCTCCTCTTCCTCCTCCTCCTCCTCTTCCTCAGACTCGTTCTTCTCCTCGGACTGGTTCTTCTCGAGCTCGTTCTTCGGCTCGGTGATTTCGTTGAGGCTTTTGTGCTTCTTGGTGTATCCCTCCTCGGGGACTCCAAGGATCGGGGTCTTCTTGGCGCCTCCCTTGGGTTTGGCCATCTCCTCGGATTTCCGCTTCTTGGGCTCGGGCTTCTTGGGCTCGGGCTTCTTGGGCTCGGGTTTCTTGGGCTCGGGCTTTGGGTCCTCCTTCTCGGGCTCCTCCGTGTTCCGAGGAGGGGCGGCGTCGGTCTGCTCGATGACACCCTGCCTACTCAGGGCGTACCGCGTGAGCCGCGTGACGACGGCATCCTCCAACTTGTCCACCTCGATGTGTCCGTCCTTCACAGCCTCCGGCTGAAATTTCTCAGTCAGGTTCAGCGCACCCTGGAGAGCCTTCTCGGAGAGCTCGCTCAGCCGCTCGAACAGCCGCTTCTTTCCCTCGTCGTCGTGCTTCGGGTGGACGTAATCCTTGTGGAACGGGCACTGCTTACACGACCGAAAGTGGTCGACGGCGCGGATCCCCCACTGCGCGCACTGCTGACAGGCGCGAACCTGCTTCTTCCGCTTAGCCTCCTCGTCCTTCCGGCGCTTCTCATCCTCGGCGGTGGGTTTCTTGGGTTCCTCCGCCTTGGCCACGATCGGTTTATCGTCGTCGGAGTCGCTGCCGGGGCCGTCGTCCGTTGTTTCCATGGGCGCGGCGTTGTCCTCGGCCTTGGCGTCCGCGAGCACGGCGGCTTTCGCCTTTGCGATTTCCTTCTCCATCTCGGCCAGAGCCTCGAGCTTGGCCTTCGCGTCCGCCCCTCGCTGCTCCACAATCGCCGACACGCGCGCCGCCTCTTCCTTCATCCAGTGCTCTTGTGGAGGGCGAGGAATTATTCGGCGCAATTTCGACCTGGGCGCTTCCTCCTTCTTATCCCGCTCCTCCTCCTTCCCCTTATTCTCGGGCTCCCCCGTGTTCCGAGGGGGGGGGGCGTCGGTCTGCTCGATGACTCCTGAGTATATATACGTGAGCCGCGTGACGACGTCATCCTCCAGCTTGCCCCACTCGATGCGTCCGTCCTTCACAGCCTCCGGCTGAAATTTTTCCGTCAGTTCAACCGCAGTCTGGAGATCCTTCTCGGAGAGCTCGCTCAGCCGCTCGAACAGCCGTCTCTTAGCCCGCTCCTCCTCCTCCTCCTTCCGTCGTTCCTCCTCCTCCTTCCGTCGTTCCTCCTCCGCCGCCCGTCGTTCCTCTTCCTCGACCCGGGCCTTCTCTTCCTCCTCTTCCTTGGCACGCGCCTCCTCCTCAGCCTTGGCCTTGGCCTCCTCGTGTCGCCTGCGCTGAGCCTCCTCGGCGTTGGACTTGGACCTGCCCAAAGATTTGAGAACCGCGTTGAGGCTGGACCCCGCGCCCGTCGCCGCCCTCGCCGCGCCGCCCTGCCTCACGATCGTCTCCGTGTTGTCCGTCGCCCATGACGCCATGAGCGGCGCGAGGATCTCGCCAGCCGCCGGTTTCTCCCCACCCGGTCGAAGCGGGTCCCCAGACGAGACCCTCGCGGCCCATCGAGTCCACTGCTGCGAAAATTTATACCGCACGTCCGTCAACATGCTCTGCACCATGCCCATGACCCCGCCCTTACCGGCCACCTCGCTCTGGAGACCCGGGCCGGTGTCCGTGTTGTACGGCATGAACGGCGCGATGGCCAGGATGTTCTTCTGCGCGCGTCGCTCCCAAACGTTCGTCCTGTCGTCCACCACGACGCTCATCTCGGGAACGTTCGTCAACCCCCGCGTGGCGTTGGCGAGTGACTTCTTCTCTCCGCTCCTGTGCTCCACGCAGACGATGCGCTTGTGAAGCGCGACGACGTCGTGTAGGGGCAACAGCTTCCCGGACGGGTCGAGCAGCCGCCACATCTCGTGAGCGTACTGCCGCTCCGACATCGTGCACACGAAAGCCTTGCACTTGGGTCGCTTGGGCCGGTTGCCGGCGTCCTTAGCCGCGGCGCCTCGGATCGCGTTCGGCGCCGTCCCCTTCTCATCGCCGCACAGGTACGCGTACAAGTCGTTCCACCCGGGCCGGATGTGGACGATCATGCTGGTGTCCGGGTTCTTCGGGTCGATCCGCGTGAAGACCATCTCGCCGCCTGTAAACAAAACACGACGTCAATCAAATTGCCCATACGAGAATAAAAAAATTAAACTCACCCCTCACGTGCGGCGATTTGACTCGAATGGTCGGCCGGTGGATCACCACCGGTTCCTCGCCCCCGTCCGGGTCCGTCACCAGCACCGGCTCCATCTTCGCCGCGATCCGTTGGGTCTGCCCACTGGCGTTGGGCACCGGCATGCGAACGCACTGCTCGTCGCGGAACTGCGCGAGTAAGTCGTAGTCGTGACGCAGGCGCCGGCGGTCCTCGCCGCGACGCCGCTCGAGCTCCACGGCGTCGCGCGTCGCCGCCCTGGCGTCCGCGCCGAGCGCACCGGGGACGGTCGCGGCGGCGCCGCCTTGCCCGCCGCCCCACCCGCTCTTCGAAGCGTCGGCGTCGGCGGCGGCGGCCGGGTCGTCGGCGTCGGCGGACCCCGCGTTTCCGCCATCAAGCTCTCGAGCTCTTCGCTCCATGGACCGCAGCGTGAACGCCTGCAGCAGGGTCTCGTCGAGGTCGAAGATGACCATGAGCTGCTTGTGGAGTAAGGGTTCGAGCGCGACGGCCGGGGCGTTTGGGCGAACTTCAAAGGCGAGAAACTCCGGCTCTCGCGTGTCCACCGCCGGCTTTTCATCTTTTTCCGTCGCGTCGTCCGCGTGATTTGTCTCGGGGTGGTCCCGCTCGTCATCGCGCGCGCGGGGCTGGATCCATACCGCGGCGAGGTGCACCTCCCGCTTGCGCCCGAGCGCCGGGTCGTCCAGGAACACTACCGCGGATTTCTGCTCGGTTCGCATCTCCTTGTGCAGCCGCTGCAGTCCCTCCTTGTTGCGACCGCGGGTCTCATCGTCCACTGCGCCCGATGGGTGCGAAAACTTTAAACGCATGCACGGCCCTCGTCGTCCCGCGAGGAGGTGCAGCGCGGCGAGTATCTCCTTATCGAGCCCGTGGTGCGCGTCCACCTTGGCCCTCCACCACCCGATGACCTTCATGCCCTTGGACGCCGCGACGTGGATCCCATCGTCGTCGTCGCCCTCATCGTCGCTCGGCTCGGTCGTGGTCTCGACGCTCTGCTGCTTGGCACTCTCCGCAGCTCCACCGGCGGGCTCGTTTCCGTTGTTCTTTTTCTCCTCGGCGCCTTCCGGGTCGGCGGGCTTGTCGACCGCGGTCGCGGGCGCCGCGCGCTCCACGACCGGCGGCTCGACGGGGATCGCCGTCACCGCGAGCGATGTGAGCTCGGGGCGATCGCTCACCGACAGCGTCGCCTCGAACGCCGCGCTACCCATCGTATCGAAAGTGCGTATGAGTATTTCAGCAGAGCCTCGTCAGCGAACCCTCGTTTCTCGTCAACCGAAATCTGGCGAGGGGTGCAGCGCCGTGGGGGTGCCCTCCACCGCCCGTCGCCCCACCGACGTCTGCGATCCGTGGCGCGCGAGCCCGACGAATCGCGAGTCTATCACCTAAAGTCTAAACCCGCCGCCGCCTCGCCCCCGATCGCGCGCGCGAGGCGTCTGCCCGGGCGGCTCAGAGCTCACTCCCCGTCCGCTGATGGGCAGATTATCGCTGCGTCTCTCGCGCCAGCTTGAAATGGCGCACGTTTCGGATTTTGCTCTGCTTTTTGCTTGTTTTGTGTCCGTCCCGACTGCGATTTTGCGACCGGCCGGTTGGACTCGAAAAGCACCACGGACTCGACTTGAAGCCGCACTTCCCCGTCGCGCCCGCACGCCCTGGAGCGATGTCGACCGCCTGTCGCGTCGCGTCCGCGCCCGTCGGTGCCTCACACGCGACGTCGGCGCGCGGTGTTCCCCGATTCGGGACCGCACACCCCCACCGATCCGCCGCACGTCTGTCTCCTCGCCCACACGTGACATCATCATCCTCGGGTGCATCAACCTCGATGGCCTCGACGTCCACGTCCGATGCCTGCGCGGCCGGCAGCGACGACCTCCCCGTCCGCGTGTACATCGAGCACACCGACGCCTATCAAGTGGTGTACCACAGCAACTACTTCAAGTTCCTATGGCGCGCCAGGGAGGCGTACGTCTTCGGAGGCGGCATGGCCACCGCGCTGGACAATCTTTCCTTCGATCCGAGCGCCGCGGGCTGGGACCACCTGGACGTCGTCGCCATCGACGACTGCAAGTTCGCCCAAAGCGCGGTGCTCGGCGATGACCTACTCGTGCGCACCACGCTGGTCGGGATCGGGGAAGGGACGCTGGCGATGCGACAGGAGGTGGTGCGCGCGGCGGACGGAGCCCTCATGCTCGCGGCGACGGTGACGGTGGCGCCGACCGATATCAACGGCGCGCCCGCGGCCATCCCGCCGGAGCTTCGCGGGGCGTGCGCATCGGGCGTGGGACACGCGGACCCGACGTGGCTCGCGGAGGCGGCGGCGTCGATGTCCGTGGAGGGCGATGAGTCCCGTGGAGACGAAAACACAGCTGTGTCGGCGAGTGACGGAGATGGAACGGCGACGACGGAGACGGCGGTTACTTTGTTCGAGTCGGAGCTGAGCCTTGGCAGCACGCGCGGCGCGTCCGACGCGGACGTCCTTCGATGGTTCGAGCGCGACCGCACGGAGGCTATCGGCGGCGCCGACGCGCTCAGCGCGTTGAAGGAACGCGACGGGGTCATCGTCGTCGTGAGCGGAATGGACGGTTTCCGTTGCCGTCCGGGTAACATCCGGAGCGGAACCTCGGGGCTCACATTGAACAACAGGCGGATGGCGGGCGTGCGTGTCCGGTCGCGGGTTGAGATGCGAAGGCGGAACATCCAGGTGGCGTTCACGCAGAGGCTGTTCGACGAGGACGGCGCGTGCGTGGCTCGCGCGGAGGTTGTGTGCACGTGTCTGAGTCGTGACGCCGGTCGACCGGTGAAGTGCCCGGATGTTTTGCTGGAGAAGTTCCGGGCGATGCTCGGCGGCGTCGGGGGATGACGAGCTCGGTACGAGTAAGGGTGGGCACGCGTGCTCACCGTAGCTGTAGACGCTTTGAATAGACGTGTTGGTGTATCATAGTTCGATGTCAGAAAAATGTGAAAACCTGCGACTCGAACGACGCGCTTTTATCTTGGCGGCTCTATCGTTTGGTTCATCACAGTGGAGCGCACCGGCCGGCCGCGATGGCGCCGTCGCGAGCGCAGAAGGATGAGATCGTCCAGATGGGTGGCAAGACGCTGAAGAGGGTGATGGATAACGAGACCCGGCAGTGGGTCTACCGCCCCGTGGACGAGAGCTCCGGCAAGGTGATCTCGAAGGAGGCTTTCGAAGCCATGAAGCGCGAGGAGGCCAAGGCTCGGTGGGAGAGCGACCCTAAGCGCCAGGCTGAGCAGGACAAGAAGTGGGCCGCGCAGCAGCGCTCGGAGATTCGCGGCGCGCGCATCGCCGATGCCAAGCAGATGAAGAAGAACGAGCACGTCCGCAAGCTCAAGAGCGGCCTCGTCGAGCCATCGCGGCCACGACGACGAGAGATCGCGAGCGTCGCGGTGCCGAAGATCCTCGCCGACCTCCGCGAGGAGATGCGCGTCGCCGCCGCGAACGGCATGGACAAGCGCAACCCCGGCCAGTTCGCCTTCATCAAGACCGCGCTGGACGCCGAGGAGGCCAAACACGACGCCGCGGTCAAGGCGGCGAGGACCAAGGCGTACGCCAAGGAACGAAAAAAACGAGGCGTGCGAGGCGCGGCGTGGGGATCGAGCGACGAGGGCGAAGACGCGAGCGACGACGAGGATTCAATCCCGCGGAGGGGATCACTCGCGGACCTGGACGACCCGGACTACAGGCGAGGGCCCGCGCCGGTGGGGCCGCCAGGGGGGGCATCCGCGGGTGGAGAGCGGGCGACGGTGAGCGACGTGATGGGCGGCGGCCGCACAGCTGGCGGTAACGACGCCGCCGCGAAGGGAAAGAAGAAGAAGCCGCCCGCGCGACGGACAGGAAAGGATGCCCCCACGGGTGACGCGAACGATGCGAACGACGGGGGTGAGAGAGGATCGAAGGCGGTGCCGAAGCCGAAGGGTGTGCCGGCGCCGAGACCCGCGGGTGCTAACGGCGGCGGGGTGGATGAGTTGTCGGAGAAGATGGCCGGCGCGAGCGTGGGCGACGGCGGTGGACGTGGTCGAGGACGGGGCCGTGGTCGCGGCGGAGGTAGGGGAGGGGGCGACAGGGGCGGTCGTGGAGGTAGGGGAGCGCCGTCGCAGCCCTTGTTCGATCCCAACGCTTGAGTGAGTCATTCTTTTTTAAAGTGCAGTTCACGATGTCGATTCCAAATCGGTGACTCAGCAATCCGCTCGGGTCAGAACGCCACGCGCACGCATGCAAGGCGCCGCGCAGGCCAACGCCACCGCTGACGTCGCCGCATCCATCAAGCGACCCGCGGCTCCCACCCCGCACAACACCCCAGCCGCCAACAAAGCGCAGAGAAGGGCGCTGAAGCCCCGCGGTGAAGGTGTTAAATCGCTCGTCAGAAACGCGTCCGTGGCCATGACCTCCCCGAAGCTCGTCGGCGCCATCGACCAGGGCACCACGTCCACGCGGTTCATCCTCTACCGTGTCGTCGGCGAGGGCGTCCTACAGCCCCTCGCCTCGCACCAGATGGAGCACAAACAGATCTACCCAAAGCCCGGCTGGTGCGAGCACGATCCGGAGGAGATCTACGCAAACACCCTGACGTGCATCGCGAAGGCGCTCGAGGCGGTGCCCGGGGGCGCGACAGCGTCCGACGTGGCGTGCGTGGGCATCACCAACCAGCGCGAGACCACCGTCGCGTGGTCTAAGCGCACGGGTAAGCCGCTGCACAACGCGGTGGTGTGGCTGGACATGCGAACATCCGACCTCTGCGACTCCCTCACCGCGGAAGTCATGGGCGGCGACAAGGATGCATTTCGCGGCGTCTGCGGCCTCCCCATCAGCACCTACTTCGCCGGCGTGAAGATGCGCTGGCTCCTCGATAACTGCGATGCGGTGAAGACCGCCGCCGCGGAAGGTGACCTCGCCTTCGGGACGATCGACAGCTGGCTCCTGCACAAGCTCACGGGCGCCAAAGCGCACGTCACAGACGTCACCAACGCGTCGAGGACCATGCTCATGGACCTCGCCACCCAAACCTGGCACGAGCCCACCGCGGAGAAACTCGGCGTGCCCATCGACTCACTCCCGTCCATCGTGTCGTGCGCGGAGGAGTACGGGGTGCTCGCGGAGGGTGCGTTGAGCGGGGTCAAGCTCACGGGGTGCCTCGGGGATCAGCACGCGGCTACGCTGGGTCAGCGCTGCGACGTCGGCGGCGCTAAAAACACCTACGGGACGGGTTGCTTCATGCTCCTCAACACCGGCGATGAAAAGGTGGAATCCACGCACGGGCTGCTGACCACGATGGCGTGGCGGCTGGGTAAGGACGCCAAGCCGGTGTACGCGTTGGAAGGCAGCGTGGCGATCGCGGGCGCTGGGGTCCAGTGGCTGAGGGATAACCTGGGCGTCATAAAATCCGCGTCGGATGTGGAACCGTTGGCGTCGTCCGTGCCCGACGTCGGCGGCGTGTACTTCGTGCCCGCGTTCTCCGGCCTGTTCGCCCCGCGGTGGCGACCTGACGCGCGTGGCGTGTGCGTGGGGCTCACGCAGTTCACCACGAAGGCCCACTTGGCGCGCGCGTTGCTCGAGGCGATTTGCTTCCAGACGGTTGACGTTTTGGAGGCGATGCGCAAAGACGCGAAGGACCTGGACATGACCGCGCTTCACGTCGACGGGGGAGCCACGGCGAACGGGTTGCTGATGCAGACCCAGGCGGACCTGTTGGGCGTCCGGGTGTTCCGCCCGGCGAACGTGGAGACGACGGCGATGGGCGCGGCGCTCGCGGCGGGGGTCGGCGCCGGGCTCTTCTCCGAACGGGCGGCGTTTGAGGAAAATCCCGCCGACGAGGCAATCGCCGACGACGCGTGGCTCAAGGATGAGCTCGCGAATCGCGCGTATTTCGAACCGGCGATCGGGGCGGACGAGCGGGCGAGGCGGTACGCGGGTTGGTGCGACGCGGTGGAGCGGAGCCTCAACCTGGCGCCGCAGCAGGGCGAGTGAGAGCGCGGCTCGATCTCGTATTTATCAATCGCAATAATCGTTTCAACTCGTTCCTAAATTTAAGTACAGTTCGTCGTCACATCGCCAAGAGCGCCAGCGCCGCGAGAGTGCCGAAGAGTGCCGACCCAAAGGTCGGCACCCCGGGACTCACGACGTAAGGCGGCAGTGGCGGCGCGGGGGGCGGGTACGGCGGCTTGGGCGGCGGTGGCGGCGCCGGCGGCGGCGGGTACAACTGCGTCCTAGTCACGCACTGGCTGTTCGGTCCCTCCGCGCTCGGACCCCCGTTGCACATCTTCTCGAAAATATCATACGTCACGTTGACCCCGTCAATCTCTCGAGTCACCGACGTCGTCGTGCCGCACGGGAAGCCGGGCAGCGCACCGAAGTTGGTCAGAGAGTAAGCCGAACCCGAAGTTGAATCACCATCCGTGAAGCAAATGAAGCCGTTATCGCAGGAGTTAGCGTCAAACACCCACATTTGTTC
>Ga0115572_10002849_pt1 | contig 13747 bp, 8 predicted proteins | sample COGITO_mtgs_1206_FD_88681 | JGI IMG/M metagenome (GOLD analysis project Ga0115572, IMG submission 88681) | Pelagic marine microbial communities from North Sea - COGITO_mtgs_120607 | ecosystem: Environmental > Aquatic > Marine > Epipelagic | place: Germany:Helgoland, sampling site Kabeltonne... | reverse complement strand
CCCCGAGATTGCGACAAGCACCTACCGACCGTGAATGCGCTGCATACTGGGCCGATGAGTGCTCTCGACGACCGACCGGCCGCAGCAAACTTCGTGCGCGATCTCGTGATCGCCGACTGCGAGCAGGGCACGTTCGGCGGTCGCGTCCAGACCCGGTTCCCACCTGAGCCGAACGGCTACCTGCACATCGGTCACGCGAAGGCGATTACCGTCGACTTTGACCTTGCGGCAGAGTTCGGTGGCGTGTGCAATCTGCGCTTTGACGACACGAACCCCGACACCGAGGATGCGAGCTACGTCAAGGCCATCGTCGACGACATTGGATGGCTCGGATACGAGGTCGCAACGCCCCTTTACGCCAGCGACTACTTCTTGCAGCTGGTCGACTGGGCCGTGTTGCTCATCCGGCAGGGCAAGGCCTACGTCGACGAGCAGGACGGCGAGACGATTTCGGAGCAGCGCGGCGGCTACGGCAACCCCGGAACCGAGAGCCCGCATCGCGACCGCCCGATCGAGGAGAACCTCGATCTCTTCGCCCGGATGCGCGCCGGCGAACTCGATGAAGGCGCTGCGGTCTTGCGTGCCAGGATCGACATGCAACACGAGAACATGCAGATGCGCGACCCCGTGATGTATCGGATCCGCGCCCGCCATCACCATCGGACTGGTGACGGCTGGAAGATCTACCCGACCTACGACTGGGCGCACGGCCAGAGCGACGCCATCGAAGGGATCACGCACTCGTTGTGCACGCTTGAGTTTGACGGCCACCGGCCGCTCTACGACTGGTATCTCGACCAGCTCGCCGACGCTGGTGTCCTTCCGTATGAGCAGCCACGGCAGAGCGAATTCGCTCGGCTTGAACTCACTCACACTGTTACGTCGAAGCGCAAGTTGTTGCAGCTCATCAGCGACGGAGTTGTCGATGGGTGGGACGATCCGCGGATGCCCACGTTGCGTGGGCTTCGTCGGCGTGGATATCCCGCCGAGTCGATCCGCGATTTCTGTCGCTTCATCGGTGTGTCGCGCACGAACAGTCGCAACGAGATCGAGCTGCTCGAGTCGTTCGTCCGGACGCGTCTCAACGCTGTGGCCCAACGTCGCATGGCGGTATTGCGGCCGCTCGAAGTCGTCATCGACAACTGGCCGACCGACGACTCGGGGGTGCCGCTCGTCGAGCAGGTCGAACTCATCAACAATCCCGAGAACGCGGACGACGGCACGCGGACCGCGCCGTTCTCGGGGCGGTTCTGGATCGAGCAGGACGACTTCAAAGCCGAGCCGCCGCCGAAGTACTACCGGCTGACACCCGGGCGTGAGGTTCGATTGCGTGGTGCGTTCTTCGTCACCTGCGTCGGTCTCGACACCGATGCAGACGGCAACGTGGAGCGGGTCCACGTCACCTACGACCCGGAGACGCGCGGCGGAAACGCCTCCGATGGCCGAAAGGTCAAGTCGACGATGCACTGGGTGTCCGCCGACCACGCGGTCGATGTACAGGTTGCGCTCTACGAGCGGCTGTTCAGCGCCGAGATTCCCGGCGAGGCGACCGGTGATGTGTTCGACGACCTCAACCCGAACTCACGCGAGTTGCTCGAGGACTGCAAGGCCGAGCCGGCGCTCGGCGATGCGACGCTGGGGTCGGTCGTCCAGTTCGAGCGTTTGGGCTATTTCGCGCACGACCTGCACGCCCCGCTGCTGTTCCACCGCACGGTCGGACTCCGCGACGAGTGGGCGAACATCCAGAAGCGCAAGGGCTGAACCGACTCAATCGGCCGCTTGCGACTCAGGCGGTCGAATCGTCGAGTTGCAGGCAAGGTCGGCCTGCCGGCGGATTAGCTTGAGGCGATGAGATTCACAAAGCTCTCGGCCGCGGTCGGTCTGGTGGCCGCAACGGTGGTCGGGGGAGTGATCGCCGAGGTCGGCGGGGTCCCCTCGGTGACAGCTGCTGACATCGCCACCGTCACGTGCGAACCGATCACCGCACCGGAACTCTCGGCGGAACGTTCGCTCGAGTCGTACGACCCGATGACGCCAGAGCGCGTGATCGACACCCGTGTCGGAACGGGGGGTGTCACCGGCGTGCTCGACGCCGGCTGCACGATCTCGATCGACATGTCGGACATCGGCCCGGATGACGTCCAGGCATTCGCGCTGTCGGTCACCGTGATCTCTCCGGTCCAGGGATTCTTCACAGCGTTCTCCTGTGCCGAGGGCCAGCCCGGCACGTCGAGCGTCAATGCCCGGCCGGGCTTCCCGACGCCGAATCTCGTCATTGCCTCACCCGACTCCACAGGTGAGGTGTGTCTCTTCTCGAACCGCGGTGGCCACGTCATCGTGGACGTCGCCGGGTGGTGGACACCGGGCACCAACCAGTTTTCCCCGATCGACCCGGTTCGCGCCTATGACACACGCGAGTTGGCTGAGCCGGTGATGCTGCCGGCCGGTGCGATTCGCGCGATCGACGTCGGTGGCAGGTTCGTGCCGGACGATGCGGTTGCGGTGGCCGTGAACGTGGCCGCGGTCAATTCAACGGGTCGCGGGTTCATGACGGTCTTCCCGTGCGGTGTGGAACCTCCGCTCGCCTCCAATCTCAACTTCAAGGCAGGCGAGAAGCGAGCGGTCGCGGCGCTTGTCGAGATCGGCGCTGGTGGCGATGCGGCCGGAAAGATCTGCGTCACCGTGAGCGCAGCGACGCACTTCATCGTCGACGTGACGGGCTACGACGCGCCGTCGTCGTCGTGGAGCCCCGAACCCGTCCTCGAAACGCTCCCGGACACGCGGGTGGTGGACACGCGCGAGCCGTCGCTCCCCGGGACACGATTCGACGGGGTGAACTTTCAACGGTTCGACCTGAGCAATGCGATCGCCGACCCCGACGAAACGGTGGCCGCCGTGTTGAACGTCGTCGCTGTCCGCGCGGACCGGGCAGCGTTCGCCACGATATATCCGTGTCAGTCGCCGAGGCCGACCACCTCGTCGCTCAACTACGACCTTGATCAAACTGCGAACCTGGTCGTGACCGCACTTTCCGGCAACGGTGAGGTCTGCATTTTCACAAACTCGCAGGTCGACATCGTCGTCGATCTGGTCGGGGTATACGTCGGGCCAGACGACTCGCTGGTCAATCAACTCTCGCTTACCGACGCGAACGGCCAGTTCCTCGTGCCGGACCAACAGTTCGAGGTCGATGGCCTCGACTACACGATCCGATGCGACGGTGAAACCGACCTCGGGTTGCGGCTCGGTTTGGCTCCTCGGGTCACGGCCAGGGTCAACGATGAGGCCGTCGAGTGGGGTCCGGTCGAGCCGGACCTGATGGTCGCCATCGCTCCCGACGAAGTCATCACCGTCCAGTTGCGGCGGCTCGATGTGGCGGACTCCTACTCGTTCCATTGCCTGCCCGCCGACTTCCCGCCGTTCACGGTCACCCGCTCCGGCGACAATGCGCCGGGGTGGTACCTGAGCGAACTTGGCTCGAAGGGGCCGGGATTCCCAAATGCGGTCGTGTTCATCGCCATCCTCGACGAACGCGGCGTCCCGGTCTGGTACAAGCGAACCGACCGTCGACTGATCGACCTGAAGGCGCTGTCCAACGGAAACCTCGTTGCGTCTCCCGTGAACGGTTTTGGTTTCGGGATCGATAGCCAGTCCGGTCACCGAGTTATAAATTTGGATGGGAATCTTGTCGCCGAACACCGCACTGATTCGGAACTCTTTCCCGTCGACCATCACGATTACGTCGAGGTCCCGGGTGCCCCGAGCGATGATCGGCGTGCTGTCATCAGCTACTCAGTCAGGACTGGGGACCTCACGAACCTCGATCTTGCGCAGACGACGAACGCTCCCGAGAATCAAATCTGCGACGACAGTGTCCAGGTTCCTGGCCAGCGCATTATGGACAACATCATCCGTGAGGTCGAGGGCGACGACACCCTTGTGTGGGAGTGGTCAGCGTTCGATTACTTTTCCGTCGAGGAATCGACGTATGCGTTGTGCTTCCCTAACGTTCTTGCCGACGAGACGTCAGGGTCTGACACGGCGGAAGTCGACCTGTTCCATCTCAACAGTTTGCAGCGGCTTGAGGAACCAGGGTGTGAACTCGAGTGCGACTATCTGGTCAGCGCGCGCCACCTCGACGGAGTCTTTCGCGTCAACCGCGCAGACGATGAGGACTTTGCGGAAGGTGAGGTCGAGTGGATTCTGTCGAGCCGGGAACCCGACCCCGACAACGTTCTGCCGAACGATGCGAAGCTGCTGACGATCGTCGACGACCCATTGTACGGTCCACTGCGGATGCACGATGCGCGGCTACAGGGCGACATCGTGACGATGCACGACAACCGCACCGGAACCGGCGAGCCGAGTCGTGTCGTCACGTATCGGATCGATACGGCCAGCTCGCCCCCGACCGCCACGTTGATCGATCAGATCGACAATCCCAGCGGAGCGACCAGCGGAGCGTTCGGGAGTGCGCGCATCACGCCCGACGGCTCGATGCTCGTCGACTGGGGGCAGTTGCAGCCGATGTTCATCGAGTACGACCAGTCAGGTGCAGAACTGATGCGGATCGTGGCTCCCGGCCAGGCGGCCTACCGCATCGTCAAATACGCGCCCGAGCAATTCGATGCCGAGGTGCTTCGCGCCAAAGCCGGCGGCTCGGTCGAGGCGCCGACCTGACGGACATCGATTCGTTCAGCGGGGCTCGACGAACAGGCTCTGAACGCTGCGGCCGACACGTCCGAGTTCGTCGTGAAGAGCAGACTCGGCGAACCCGGCACCGCTCGATTCGGTCGGGGTGCCGTACACGCTGTGCGATGACATGCCGACCCACTCGCCTGCGGGCTCCCGTGCGAGGTGCACGGTGAGGTCTGGGTTGATGTACAGGTACTGCTCGTAGTCGATGCCGCTGCTCACCCCGTTGCCGAAGTCGGCGGCAGCAGCGACGCGTTGCACTCCGGTTGGGGTCTCGCCCGGCACGATCGGCACGATCAGCCGGATCCACAGCTGGATCGGGCCCGGGTCGTTCCAGCTGCCCGCCACGATCCGGTGTTCGGCGCTGTGGCTGTGGAACGCGATCGCAGCGCCATCGGCGGCCCACGACACCCGCTCGTGACGACCCTCACCAGGCGGGCCGACCATCTCCGGGTCTGCCAGCGGGTGCTCGGGGAGCGCGAAGTGGCGGCGGCGAACGCGGAGCGCACGGACCTTGGCCACCTCGGTGCCATCGGCCGACAGGGAGGCAGCGACGACGGAGACCTTGCGGCCGGGTCGTTCGGCGACGGTCGAGAGTGCAAGGGGGGTCCCGACCGGAACCGGTCGGGTGAGTTCGATCGTGAGCCGCGTGATCAGCCAGTCGGTGTCATCGGCCGGCGCCTGTTCGCACGCCCGGGCGAGCAGCGCCGAGACCGGCCCGCCGTGGCAGTGGCGTGGGTCCCATGGACCGCGTGCGTACTCGGTCGCGGTCCACGCTTCGAAGGCGCCGTCGGGGGCATCGGCGGGCAGCGGAACGGAATCGAACAGCGCCGGATTCGTCATCGGTCCAGCGAGTGCGTCGGTCGTGGCGCTGGGGCTCATCCGGCTTCGAGTGGCTTGAGCGCGTCGGCGGCCTCGCCGAGGTGTGCGATCCAGGAGTCGGCTTCGCCGGGTTCATCGAGCGGCAGCACGACGAACTTGGTGGTGCCGACGTCGACGAATCGTCGGACCATGTCCTGGAGCGCGGTCCACGAATCGGGAACGAGGTCGGTGACGTCGGTGAGGTCGGGGCGCCGCTTGGCGAGCACCCGCTGCAGGACGTCGGGGATCGGTCCGAACGAGTACGGGATCAGGACGCCGTAGTGATCGTCGTCGATCGATCGGTCGTGTTCGGCGCAGACCCGCTCGATCTCCACACGTCCCGCCTCGGCGTCGGCCGGCAGCACGAACGAGGGCAACCAGCCGTCGGCAAGTCGACCGACCCGCCGCAACTCGCTGGGCGCGATGCCGCCGAGCCACACGTCCATCCGCTTCGGCGCCGGCTGGACGACGACACCGTCGTAGTGGAACCGGGGCCCATCGTGACTGAACGGCTGGGCGGTCCAGCACTTCCGCATGACCTCGAGTGTCTCGTTGAAGATCGCTGCACGCTCGCTGCGTTTGACACCGAATGCCTGCTGCTCGATCGGATCGACGGCGCCGAGCCCGAACGCGGGGAGCAGTCGACCGCCCGACATCGTGGCGAGCGTCGCCAGTTCCTTCGCGAGCACCACGGGATTGCGCCCGGGGAGGACCATGACCGACATCCCGAATTTCAGCTTGGTGGTCCGCCCGGCCCCGTAGGCCATGGCGACGAGCGGGTCAGGTGCTTCACCGCTGATCTTCTCCGAGAGCCAGAGCGAATCGAATCCGAGCGACTCGAGCGAGTCGACGACCGCTCCGTAGGACTCGTCGTGCAGCCGGGTCCGCGTGCCCAGCCCGTAGCCGATCCGCACCTTCATCGGCTCGCCGCTCATGCTGTGATCGCGATCTGCTCGATGATGTCGGCGGTCGGGCCGACCGCGCTCATGAACGGCGAGTGATCGGTGTCGAGTTCGTGTTGGCGGGAGCACCGTTCGGCCATGGCTCGTTGATGAGCGGGGTGGACGGCGCGATCCTGGGCGCACACGACGTACGTCGACGGGATCGTGTGGCGCGGGGCGCCAGACGCCGCCTCGGTCATCGATGCCATCGACTGTGGGCCGAGACGCGGGAGGGCGGCCCGCACGGCGTGCGGCGGACACGACCCGTAGAGAGCTGCGGCGGCCGTCGCCGGGTCGAGGGTGGTCGCCGAGCCATCGGCGGTCGGTACCGTTGCTGCAGCCAGGTCGACGTCGTGGCGCTCGAGCGATCCGAGACAACCGAGGACCGACTCGCCGTCATCGAGTGCGAACGCAGTGAGGTAGGCGAGATGGCTGACGTCGGTGCGTTCGGCGGCGGCCTGGCTGATGACCGCACCGCCATAGCTGTGCCCGACGAGCACAACCGGCCCCGCACCGCGTTCGGCAAGATGGTCGAGGAGCGACGTCACAGCGGCAGCGTCATCGTGGAGCCCCCCGATCGGTTCGGATGAGGCGCCGTGACCGGGGAGATCAATGGCGAGCGAGGCGATGCCCCGCTGATCGAGCTCGGCCTGGAGCGCCGACCAGCACCATGCGCCGTGCCAGGCACCGTGGACGAGGACCACCAGTGCCGAAGCCGGCGGGTCGGAAGAACGGGATGCGGAGTCGTCGGCCATCACGGTGCCGATGGTGGCACAGAGTCAGCGTGCGACGGCAGCCGGGAAACCCGTTCGAGATGCTGCCGGCCGGTTCCGTCCAGCGGCGGCGTCAGTAGGTCGAGCGGGCGGAGAGGATGACCATGTCGTCGATCGCTCGGCGACGGATCCGTTCGGTCTGGACCCAGCTGGCGACGAAGGCAACGACGATGACGGGGAGCACGATGGCGGCTTGGGGGACCTCGCCGACACGCGACACGGCAAAGGCGAGGCCGGCGGCCAGTACCGACAGGACGACAGCGAGCTTGACGGCGGCGGTCCAGGTTCGGCGGCTGACTTCCATGTGATCGATCATGGACGACGCAAGTGAAGAGGACGTCAACTCCTGCACCTTGTGCGCGAACTGTCACGTGATCGCGACAATTGTTGCGGGATCGCGAGGTGCCAGATGTCGGTCGCGTGACGGATCTCGCGCTGACCTGTGACCGTGTGATTTGGCTCTGTGAGCGACATCGACGATGCGTCGTTCGTCGCGGTGCGCGACTGGTTCGTAGTGTCGACGACCATGACCGGCCTCGATCCACTCTCCATGTTCCGACTCGATGGGCAGGTGGTCATCGTCACCGGCGCGTCATCGGGTCTCGGCGATCGTTTCGCTCGTGTCCTGCACGCTGTTGGGGCACAGGTGGTTGTCGCCGCCCGGCGCGTCGAGCGACTCGATACGCTTGCCACCGAGCTGCCCGGCACGTTGGCGATCGGGGTCGACCTTTCACTCGAGGCGGATCGTGAGCGCCTGGTTGCCGAGACGCTCGACCGGTTCGGCCGTATCGACGTCCTGGTGAACAACGCCGGGATCGGCCATGCCGTGTCGGTCGAGAACGAGACCCTCGATGACTTCCGTGAGGCAATGGAACTCAACGTCACCGCGATCTGGCACCTGTCGAAGTTATGCGGCGAAGCAATGGTCGCTGCAGGGTCGGGGTCGATCGTGAACGTCGCCTCGATGATGGGCCACGTGGCGTCCACGCCAATCAAGCAGGCGCACTACTGCGCGAGCAAGGGCGCCGTCGTCAACCTCACCCGCGAGCTCGCTGCGCAGTGGGGTCGGAAGGGCATCCGGGTGAACACGCTCAGTCCGGGCTGGTTCAAGTCGGAGATGACGGGTGACATGGACACCGACGAGTCGAGTCAGCGCTTCGTGCAGAACAACTCGATGATTCCGCGGATGGGGAACGAGGACGAACTCGACGGGGCATTGTTGCTCTTGGCGAGTGGGGCCGGTGGGTACATGACCGGGCACAGCTTGCTCGTCGACGGTGGCTGGACTGCTCGCTGACGCTGCGTCGGCGATCCCGCGAGATGGCAGGATGACCCGGTGCCCGACCTGATCGATCCGTTCAAGCAGCGACCGCTTCGGCGCTGTGTCCGTGCCGTAGCAATGGTGCTCGGCATCGGCCTGCTCGGCATGCTCGCCGGGTGTGGCGAGGAGGAGCAGGGTGGTCTGCAGGCGGCCAGCCCTGGGCCCGACGCGACCGTCGGTGGCGAAATCGACCAGATCGAGTTGCTCTACGACGACATCATCGCGTCAGTCGGCGGGACGGTGACGGGACCGAGTGGCGAGGCGCTCGATGCCGAGTTCGTCGTCGACAATCAGATTCGTGCGCTGGTCGAGTTGGTCGAGCTGCTGAGTGAGCCGGGCGAGTACACGGTGCGCAGCGCGGTGGTGTCGGTCGTCGGCGATGAAATCGACGAGTCGTATGTGTTCACCTACGAGCCCGATGCCGCGCCGCCTCAGCTCGTGTTCCCGCCGGAGGAAGACGCCGGATCGCCATGGTTGTTGTGGACCCTGATCATTGCGGGTGTGGCAGTGATCATCGTCTTGCTCGCACGACTGGCCGTCTCGATGCGCCGCCTGCGGGAGTCCTTGCCGTCGTGACCTGGCAATTCTGACTCGTCACCAGGATTCGTGATGATCGAACTTGTGTTCGCAGCACATATGTTCGATGATGGTGGGGATGGGATTCAACAACCCGTCCTGGTCGTGGAGCGAACTCGAGTCGGCGCTGTCCGACCGGGATCGGACTCCGCAGGCGCCACGCACCGGTCGTGACGGGCGCGCCCCGGGATCGCCGTCGTGGAACTCGGGAGGCGACGCTCCTGGCTGGAGTCGGAAGCGCCAGCCGTTCGAGGCGCCGGCCGGTGTCGAACGCGCACCGGCCGGCATTGCCGTCCCCTACGCGGAACTTCACTGCCACTCGAACTTCTCGTTCCTCGACGGGGCATCGCACCCAGAAGAGCTTGCCACCGAGGCCGCTCGCCTCGGGCTGGAGGCATTGGCGGTCACCGATCACAACGGTTTCTACGGTGTGGTTCGTTTCACCGAAGCTGCAAAGGCGGTGGGCCTGCCGACAATTTTCGGCAGTGAGATCACGGTGCTCGATGGCCGCATCGACGTCGACAGCCTGCCGCTCGGCCGTGTTGCCCGCGCCGAGCATGAAACCATCGCCCAGTTCGACACCGGTCTCGTGCCCGATTCGCATGCACCCGACCCGGGTGGGACTCATCTGCTGGCGCTTGCCGATGGGCCCGAGGGATATGCCCGCCTCGCCCGCGTGATCAGTCAGGGTCATCTGGCGGGTGAGAAGGGTGCTCCTCGGTTCGCGTTCGACGATCTTGCCGACGGTCTGGCCGGTCACGCATGGATGCTGACCGGTTGCCGCAAGGGAGCGGTCCCGGCGGCGTTGGTTGCCGATGGGCCGGAGGCTGCGCGTCGCGAACTCGAACGCCTCGTCGACGCGTTCGGCCGGGACCGGGTTCTGGTCGAACTGTGGGACCACGGCGAGCCGACCGACACCGTCCGCAACGACGCGCTCTACGAGCTGGCTTGCCTTGTCGGCGTCGGCTGCGTGGCGACGAACAACGTGCACTACGCGACTCCTCCGCAACGCAAGCTTGCAACGGCGCTCGCGGCGGTCAGGTCCCGGCGCAGCCTCGACGACATCGACGCGTGGCTGCCGTCGGGGGCTGGTGCGCACCTGCGCTCGGGTGCCGAACAGGCCCAGCGGTTCCGGCGTTACCCGGGGGCGGTCGAGATGACGGTCGAGATCGCCCGGGCGGCAGCGTTCGACCTGTCGTTGGTGGCGCCGAACCTCCCGCCGTTTCCGTGTCCCAACGATCACGATGGTCGTCCGGTCTCCGAGATGGGGTATCTGCGCCAGCTCGTCGACGACGGGGCGGGCCGCCGGTACGGGGAGCGGCCAGGCCCTGCCTCCGAGGCGAACGGGATGGTGGGTGAGGACCTCTCACTGCGCGCCCGGGCGTGGAAGACGATCGATCACGAGCTCGCGCTGATCGAAAAGCTTGACTTCGCCGGGTACTTCCTGATCGTCTGGGATCTCGTCGAGTTCTGTCGACGTTCGAACATCTATTGCCAGGGACGGGGAAGTGCTGCGAACTCGGCGGTGTGTTACGCCCTCGGGGTCACCGCCGCCGATGCGGTGTCGCTCGGGCTGCTGTTCGAGCGGTTCCTGTCGCCGGAACGCGACGGCCCGCCCGACATCGACATCGACATCGAGAGCGACCGACGCGAAGAGGTCATCCAGTACGTGTACGAGACCTACGGTCGTCATCACACGGCACAGGTCGCGAACGTGATCACGTATCGGTCGCGGTCGTCGATCCGGGACATGGCCAAGGCGCTCGGCTACGAGCCGGGTCAGCAGGACGCGTGGTCGAAACAGGTCGATGCGTGGGGCAACGTGGCGGCCACGGCCGAGCAGGACGACTGCACGATCCCGCCGGCGGTGCTGGAGTTGGCCGCACAGGTCGAGGACGCTCCACGCCATCTCGGGATCCACTCGGGTGGGATGGTGATCTGCGACCGTCCCGTCGTCGAGGTGTGCCCGGTCGAGTGGGGGCGGATGAACAAGCGGTCGGTGCTGCAGTGGGATAAGGACGACTGTGCGGCGACCGGGCTGGTGAAGTTCGACCTGCTCGGACTCGGGATGCTCTCTGCGCTCCACTACGCCGTCGATCTCGTGCGTGAGCACCGCGGCTACGGGATCGACCTCGCGACGATCCCGCAAGACGACGAGGTGTACTCGATGCTCTGCCGAGCCGACACCGTTGGCGTCTTCCAGATCGAATCGCGCGCCCAGATGGCCACCCTGCCGCGGCTCAAGCCACGGAAGTTCTACGACCTCGTGGTCGAAGTCGCCCTGATCCGACCCGGTCCGATTCAGGGCGGTTCGGTGCACCCCTACATCCGTCGGCGCAACGGGCAGGAGCCGATCACCTACCTGCATCCGCTGCTCGAGAACTCGCTTGCCAAGACCCTCGGTGTGCCGCTGTTCCAGGAGCAGATGATGCAGATGGCGATCGACATTGCGAGCTTCACGCCGGCCGAAGCCGACGAGTTGCGGCAGGCGATGGGGTCGAAACGCTCGGCCCGCCGGATGGAGGCGCTCAAGCAGCGTTTGTACGCAGGGATGGAAGGCAACGGCATCGTCGGTGAGGTCGCCGACGAGCTGTACGAGAAGCTGAAGGCGTTCGCCAACTACGGGTTCCCGGAGTCGCACTCGGTGTCGTTCGCCTACCTGGTCTATGCGTCGAGTTGGATCAAGTACTACGAACCTGCCGCGTTCTGTGCGGCGTTGATCAATGCGCAGCCAATGGGTTTCTGGTCGCCGCACACGCTGGTCCAAGACGCCCGCCGTCACGGCGTGACCGTGCAGACGCCCGACCTCAACGCATCAGGGGCTGGGGCGACGCTCGAGCCGTGTGCAGGGTCGCTGGGGTCGACGGCTCGCCCGGTGTCGCACGGTTTTGCCACGGAACCGTCGGTCGAGCAGTCGCTGGGTGAGGGACTGGCCGTGCGGCTCGGGCTGGGGTCGGTCCGCTCGATCGGGTCGGACCTGGCCGACGAGATCGAAGCCGAACGGAAGCGGGGCGTGCCGTACTCCGACACCGAGGATCTCGTCCGCCGGGTGCCGTCGCTTACGCTCGGCAACCTCGAGGCGATGGCGACAGCCGGGGTATTCGAGGAGTGCTTCGGGCTGGATCGTCGTGAGTCGTTGTGGACCGTCGGAGCGACCGCTCAGTCGCGGCCGGGTCGTTTGGAGGGCGTGGTCACCGGAGCCGACTCCCCGCGCCTGCCGGGCATGACCCCGGTCGAGGTGGCGGTCGCCGACCTGTGGGCGACCGGGGTGTCGCCCGAGGGGCACCCGACGATCTTCGTTCGTCAGGAGATGAACCGGCTGGGGGTGCTCACCTCGAAGGAGTTGTGGGACGCCGAACCGACCAGCACCGTGCGTGTCGCCGGTGTGGTCACGCACCGCCAGCGGCCGATGACCGCGCAGGGCACCACCTTCCTCAACCTCGAGGACGAGTTCGGGCTGATCAACGTCGTGGTGTCGAAAGGCTGCTGGGCGCGCTTCCGTAAGGTCGCCCGAGCGGCGCCGGCCATGTTGATCCGCGGGCGACTCGAGCGAGCCGAGGGTGTGGTCAACATCGTCGCCGACCACCTGGCCCCGCTCCCCATGCCTGGCAAGACGACCAGCCGCGACTTCCGCTAACGATTTGCCCCGTCCCGGCACCGGCAAATCACAGTGATTTGCTGGTGCCGGGACACTGCAAATCGTTGGCAAATCAGGGGATGGAGATGACGACGAGGTCGGTGGGGTGTTGGTGTTCGTGGGGGAGGAGGGTGGTGACCTCCCGCCGGTTGCCGACGACCTGAACGAGCACGAGACCCTTGGAGGTTTCGATGACGCCCTTGACGCGGGCGATGTGGCCGCCGATGTGCTGGGGGAGTGAGTCGAGCAACGAGTCGATGCCGGCGCGGTCGAGCGGTCCGTCGACGGGAACGGTGTTGGTCTCGTGCAGGTCGAACAACGTCGGCCCCGGCACCTTGGCAGCATCGCCGGCGCGGTGCCCCCCGAGCGCAAGGAAGCGGCCCAGCGCTCCCGGCCCGTGCTCTGCCGTGCTGACGAGCGGGACGCCGGGAGCGAGCACGGCGAGGCGCGCTCGGGCCGCTGCGGTCACCGTCGGCTCGGCGAGGTCGGTCTTGGTCAACACCAGCAGGTCGGCCTCGGTGACTTGACGATCGAGATGCACTCGAATCCACTCCGGCATCGAGTTGTCGACGACTTGATCCGCTGCGGCCACGACGACCACGCCGTCCAGGAGAAACCCCGCCGAGGATCCCCACGGAACCACATTGGCCGGCTCGGCAACCCCACTCAGCTCCACGACCACGTGCTCTGGTGGCTCAACCCGCGAACGGACCTGGTCAAAGGCGGCACCGAACCCGTCGATCGACGAGCAGCACACGCAACCATCGGTCAATTCGATCGTGTCGCCCGAACGTTTGCGAATCAGTGCCGCGTCGATGTTGATCGAGCCGACATCATTGACGATCACGGCGATCGGACGGTCGGCCTCGGCGAGCACCTCATTGATCGCCGTCGTCTTGCCGGCACCGAGGTAGCCGGCCACGAACGTGATCGGGACCCGCCT
>Ga0115572_10002848_pt1 | contig 13748 bp, 10 predicted proteins | sample COGITO_mtgs_1206_FD_88681 | JGI IMG/M metagenome (GOLD analysis project Ga0115572, IMG submission 88681) | Pelagic marine microbial communities from North Sea - COGITO_mtgs_120607 | ecosystem: Environmental > Aquatic > Marine > Epipelagic | place: Germany:Helgoland, sampling site Kabeltonne... | reverse complement strand
TCGCTGGGGTATAGGTACAGCAGCCGCACGCGGTCGACCGTCGACGCCACCGCGTCGACTAGCGGCACGATCGACCCGGCGCCCAGTTTGTTTGGGCGGTCCTTACCGTACGACGCCAAGTCCTGGGCGACCAGGACAATCTCGCGCGCTTCGGTCTGGCGGACCTCGTCCATGATCGACTCGATGTCCCTGCTGCGCTGCGGGCCCCGAAAGCTGGGAATCGCGCAGAAGCCACACGAACGATCGCACCCTTCTGCGATCTTCACATAGGCCCACGGCGCCATCGTCTTCGGCCGTGGCAGGTTAAGCAGGTCAAAGTCGGGCACTGCTGTCGACGAAACCGGTATCAGCCTTCGGGTCGATGCTGCTCCGATGGAAACATCGGTGCCATCGCGCTCTGCGGGGGCGAGGTTGAACGCCTGCCCGAATCCTGCGATCTGATCAACTTCCGGAAGCGCCTCAGCAAGTTCAGAGCCGTACCGCTCGGCCATACAGCCCGTGACGATCAGTCGACTGTCGGAAGCTCGCTGTTCGTCAAGTGTAAGGATGGTGTCGATCGACTCCTGCCGGGCCTCGCCGATGAACGCGCAGGTGTTGACAACGACGAGATCGGCGGCGGCAGCGTTACCGGTCATCTCCATGCCGTCGGCCACGAGCGCGCCGACGAGCTTGTCGGAGTCGACGTCGTTCTTTGGACAGCCGAGCGTTTCGATGTAGAAGCGCTTCACAAGAGCACGCTATCGCTCCCGCACGTCACCAAACCGCGACTCGAATTCCAACAACCTCGGACTGCTGACCCAGAAATCCAACCAATGGACCGGCCAGACCGATCAACTCGTACGCGCAGTAACGCCAAAACCGGCTCTGCTCAGTGCACGCCAGATATCACGGCGAGAGCGGGGTGACCGTGGATCGGAACTTTTCCATCAGGTAGGCGCCAGCCAACACCGGCTGATGGCGGGATCTTTCGCCGTCGGCAACGATGCACTCGACGCGGGCGTCCCAGTTTGCATTGTGAAAAAACGGCATGGTCAGCCGCCGCTGAGCGAAGCGCCCCTCGGGAACCACGACCCGATGCATCGTTGAGCGCCAGCGATCATTACTCCAACGCTGCATCAGATCACCGAGGTTGATCACCAACGCGCCATCCGGTGCCTCAACATCGAGCCATAATCCGTCAGATGATCGCACTTGGAGACCAGGCTCGGCGTCGAGCCGCAGGATCGTGAGCGTGCCATAGTCGGTGTGGGCACCGGCGCGCAGTTCACCCGTTTGCGGCGCTGCCGCAAGCGGCGGGTAGTGCGCGATCCGGAGCGCAGAGCCGTGCACGTCGATGAATGGTTCGAACCAGTCGCAGTCGAGATGAAGTGCAATCGCGAAGCCACTCATGACCGTCGCCGCGAGATCGGCCATCGCAAGGTAGTAGCCCTCAAGTGCCGGACGCAGCTCGGGCATCGCCAACGGCCATACTGTTGGAGCCCACACATCACGCTCGTCAGGGTCCATCATCTCCGCCAGAGGCCGTGGGGGCAAACCGACAGGACCGACGTTGTAAGTCTCCTTGAGATCGGGCGGTCCAACGCCTCCGATCGAGCGGTTGAGTGTTTCCGCAGAGAAAGGGACGTACCCGTACGGAGCGTTCGGCGATGGCTTTGCGGCACTGAGCCGAGCCTCGACCGGGAGATCGAAGAACGCAAGGGCCGAACGGTGGGCGAGATCGATCACTGCGCTGTCGACACCGTGGCCAGTTACCGCGAAGAACCCGACCGATCGACATGCGTCATCGATGGCCGAACCTATCTCGTCGGCTGAGGCGACGCCCTCAACAAATCCGCTGAGATCGATGACCGGAACCCTCACGTCGACAGACTACGAGCTGAAAACAGTTGGTGCCGGGAGAAAATCTCTGACGCACGAGTCGGCCGCGACCGACCGCAAAACCTGCTGAAAGCGTTGCGCCCGAAAGCAGTACTTTGCTCAGAGCTGGCCATTCTGCTGGAGCAATTCGAACTCCTCGACGGTCATCAACACCGAGCGGGCCTTCGAACCTTCACTCGGACCAACCACACCTCGCTGCTCGAGAAGATCCATGATTCGTCCGGCGCGGGAGAACCCGACCTTAAGTTTGCGTTGCAGCATCGATGTCGACCCGAGCTGGCTCCGTACGACCAGCTCCATCGCCTGTTTCATCATCGCAGTGTCTTCGTCCTCCTCGCCGGCAGAGAACGAATTCGAATCCGACGTGACGTCGAGATTAATCCCACCCGGTGCCAACGCAGGAGGAGTCAACGCCGGTGAACTCGTAGCAATCGGCGCAGCATCATCGCCACCGGCCTCAATCTCAGCGGACGAGACGACTTCGGGTGCCTGCGCCTTCCAATGCGCCACGACCTCGCGCACTTCCTCCTCGGTGATGAACGCACCTTGGATGCGGTTCGCGATCGATGAGTTGCCGGGCAGCAACAACATGTCGCCCTTGCCGACCAGCTTGTCGGCGCCGGGCTGATCGAGGATGACACGGGAGTCGGTAAGGCTCGAAACGGCAAACGCCATCCGCGCCGGGATGTTGGCCTTGATCACGCCGGTGATCACGTTGACCGATGGTCGCTGCGTGGCGACGATCAAGTGGATGCCGACAGCGCGCGCCTTCTGCGCGATGCGGGTTATCGATTCCTCGACGTCGCGGGCTGCGACCATCATCAAGTCGTTCAGCTCATCGACAACAACAACGATGTACGGCATGTGCTCGTAGGCGGGGGGGCCGTCTGGATCGGTGCCGGGGGGTTCCTCAATCTTGCCGGCGCCGAACGCCTTGTTGTACCCGCTGATGTCCCGGTAGCCGACCTCGGAGAGGACGTCGTATCGCCGTTCCATCTCTTTGACTGCCCATCCAAGCGCGTTGGCTGCTTTCTTCGGATCGGTCACCGGCTGAGTCAGCAGGTGCGGGAGTCGGGCGTACTGGCCCATCTCGACCTGCTTCGGGTCGATCAGGATCAGGCGCACGTCGTCGGGCGTGGTGCGCATCAGCAGCGATGTGATGATGCAGTTGATCCCGCTCGACTTGCCGGCGCCGGTTGCACCGGCGATGAGCATGTGTGGCGTCGCCGCGAGATCAAGCATCACGGTCTTTCCGGCAATGTCCTTACCGACGGCCACTTCGAGGGAGTTTGTTGCGGATACTGCCTCGGTCGAGACCAGAAGGTCACCGAGTGCAACGAGTTGGCGCTGGTGATTCGGCACCTCCACACCGATCGCAGAGCGCCCGGGGATCGGCGCCAAGATGCGCACATCGGTTGCTGCCATCGCATACGCAATGTCTTTCTGCAAGCTAGTGAGTTTCGCGACTTTTACGCCGGGGCCAAGTTCGAGTTCGTATCGGGTAACGGTGGGACCGACGGTCATGCCGATCAGTTCGGTCTCGACATTGTGCGACGCCAGCGACTCCTGCAGCGTGTGCCCGCGCTGCTCGATCGCCTTCACGTCGACCTTCTTCTCCCCCGGTTGCAGCAGGAACTGCATCGGCGGCAGAACCCACTCGCCAACTTGGGTACCAGCAGGGCTCACCGCCCTAGACATCGAACCGGTGCTCGCCTTCGACCTCGTCGCCCGCTTGCGCTTCGGCTTCGCCACACCGGGCAGCGCCTCGCCGTCGGATTCGAAGTCGTAGATCTGAGGCCCGCCGGGCAACGCCTCGCCGGCTACTCCGTAGGCATCGGGCTCCAGCCGCTCCTGGTCGAAGACAGTCGTGGCATCAAGTTCGGCGCTGTCATCGCGATCGCTAGACAGCGTGGTGATGTTGCCGATTCCGGACTTTGCTGCTCGTCCGACCGGAATCAGAAACGCATTCAGAATGCCGCCGGTTTGTTGGGCCATCGTGCGCAGCGACGTCCGGGTGATCAGCATTAGGGCTCCGACGATCACGGCCACCAACACCACGACGGCGCCTGGTGTAGCGATTCCGGCGGCCAGCGGCTCGGCGAGCGCTGCGCCAATCCAACCGCCCCAGTTGCCAAAGCGATCGAAGCCCTCAGAGGTTTCGTCGCGACGGATCACGTGGATCATTCCGAGCCCAGCAACGACCACGACGGTCCACGCGATTGCGAGGCGGACCGGGCCCGAGGAGCGTCCTTTGCGCACGAAGGCGATTCCGACTGCGCCCAGGACCAGCGGCACGGCGAAGCGCCCCAACCCGAAGAACCACCCGAACAGGGTCTCGACGCCGCGACCGATGGGGCCGGCAAGATCGAGGTAGATCGCCAGGCCAAGCAATACCGCCGTACCGATCAGACCGAGCCCGATCAATTCGTCACTGTGACGCCCCGCATCGTCGTCACCCTCATCTTCTCCCGTTGCGCGATCGACCTGCTGCGGAGTCGCGTCGCTCACGGACGCGCTACTCGGCGCTCGGACGCTTCGCGAGGTCTTCGACGTCTTAGCTGTCGGATCGACGCGCGTTGATCTCTTGCCGGATGATCTCTTCGACGACTTCTTTCCCGACGGGCCCCAGGTAGTCATGGCATAACCACCGTACCAATCGGACGCGACACAGATGCGGAGGCCCGTACACCGTCAGACCGGATCAACCGAGAACACCTGCCCCTGGGGACCGACGACGATGTCGAGGAAACCACCAGCCCCGGAGGTCACGGCGAGCACATAGGTGACACCAACGCCGTTTCCGTACACGCTCATTGCGTCGACTGACGACATCGGCAGGTCAGCGCTTACCTCGGTCGCGATGAGATTAGGGTCAAAGTCCACATCGTCGCGACTAAACGTGCTCCCTGCGGCCCCACTTTGCTTGGGTGCGGGCGACTCAAGTGCTCCGTCGACATAGGCGTAGGCAACCGCTGCCGTTGCGTCGTCAACCGCGACGAAAACGTTCGTGAATCGGGCGTTTGCGGTGACCTCGAAGAACTGCTGCCCAGCCCCGAGTTCAGCCTCAACTGCGTCGATCGCCGCAACAACATCATCGACGAAAGCCGGGCGTTGCCCTGTCGATCGGCTATCTGGTACCGAATCGATCACAGCCGTTACTTCGTCGCCCCCTGAATCAGATCCCCCGCAGCCGCCGACAGCAAATGCGAACACGATGCCGACAAACGCAACGGACGCCGTTGAAACCCGGACAGTCGAGCGTTGGATCATCGGGTACCAAGCTATTGGAGTCGACCGTGACGACCCGATCTGTTCGGCGGGACAAAGCCCGCGTCGGCAAGCCCGGTAAATTGTCACAATGGTAAATTCCCGGCCTGGTCCGAGCAGGCGGACACTCATCGCTGCAGGCGCCCTAGTGCTCTGGGTGACTGCTCTGGTCTTTGGCTGGGCGCTTCGCCCCATCAGCGACACCGTGCCGGTTGTGGTCAACCCGACGAGCGAGCTGGCGGTCGAACTCGCAGAGAATCCTTCGGCGACTCCCGAAGACGCCCCGCGGGCGCAACTCGTCATGTGCAATTCGCCCGTCGATGGATCCCCCCGCGACGTCTCCGAACCGCTTCCGGAGCTCCGCTCCGACTACGTATACGACCGCAAGCCGTGCGACGGACCGCACACAGGTGCTCGTCTCGCTGGCGTCGTGAATGTCCTGGCGATGCTGGCGCTAATAGGTGGCTGGATCTGGATCTCGCGCCGCACCCGAACAGAGGCCGTCGAGCAGCTCACGGTGCCCGAAGCCGTCACCCGATGATTCCGTTTCGTACCGGTCAGGCCTCCATCACCACTGGCACAATCATTGGCCGGCGCTTCGTGCGATCACTAACGAACTTTCCGGCCGCCCGACGCGCGTCGCCTTCCAGTTGGTCGACGTCACGAACACCCTCGGCGAGCGCCCTTTCGAGCGCCTTTGCGACCGTGTCGCAGGCCTCGTCAAGCAGATCTTCGGCTTCGGGTGCGTAAACCCAGCCACGTGTGATGATCTCCGGATCGACAAGAACCTTGCCGGTCTGCATATCGACGGTCGATACGACAACGACCACGCCTTCTTCGGCTAGCTTGCGTCGGTCCCGCAGGACTCCGCTGCCGACATCGCCGACTATACCGTCGACGTAGAGGTACCCGGAAGGCACCCGACCGACCGGTGCAAGGCCCTCAGCGTCGAGCTCGAGTACGTCGCCGTCCTCGCACTGGATGACCCGGTCACCGCAGACGCCCATCAGCTCACCGAGCTTGGCGTTGGCCACCATGTGGCGATATTCACCGTGGATCGGTACGAACCACTCCGGATTTACGATCGACAGGTAGGTCTTGATGTCGTCGGCCTGTGCGTGGCCAGTGGCGTGCACGTCCATGATTCCCGAATGCACGACCTGCGCGCCAAGACGAAGAAGTCCATCGATGACCTTGTTGACGCTGCCTTCGTTTCCGGGGATGGCGTGGCTCGACAGCACGACGGTGTCGTTGTCCGTAAGTTTCATCCATCGGTTCTCACCGCGGGCCATTAACCCTAGTGCCGACATCGGCTCGCCCTGTGAACCGGTGGAGATGATGCAGATCTCACCGTCGGGGTACTTGTGGGCTTCCTCGATGTCGATGAGACAAGACTCGGGGATCTTGAACACACCGAGGTCGAGACCGAGACGAATATTCTTCTTCATGCTCAGCCCCAGCGTTGCAACCTTGCGACCCTCCCCGATCGCAGCATCGGCAATTTGCTGGATTCGATGCAGATGGCTGGCGAAGCTAGCGGTGATGATCCGGCGTCCTCGTTGCTGAGCGAACAAGCCTCGCAGGACGCCGCCGACGTTGATCTCGCTCGAGGCGTAGCCGGGTTCTTCGGCGTTGGTGGAGTCCGACATCAAAAGCCGGATTCCCTCATTCTTTGAGAGTTGGCCGATCCGAGCAAGGTCGGCGCGACGCTCGTCTACCGGGGTGAGGTCGATCTTGAAGTCGCCCGAATGGAGCACAACGCCTTGAGCGGTATGCACCGCAATCGCGTGAGCGTGAGGCACCGAGTGCGTTACCGGGATGAACTCGACGAGAAGTGTGCCGATTTCGATCTGTTGGCTGTCCTTCACCGGACGCATGTCGATTTTCGGCATAAGACCGGCTTCTTCGATGCGGTTCTTGGCCAGGCCAAGCGCCAGAGCCGAGCCGTAGACCGGTAGCTTTTCTGTCCGCAGGTCACCGATGCCGTCACCTTCGCGCATCAGGTACTGGATTGCGCCGATGTGGTCCTCGTGACCATGGGTCAAGACGATTGCCTTGATCCGCTTCGCATTGTCCTTCAGATACGTAAAGTCGGGCAGGATTAGGTCGATGCCGTGATGATTGGCGTCAGGGAACATGAGCCCGCAGTCAATGAGCATCATCGTGCGATCGGGATCATCGGCTGCACCCTGCTCGATTACCATGCAATTTCGGCCGATCTCACCGAGTCCACCGAGAAAGATGATTCGGACCGGAACTTTCGGATCGGGCTGGGCGGTTATCGGCTGGATAGTCCGCTCAGCCACGTGAGGCCGCCAATCGGTCGTAGACGGAGCGGGCCTGGTCAAAAAGACCTGCCGGTGCGGGCCCCATAGGAAGCCGGGCTTCGCCCACGTCATGTCCGAGCGCCCGCAGCATCGCTTTCGCCGGGATTGGATTCGGAATCGCATCGCTCGTCTCGAAGGCGTAGCTCTCAAACTGTCGGGCGTTATGCGCTCGGGCGGCGACAGCATCGCCGGCCGTCCAGGCATCGAACATTTCGACGTGATCAGGAGCGCACCAGTGGGTCGCCACGCCGATAGCACCGACGGCACCCACGGCGAGCAACGGTAACGTCATCGGGTCGTCTCCCGAGTACACCTCAAAGGCGGCAGGTGTCGCTTCAATGACGACGGCAGTTTCGCCGGGATCCCTGGCCGCGTCCTTCACGCCCACGATATTGGGGACTTCGTGACCGAGCGAAATCAAAGTGGAAGTCTCGATCTTGCGACCAGTTCGCTTCGGGATGTCGTACAGCAGAACCGGAAGGGCAGTCGTGGCAGCAATGGCCCGGAAATGCGCATCGATGCCGGCTTGTGACGGCCTGCTGTAGTACGGGCAAACAGCGAGAATCCCAGCAAGCCCGAGCTTCTCAGCTTCCAACGTAAGGTTGATGTCCTGGCGAGTGTTCGTTCCGGTCGTGCCACCAATCACCGGCACCGTGACGGCGCCAGCTACGGACTCAAAAAGTGTGAGCTTCTCGTCGATCGACAGTGTCGGGGACTCACCAGTGGTGCCTGCCACGACCAGTCCCTCGTTGCCCTGCCCGACCAGCCACTTGGCTAAGGCGACCGCTGCGTCGACGTCGAGCGACTCGTCGTCAGCAAACGGCGTCACCATCGCCGTAAGAACCCGTCCGAATCTGGCCATCAGTAGCGCTTTCCATCAAGAGCGTTCACGTCTCTGAAGCTACGTGATGATTGCGACGTTCCCGCGTTTGAATCAGAAGGAGCCTTCGGCAGCGCGGTCGATGCCCTGCGTGAGAATCAGGTCTTCATGCAGTTCCATCCACGCATCGTGATAGCTCCCGCACATCACCCCTGTGAACATATTGGTCTCACCCTGCATAAGCCGTCCAAGAACGACCGAGAGTCGGCTCGAGTACGGCGACAACCGCTGGATCACACCGCCCATGTCGGTCACCACGGGCTCTGCCTCGGAGTGCATGCTGTTGAGCCGGTCGATCACCTCGGAGTCGTAATCAGCATCCGAGTGGTCGTTCGGAGCACCATCGCGGAGCTGCCAGTCGCCGCACAACTCCTTGAAACGGCCATTCAGGTCGATGAACACGGAGTAATGGTCAGCAAGCGCAGACACCGGGTCGAGCCCATCGAGGTCGGCCGCAAGGTAATCAAGATGCACTTCACGACCGTCGGGCGTGAGTTGCCACAGACTGCGCTTCTCGCGAAACTGGACGTGGCCACTGTCTGAAAGGGCGACCAGATGCGACTCCACGTCGGCTTTCTCGACCGCTGTCATCTCGGCCAGGGTGTCAGTGGTGGCGAACCCCTTGATGCGAAGCGCATGGAATGTCCGAAATTGCGGTGTCGAGGGGTGTGCCATGGCTCTTCAGTGTTGCCGATGCAACCCGGGCGGTACGAACCCGCCACAGCACATAGAGCAGGGCGCCGAACAGAATCGGGACAACGTAGGTTAAGAAGCGGTAGATAATCACCGCCGCAAGCGCAGTAGTCGTTTCGACTCCTGCCGTCATGAGCGCACCGGTCATGCCGGCTTCCACCACCCCGACTCCACCTGGAGTCGGAGCGAACGTGCCGGCAAGGTGCGCGAGGAAGAACACGCGGAAGAACTCGGTGGCACCGAGTTCAGAACCGACGCCGAGCGCCCGGAGCGCGACGAGCAGGATGACGGCGCCGCACGCCTGGGCCAGCATCGCCCGAACGAGCAGGCTCCATGGTCGTCGGCCGGTGCGTCGAAGATCGCGCCGAACGTCACCGACCCCGGCGGCAGGGTCCTGTTTATCAAGCGTCGGCAACCGGCGGGCGAGCGACTGCCAAACTCTTCTAGTCCGGCCGATCGTCCACGTCTCCAGACGATCTGATCGAAGCACCACAGACCAGAACAGCACCGACCCGGCCAAGACAGCAGCAATCACGCCAAGCAGCAGCATGTCGGTCGTGGTGGCAGGCCGTTGGGTGAGGTCGAGCAATAGGGCGAACATTGGGAGCAACCAAGTCGCAAAGGTGGTAGCGATGCCGTAGGCGATCAACATCGCCGCAAATGTCGGCGGGCGCACGCCACTGTTGCGGCTGATCGACCACCGCATCGCAGTACCAAGCGCGCCGCCGAGCGGAACGCCCTTGCTGACCGCTGTGCCGACGTCGTGTATTGTCACAGCACGACCAATTCGCACAGGGTCTCCGAGCAACCGTCGGACGATGTCACCTCGCGACCATCGCTCGTAGACTGTCAATGCCAGCAATCCCACGACTGCAAGGACCGACAGGCCGCGGATCTCGGCAAGCGCAGATCCAACCGTTTCGCGTTGGAGCCAAACAGCGAGCACAAGCGTCGCGCCGACCGCTGTCGCCGCAGAACCCCGAATCAAAGACGAAGGCACAAACGAGACACCTACCTTGTCGTCATTGACGGCCTCAGCCATGCTCGCCACAATAGGACTGCTCGCCGAGCCCTGCGTCGCGGTGCTCGCTAACGTCAGCGAAACGTCATGACAGGCGGCTGACGCCGTCCGTAATGGCGGCAGCTGCGACTGCCGCAGCGACACGCATCGACACCGACCGGTCGAAAACCGACGGCATGATGTTCGTCACGGTCAACTCCTCATCCGACACCGATTGGGCGATGGCATCCGCCGCAGCAAGCTTCATTCCCTCGGTGATGTCGCTTGCACGAGCATCCAGCGCCCCACGGAAAATCCCGGGGAATGCGAGGACGTTGTTGATCTGGTTCGGATAGTCGCTCCGCCCGGTCCCCATCACCCGAACGAGGTCACCGACGAGCTCCGGATGAATTTCCGGGTCGGGATTCGCCATCGCAAACACGATCGGGTCGGCATTCATCGACTTGATGTCATCGACGGTCAACACGTCGGGAGCGCTAACACCGATGAACACGTCGGTCCCTGCCATCACGTCGCTCAACTCACCCTGCTTGCCGTGCTGGTTCGTGTTTTCGGCGAACCACTGCTTCCAAGCGTTCAAGCCGTCGCGTCCGTCGTAGACCGCACCCTTGCTGTCTACTCCGACGATCTCACCGGCACCGGCACCGAGCAAAATTTTACCAATTGCGACGCCTGCGGCACCGACACCCGAGATCACGATCGAAAGATCTTCCATCTTCTTCCCGGTGATGCGGAGGGCGTTCTCGACAGCGGCAAGCGTTACCACTGCAGTGCCGTGCTGATCATCATGGAAAATCGGGATGTCAAGCGCCTCCTTCAGGGCTTCTTCGACCTGGAACGCGCCAGGCGCGGCGATGTCTTCGAGGTTGACACCACCGAATGTGGGAGCCAAACGGATCACCGTTTCGATTATCTCCTCGGGAGTCGAGACGTCAAGGCAGACCGGGAAGGCGTCGACACCAGCGAACTCCTTGAACAGCAACGCCTTGCCCTCCATCACTGGCATCGCCCCCTTCGGCCCAATGTCGCCGAGGCCGAGGACTGCCGTCCCGTCCGAGACGATTGCGACGGTGTTCTTGCGAATCGTGTACTCGTCGGCCAGGGACTCATCGGCGGCGATCGCGTTACACACGCGGGCCACGCCGGGGGTGTACGCCATCGAAAGGTCGTCTTGGTCGGCAACCGGGAGTAGCGGCAGCACTTCGATCTTGCCCCCCTCGTGCATTCGGAACGTGCGGTCATGCCATTCCTCGAGCGTGACGCCGTCGACGGCCTCGACTGCGGCGACAACAGCCTGCTGATGGTCGACGTCGCTGCAGTTGACCACGATGTCGCGCTCAAGTTCGCGTCCCTTGGCTACGAACCCTTCGATCGCAAAGATATTGCCACCGGCTTCACCGATTGCCGAGCAAAGACGGCCGAGCACGCCGGGAACGTTGTCCAGCGTCACATCAAGTGTAATCGAGTATTGCGTTGCAGGGGGCTTCGACATGGTGCGGCACGCTACCCCGCGACTGCTTCATCTCACTCGCCGCGAGCTGGGACTGCGCAAGCAAAATTTTGGGCGCACCAACAACCACCAAAATGGAGACCTAAGCAATCTCAGCCAACTGCGATAGCCTCCCCCCGGTGCGGAGTCGCATGATAAAAATGCTCGTTTTTGCACTACTTGCGACAACTGGGTTTGTCTTCAGTGCCACCAGCAAGCCGTCGGACTCAGCCATCGTCTCAGCTGCTGGCCCGACCAGTCGATACGAGCCGGTCCAGCCGTGTCGGCTTGCCGATGAACGATTCGGAGTCGGCTTCATAGATGTCACTCCAAACACGGCGCGAGTCAGCGCCTCCGCATGCGACATCCCACTCGATGCGACGGCAATCGTGATCTCAGCCACCATTGTACAACCGCAGCAGAAGGGTTGGCTGGTCGCCTATCCGTTCGGCGCGGGCCGTCCCACGGCAGCCACGTTGAATTGGAACGCCGGCGTCACCCGAGCAAACACCGCCACCGTCCGCATCGGTGACGACAATATGATTGAGGTTTATCGCCACAATGGCTTCGGAAACGGAGGCGTTGTCATCGACGTGGTCGGTGCCTTCGTGCCGACCGTATCTGCCACGAGCGGACGCTTAGTCGTCTCAGACACAGCTCAGCGCCTCCTTGACACTCGCAATAACTCCGGGAGCCCACTCGGTCCGGACTCGACCGTTCGAATCCCGCTTCCGGACGGCGTCCCTTCTGACGCCGTCGCGCTCGCCGTCAACCTCACAGCAGTCCAGACTCTCGGGCGCGGCTTCTTTACCGTGTTCCCTGCAGGGTCGTCGCGACCGACAGCGTCAGTGCTCAACGCCGACGACCGCGGCCAAGTCCGCGCCGCAGCGACAGTCGTGCCAGTTACACCTGACGGCTTCGATGTCTATACCAACACCGGTGCACACATCATCGTCGACATGACCGGCTGGTTCACCGGCGAATCCGCCGTGGAGTCAGGTGACGGACTCTTTGTCCCTGCGGTCCCCTTGAGGTTGCGCGATACCCGGTACGAGACGGCACCGGTCTATCCGGGTGGCACCATCTCCGTCCCACTTCCAGTGCAAGCAGCTCGGGCAGCTGGTGTGGTGATTTCGATGACGATGGTCGCGCCCGAACGTCGTGGCTTCGTCACGGCACACGCAGCCCGGACGCCACGTGGCACAACGTCATCCGGCAATGGCATGCCGTTCGAGGTCACCGCCCAATTCGGCATCACTGCCGCATCAAGCACCGGCATCGAGATCTACTCAAGCGGCGGGACCGAACTCACCGTCGACCTACTCGGCTGGTTCACAGGCCCTCAGGTTTCGATGTCTGAAACGGCACCCGCTGGCAATGGCGTTCCGAGGCAGCGCGTGATCGCGCTCGGGGACTCGACGATGGCAGGGGTCGACCGCAACCGCGCGTGGGCGCAGCTGCGCGGTGCCGACTTCGATTTCCGCGCTCGCTCGTGTGCACGCCTAGTCCGCACATCGTGCCGAGGACGTGAGGGCCCAATTCCTCCGCCGACTGCACTCGACACGCTGCGTTCGCTCCCTTACGGGCACTACGACGTTGCGGTCATCATGAGTGGCTACAACGAGGGTGCATCCGCGGTGGCGGCAGCACTCCCGATCATTGTTCGGGAGGCTCGAGCTAAGGGAATCCGGAGAATCATTTGGATGACGCACGCCCGCGAGTTCGGCTTTGACAAGGGGGCCAACATCAAGGGCAAGCAAACGTACGCGGCACACAACTCCTTCATTCGGTCCTACGCAAACGATAACCACGACGTGTATGCGATGGAGTGGTCTCGCATAGTCCGACAAGTTCAATTCTGGCTGTATTACGACGGAATTCACCTTGACTGGTACGGCGGACATGGTGCGGCCGATTTCATCTCGCGTGCCGTTGCCCATGTCACGGGCCAGTCATGCCCGATGCCCCAAGTCCCCGGCGGGACGACGGATGGTATGTGCCCAGACCCGGGATTCATGCCGCCCGTCGACATTGCGCGCCTCTACGGCGTCTGAATTGAGGCACCCCCACCCGGGCCATTTGTGATTCGACGCGACCGGGAACCGCTCAATTACAATAAAAAGATGCGACGCACCACCATTCTCCTGGTCGCGTCGAATCACAAATGGCCCGGGTGGGGGTGCCTCAATTCAG
>Ga0115572_10002842_pt1 | contig 13763 bp, 12 predicted proteins | sample COGITO_mtgs_1206_FD_88681 | JGI IMG/M metagenome (GOLD analysis project Ga0115572, IMG submission 88681) | Pelagic marine microbial communities from North Sea - COGITO_mtgs_120607 | ecosystem: Environmental > Aquatic > Marine > Epipelagic | place: Germany:Helgoland, sampling site Kabeltonne... | reverse complement strand
TCGCGATGCAAGTCATTGCTTATACGCCGCTGAACTATTCATAGGGTTAGTGGAAGAACTAAAACGTAATGATCCACAGCTTCAACAACTAACATTCAAACTATCGGCACACTGGGGGCCCGTTCTTGTTGCTCCGCTAGAAATGAATCAAGAGCTTCAATTTAACCTCATTGGCGATACAGTACATTGGACAGCGCAGCTGGCACAGCAGAGTAAAGAAATGCACCTATTAGTCAGCCAGGACTTAGTCGATCAACTTACCGATGCTGAGCAAATACTATGGCAAAATGGCCCTAGCTTAATGGATTTAGAGGCCAACGAGCATGAAACCCGCTGGCTAGATGCATTACCAGATACGGCTGAGAAATTAGTCGATCGGCAAGTGAAGCACATCATGGCAATGAAAGAAAAAGCGTAATGGAAAACTCAGGTACGCGAGCATTAGCCATATTTAAATAAAAATGAGCTTTTGTTAATTAACTAATAATAATAATTTTAAATAACTAGAAATTGACACTCTGTGACAGAGTGTCGTGTAATCAAATGATGCAAAGCCAATTTATTACCTTCGAGCCCAAAATTGCCGTGCAATCTGCTAGATCGCTTATTAATTATTGTGAGCGCTCTGGATTGCTTCGTGTTGATTTATTAAAAGCCGCAAGTCTTTCCGAGTCTCAATTAAATGACAGTCGCTTACTCGTTGATGTTCGCCGCTATGAAGACCTTTATCAATATGCCAGCGATGCTTTAAGCGAAAATATTTTAGGGTTCAAATATGGACAAGTATTTGAGCCAGATAGGTGGGGGGTATTAGGGTATATCGCTTTAACTTCACAGAATATAGCCACCGCAATGGAAGCTCAGTATCGATTTCAATCCTTGTCTGGAAACATGGGGGCTCCCATACAAATTAATCATGGCATCGCCACAACACTTCAATGGGTGCCTGCTTATAATTGCAGTCATCATTTAACAGAACAGGTTATTACGGGCTTGGTCAGCCTCTCAAGAATCCTTACTAATAATAATAACTATGCACCTTCTTCTGTATTTTTTACCCATAAATGTAAATCCGATAAGCACATTTACTCAGACTACTTTCAATGCCCAGTAAATTTTGAAAGCGAATATAACGGAATTGTATTAGACAACAGTGCCCTAGAAGCTAATTTAACCAAGTCAGATGCTGAGTTAAATAAAGTGCTATATCAACATGCTCAGGCGATGTTAGCCGATCAAACATCCAGTTCACCCTTGGAAGTGATCAAGGATTATGTGATTAAAACACTTCCTAGTCATGTGCCTGACATTGAAGAAGTGTCTCAATACCTTAATTTAAGTGTTCGCAGCACACAGCGGAAATTACATGAGTATGGTACGAGTTTCAGTCAAGTACTCGATGCTATCCGAAAAGAATTGGCATTAACGTATTTAAGACAAACAGATAACCCTGTGTTGTACGTAAGTGAGCGTTTGGGGTTTTCTGAACAAAGTGCTTTTCAACGCGCCTTTAAACGCTGGACTGGCACCACGCCTAGGCACTATAGGCTGTCTATACTGAGTGAATAAATTCTAAAAAACATTTATTGACTCTAGCCGCCAAAACGTTGACCTAAGCGGTCAGTATTATTCTAAATGAATGCATTAAAGTATCTTTTTATTTTAGCACTGCTTAGGAATCTGCCATGCCAGAACTGCAATATGACGGTGGCCAGCAATGGATACTCAACCTCACCCTAGCCATGATGGTTTTAGGTCTGGCTCTTGATATTCATCCTCGCGATTTTCTAAAAGTATTCAAAGCCCCTAAAGCTCCAGCCATTGGCTTGGCTGCTCAATTTTTATTATTACCAGCCCTCACTTGCGGTTTAACTTTGCTGCTAGACCTACCTGCAGGAATTGAACTTGGAATGATTCTAGTTGCTGCTTGCCCCGGCGGTGCTCTTTCAAATTTTATTACTCATTTGTCAGGAGGCAATACAGCGCTTTCTATTTCTATCACGGCGATTTCCAGCACGCTGGCTATATTCATGCTGCCCATTAACTTTGTTTTTTGGGCAACGATGAACCCTGTGGCAAATGAACTTTTACTCAGTATTAATGTGAGCGGAGCCGATATTGCAAAGTCATTATTAATTGTTTTGGCTGCGCCTTTGGCCTTAGGCTTTTTAATGCAGCACTACACGCCGAATCTTTCTAAAAGATTACACTCCGTCTTAAAGTACATCAGTTTACTTGCCTTATTTATGTTTGTTTTTATGGCCGTATTTAAAAACTATGAGCATTTTATTGCTCAGTTCTGGTTGTTATTTGCAGCAGTATTGGCCCATAACGTTCTAGCCATGGGTACAGGGTATGCAGCTGCTTCTGTTGGGAAATTACCCTCAGCAGATAAGAAAGCAATTACCTTAGAGGTAGGAATGCAAAACTCATCTCTCGCTATTGCCATTGTATTTACTCAGTTCAATGCCGAATACGGTATGGCGTTAATTAGTGCATTTTGGGGCACATGGCACATCGTGTCAGGTGTTGCTTTTGCTGGTGTGTGCCGTTACACAGATAAGAAAAAAGAGAGTGTTATATGAAAATTTTAATAACAGGTGCAGCGGGAGACATAGGATCTCGATTAGTTAAAATATTCAACAAACGAACTGATGTGGATTTATTCACAACCGCTTTGGAGCCTTTGAATAATGAATCAAATGGAACTCATGGCATATTCGATGTTCGTAATGATGATTTTTTTCAGTGGGTAGAAGAAATAAAACCAGAGGTCATAATTCATCTAGCATCGATCATTCAATTGCCAGAAAGTATGACCACTGAAGATGCACATGACATTGATGTTAAGGCTACAGTACGATTACTAGAATTGTCAGTAAAAATAGGCGTTAAGAAATTTGTTGTAACCTCTAGCGGCGCTGCATACGGCTATTGGGAAGACAATGCTGATTGGCTAACAGAAGATATGCCTGTTCGCGGCAATGATGATTATTTTTATTCATCTCATAAACGTCAAGTTGAAGAAGTCATGGCGAGATATCGCCAACAACACCCAGAATTAAAACAAGTCGTTTTACGACCTGGTACTGTATTGGGGCCAAACTTTCAAAACCCTATCACGAACATGTTTAGCAAAAATATCATCAGTGGTATTGCAGGAAGTGATTCTCCTTTCGTTATTATTTGGGTAGATGATTTAGTTGAATATTTAATTGAGTCAGCGCTAACGGATGTCGAAGGTGTTTATAATGTTGCAGGTGATGGCACGCTATCTTTAAAAGATATTGCGAAGCGTTTAAATAAATTTTATTTACCAATTCCTCCTAACTTTTTACGTTTTATGCTTTCGATATTAAAACCTCTAGGTCTTTCACAATACGGCCCTGAACAAGTCAAGTTCATTGAATTTAGACCCGTACTTGCTAATGCAAAAATTAAAGCTGCATTTAAGCATCAACCTGGCAAATCAACGGAACAAGCGTTTGAAGCCTTTTTAAAAGAAACTGACAAAGAGTATGTAAAATCATGAAGATTAAAAATTTAATAATAAGTCTGATTGCTTTTAGTTATAGCACCTTATCTTATGCAGCTAATGTTGCAGTAAAAGACGAAGCTGGTAATGCTGTTAAAAATGTAATGGTCTCTCAAACACCTGTAGCCGGATTTACGATTGATCGTAGTGACAACGGCTATCCTCCTGAAGGTGTGATTAATCGCTCTAGCGCAACTTACTCTCAGTTTACCGACGAAAATGGTAAGGTTTCTTTTGATACCTTTAATGATCAGAAGGTGCGCTACCGCTTAAGAAAGCCTGGTTATAAAGATCAAACAATTGAACTACTAGGTAATTCAACATGGGACGTGATGATAGAAAAAGAGCACGATCCTGTTGCTTTAGCTGCATCTCGCCCTGCCAATGCTTGGTTAGGCGCATTAGATTTAGAAACTGATTTAAAAAAGCATTACATAATGCAATGTGGGTTTTGTCACCAGCAAGGCAGTATGTATTTACGTAGGGATAGAAGTGAGCAATTATGGGATGAAACCATTTACCGCATGGTAAATTATGGCGCAAGATTAGCTGATGATGCTCAATCGGATTTACCAAAATTATTACACGAAAAATACGGACGCCTAAATGCCAACCCTGAATTGATTTCTGCTGGTACACCTTGGGCAGATCATTTGGAAAACTCTTCTCTTATAGAATGGCCAATTGGTGATAGCTTTTCTCAAATGCATGATTTGTTATATCACTCTACAGGCAAAGTTTATGTAGGCGATAACTTACAGGATCGCATGTATGAAATAGATGCAGAAACAGGCGAATATTCTGTATATAAGTTACCCAGAGAAGAGTGGGATCAGCATGGTGGTTTATTAGGTTCACGATTAAAAGATTTCCCTAAGCATGAAACATTTGCGGGGATCCATTCGTTCGCTGAAAGTGCAAAGGATAACAATATTTTCATTACCGCATCTTATCAACAGCGCATCATTGAATTTAACCCAGAAACAAAAGAATGGACTAATCACCATATGGATGAGGGCTACTATCCTCATACATTACGAGTTGATAGCGATGATAATGTTTGGTTTACATTAGCTCTCTCTAATCAAGTTGGCATGTTTAATCGAGAAACAAAAACATTTAAGTTCTTCGACTTACCTTCTCGCAGTTTTAAAGAAACGGTTACCATTAATTTAATGGGCATATTGTTTAAGTTAATGAGCTGGGGATTACCCGTTGGAAATTGGGCCTCTGTCGATAGAGATTCAACAGGTGTTCCCTTACCCTATGGTCTTGATATAGCACCAGATGGTGGAGTTTGGTTTGCTCGCTTACATGCAGACAGCATCGGAAGAATTGATCCTGAAACTCATGAAATAAAAATGTATGATACACCTTTTAAAGGCCCTCGACGTTTAAGAATTGATAATGAAGGCGGTATTTGGGTTGCTGCTTTCCCTGAATCACAAATCGTTCGTTTTGATCAAGAAAAAGAAGAGTTTGAATTTTTTGATCTTCCAGTAGAGCCACTGGGAAGCGAAACTCCGTATTCATTAAATATCGATAATGAAAGATCAATCGTTTGGGTGAATGGCAATACTTCAGATGCGCTATACGCTTATTATTATAAGGAAAAACGCTGGCAACATTATCCAATGGCTAAAAAGGTCACATTCACTCGCGATGTAGAAATAGCACCGAATGGAACTGTATATACTACCAACTCAAGCTTTCCAAGCTGGCATATAGAAGATGCACAGCCTACCTTGATTGTTTTGAAACCCGCTTTTAAATAAGCATCAAAACATAGAGCGGTTAATATTTATTAACTGCTCTATGTTGTTTTTACCGCTGGTAACTTCATGAAGATTTTTATATTTTACTTGTCATGTTTCATGGCATTTGTTGCAGGACATATGGTGAATTACAGCGCCATTATGTACAGTCTTGAAATGTTTGATTCGCCCCTACTAGCGGGTTTAGCTTATGGACTATGCTTTGGTCCACCTGTTTTATTTGGCTGGCTAGCAGGTGCGTATATAGATCGTTACAGCGCCAAAAAAGTTTTACTTATTGCTCAAAACTTTTTTATTGTAGGTGCTCTAGGCATGCTGTATGTCATGATGCTTAAACCTGAAGCAAGCATTATGATTTTTTTAATATCTAGTTTTTTTATTGGTGTGGGATGGGCTTTTGTTGCGCCATCCAGATTAGCAGCAATGGGACAGTATGCAGCTGTCGACAAATTGGCTCAGTCAACAATCACTTTCAATCTACTTGTCATGGTTGGTTTTGGACTGGCTCCGATTGTATTAACTCAGATTCAAGCAGCATTTGACTGGAAGGGTGTTGCCATAGTCAGTATTTGTATGTTTATTTTGTCGAGTTTACTACTAATAAACGCTCCGAATTCTCATAAGCGAGTGAGCCATGAAAATTTAAGAGCAGAATGGGCTGGTTGCTTTAATGTTTTAAAAACAATTCCAGTAATACCTCAATTATTATTTGCAGCCATTGTTGGCTATTTAATGATGGGACCTATGCAAGTGATACTTCCACAGGTTGCCGAGCAACAATTAGGGCTTAATACTATTGAAAAAGGTCAGTACCTAGGATTGATCGCATTCTCTTTAATTTTAGGAGGAATTGCAGCAATGAAATTAAAAGTAATAATCCCAATTAGAAAATCTATCTTGGTAATGTTATTTTTTTGCGGTATCTCTATGGGTTTAATTGGTTTTATCGAGATAGTATGGCTGAGTTGCTTGGTGTTGATTATAGGAACCACTTTAGCGGGCATCGTCGTTAGTTTTATTGTTGCCGGCTTACAGCATTACACCCCTGTTGAAATTCGTGGCCGTGTAATGAGTATTTATACAATTATTAGTCAGGTAATTTCAGCTATGGCGGGGGTTCTTGCAGGAGCGGTTGCACAAGGTATTAGTGTTCCCGCTAGTTTGTATATGATTGGCGCATTGTTTGTTGTATTCACCATCATTCTTGCCATTAAAGGACACAGCTTAAGAGCATTTAATCGTTTTACTATCAATACATCCACATAAGCTCAGTAAGCGTTTAAACAACTACTGTATCGCAAGTTAATAGCACGCTATCTCGCTGGAATAGCGTCGCTGATAAAGAATCTCCAACCATTAACGGCCCAACCCCTGCGGGGGTTCCTGTCAAAATCACATCTCCAGACTGCAAGCTAAAATTCTGACTCATATGAGCAATTAAAGGCAAAATAGGGAACAGCATTTCTGCACTACTCCCCTGTTGCTGCAACTGGCTGTTTTTCTCTAATTTTAATCCGATTGACTGCCAATCATCTTTAGATGGCAGACTGACTGAAACAAACTCTGTTAATGGACACGCACCATCAAAGCTTTTAGCTCGCTCCCACGGGTGCCCTTTCTCTTTTAGCTTATCTTGCACATCACGAAGCGTTAGATCTAAGCCTAATCCAATGCCTGCAATATTTTCTGCAACTTCTTCTTCGCTTGCATTCGTTAAGTCTTTACCAATAAGAATCGCGATTTCAAGTTCATGATGAACACTTCCCTGATTATTTGGAATTGAAAAATCAGAAGCAAAAGGCACAGCACTCGAAGCAGGTTTAATAAAAAGAATGGGCGTGGTTGGAATAGGGTTATTCAACTCTTTTGCATGGGCCGCATAATTGCGACCTACACAAACGATCTTTCCTAAGCTATGCGGGTAAATATCTTTATCTAAAATAAGCTGCATCATATTAATAAACTTTTTAATAAATATTTAATGAATTATTCCATATCGATTAATTTGCCAGGATTCATAATATTATTCGGATCAAAAGCGGCTTTAACTGCGCGCATATAGCCGATTTCCGCTGCACTACGTGTATATTCAAGATACGGTTTTTTCGTCATACCAACACCGTGTTCGGCAGAAACAGAACCATTATATTTTTCAACAATCTCAAATACCCAAGTCGATACTTTTGCACATTGCTCAAAGAAAACTTCTTTTGCTAAAGCATCTGGTTTTAAAATATTTAAGTGCAAGTTGCCATCACCAATATGACCGAACCAGATAATTTCGAAATCAGGGTATTCACGAGTAACCACTTCTTCAATTTCATTTAAGAAAGGCGGAACTTTAGAAACAACTACAGAAATATCATTTTTATACGGCGTCCATTCAGCAATGGTTTCCGAAATATCTTCACGTAAACGCCATAGATTTTGAGCTTGTGTTTCAGACTGGCTCATTACGCCGTCCAACACCCAACCTTCTTCCATGCATTTTTCGAACAGCTCCATCGCTTGATCGATATGACCTTCGGTTTCAGCTTCAAATTCTAATAGTGCGTAGTATTCAGCTTCTGTTTCAAACGGTGCAGGAACATCACCACGAGCAACCACTTTACGCATCGCTTTATCAGAGAAGAATTCAAATGCCGTTAAATCGATATTAGTTTGGAAGGTATTAAGTACGCTCATGATGGCTTCAAACTCAGGAACACCTAATACCAATACCGTTAAGTTTTTAGCCGGGCGCGTCAAGCGCATAGTCGCTTCCGTCACGAAACCTAAAGTACCTTCACCACCAATGAACAGCTGACGCATGTCGTAGCCAGTATTGTTCTTCACAAGATCTTTGTTCAGCTCAAGAATATCGCCTTTACCAGTAACTACTGTTAACCCAGCGACCCAATCACGGGTCATGCCATAACGAATCACTTTAATACCACCAGCGTTAGTGCCGATATTTCCGCCAATTTGACTAGAGCCTGCTGAAGCGAAATCTACTGGATAAAACAAGCCTTGCTCTTCTGCATAATCTTGGAGCTGCTCAGTGATAACACCCGCGCCACAGCGTACTGTTTTATCCATAGCATTAAACTCAGAAATGCTATTCATATAATCAAACGCAACAACCACTTCGCCATTCGCCGCAACTGCGCCAGCACTCAAACCTGTACGACCGCCAGAGGGTACTAAAGACACTTGATGCTCGTTCGCGAATTTAACAATCGCCTGAACTTGTTCAGTGGTTTTAGGAAAAACAATCGCAGAAGGATTTGGCGGATAGATCTTAGTCCAGTCCTTACCAAAGGTTTCTAACGAATCAGCATCGGTTTTAACCTTATCGTCACCAACAATGGCTTTTAGTTGGTTTTCTAATTCTGCTTGGCTTAAAGAAGTCTGAGACTGTGTCATCTAAATATCCGCTTACTTAAGTTGTACATGTTTAGGCGTATTCGGCCGTATTTTTCTAAAATTGGGCACATTATTGGGACTTTTGTGCCTACATGCGAGAAATTCACTTTCAAAATACAAACTTTTCATCATCCGCCCCCTTCAAAAGGGGACACTTTAATTGCCGCATATGTTAGCATACGCGCCTAATTTTTCAGAGCCTTTGATTAAAACTTGGTTAAACAGAAAACCGACCAAATAGTCAAAGTTTCTAGCGGATTTTATATTCCAACGGATCTTATATCCCAACGATAGGTACCATCATGAGCCAAACTTCTCTTGATAAAAGCAAAATCAAGTTCCTACTACTTGAAGGCGTACACCAGAGCGCTGTAGATACATTGACAGCTGCTGGTTATAGCAACATCGACTATGTGAAGTCAGCCTTACCTGAAGACGAGTTAAAGGCGCGTATCAAAGACGCACACTTCGTTGGTATTCGCTCTCGTACACAGTTAACTGCTGATATCTTCGATTCAGCTGAGAAGTTAATTGCTGTCGGTTGTTTCTGTATCGGTACTAACCAAGTTGACCTTCAAGCGGCAACTGAACGCGGTATCTGTGTATTCAACGCACCTTATTCCAACACTCGCTCTGTTGCTGAGCTTTCTATCGCTCAAGCTATTTTGTTAATGCGCGGCGTTCCTGAGAAGAGTGCTCAATGTCATCGTGGCGAATGGGTAAAATCTGCTGTTAACTCTTTTGAGATTCGCGGCAAGAAATTAGGCATCGTAGGTTACGGAAGCATTGGTACTCAGCTTTCTGTAATGGCAGAGTCTATGGGTATGGAAGTATTCTTCTATGACGTAGTAACTAAGCTTCCGCTAGGTAACGCAACTCAAGTTGCTACGATGGAAGAACTACTAGGCATGTCTGACGTAGTTTCACTTCACGTTCCAGAAACAGCCGCTACCAAGTGGATGATGGGCCCAGAGCAGTTTGCACAAATGAAGCAAGGCGCGATCATGATGAACGCTTCTCGCGGTACTGTTGTTGATATCGATGCACTCGCTGATGCGGTTCGCAGCAAAAAGCTTTTAGGTGCAGCTGTTGATGTATTCCCAGTTGAGCCTCGCTCAAATGACGAAGAATTCATTACACCATTGCGTGAGTTTGATAACGTAATTCTTACTCCTCACGTAGGTGGCTCTACCATGGAAGCGCAAGCTAACATCGGCTTAGAAGTTGCTGAGAAGTTAGGTAAATACAGCGATAATGGTACAACAATTTCTGCCGTTAACTTCCCTGAAGTTGCTTTGCCTGCTCACCCTGATCAGCACCGTATCTTGCACGTTCATCAAAATAAGCCAGGTATCATGAACGCAATCAACGCGATTCTGGCTGAAAACAACATCAATATTTGCGGTCAATACCTACAAACCTTCGGCAGCATTGGTTATGTAGTAATTGACGTAGATGCAGGCGGTAGTGAATTAGCGCTAGATAAGATTCAGACTATCGACGGTACAATCAAGGTACGTCGCTTGTTCTAATTTACAGTACTGATTTTTCTGTATTACTAAAACCGTAACTATCTTTGATAGTTACGGTTTTTTTATGGGTGTATAGTAATTTGTTAAGGCATACGCTATGCTCAAACACACTATTTAAACGCTTTAAATTTATCCTATCTTAAGGAGAAGAAGATGAAATTTCGTTCACTCTTATTAGCGGGTGCCGCTACTTTACTAGCTGCATGTAGCTCTAACGAACCAATGCCTCTACAAGTCGCTAGTTGCGTATTCGCTGACGGCTCTAACCAACCAGCCCCTGAATGGGTATGCGGCGCTCCTGTAAGCGATATAGACCTTTCCGCTGTAGGTTATGCCGACAAGTCTGGCGCTGGCGCGAACTTCATGAAACAAATGGCAGCCACTGCAGCCCGTGTTGAATTAGCACAAACAATGAAAGTTGAAGTTCAGAATATGATTAAACAGTACTCTGAAACAACAGGTGCTGGCGATAGTGAAACCGTTGATCAAGTAAATACCTCGGTAACTAAGCAAATCACTAAAGAAACACTAGTGGGTTCACGTATTTTCCGTCAAATGCCAACACCAACTGGTGGCATTGTTGTTTTGGTAGGTTTAAGCCCAGATACAGTTAACAAACTGGCTGAGCAAGCATTGAAAACTTCAATGAAAAATGACCAAGCTCTATGGCAGAAATTTCAAGCAAGCAAAGCTCAGGATGAGCTAGCCGCTGATATTGCCAACATGAATAACTAAAATTGTTGTTCTAAATAAAAACCGACTTAGTGTCGGTTTTTTTTGCTTTTCATTTTTAGTTTTTTCGACAGGCTTTCACTATGAACATCCCAGCATCTCTTCGCTACACTCTGACGATAATTATCTTTGCCTTATTTACCGTAAGCTTAAACACTCAGGCGAAGAATGATGAATATGAAGAGTGGCTCAAACAAACACAAGATGAGTTCAAAAATTATCTTGATGAAAATGATAAAGCCTTTATTGGGTTTCTGAATAAAAAATGGGAATCTGTTGATGTACAAAAAACAATAAAGCGCGACCCAGAACCTAAACCTGTCAGCATTCCGGTTGCAAAGCCAGTTACTATAATTGAAAATCCTGAGTCGATTAAAGATACGAGCAAACAAGAAATTATAAAGCCTATCATTATCAAACCTGTTGCAGACCTAACTAAATATCCGATTGCAACACAGGTTGTAACAATAATACCGAAAAAAGAAAACCTACCAGCCATAAAAAAGGATATCAATTTACGTACCGCGAATTTTGATTTTTTTGGTGAAAAAATTTCAATTAATTATAATAAAAACTTCAAGAATAGTTTTCGCAGTAAAATAAGTAATCAATCCATTGCAGATTATTGGAAAAAGTTAGCAACGCAACCGCATAAAGAAATCATCAATCAACTTTCACAAACAGCAAAAGAATTAAAATTAAATGATTGGGGCAGCGCATTATTATTTGATCAATTCTCTCGTGAAATACAAGGATCAAATCAGCGCAATCAAGCAAGCCGCCAACTAACCTCTTGGTTCTTATTAGTTAAGGCTGGATTCAATGCTCGAATTGCTTATAACAGTCAGGTATTTTTATTAATGCCTTCAAAGCAAGCATTATTCAGCACAACGTATTTCACTCTAGACAACCAACGCTATTATTCTGTATCGCTAAATGAACAAGCAATGAAACCTGGCAAGGTATTTACCTACAGTGGGAAACATTTAGACGGCCAAAGAAATCTCGATTTCTCTGAACCGAATAAATTTACGGCAAATAAAAATTTAACTAAGCGTGATTTATCTTTTTCATATAATAATGAAAAATTTAGTATTTCAATTTCATACCCAAAAGACATGGTTAACTATTTCAGCACCTTCCCTCAATTGGATCTGAAAAATTACTTTTCTGCAGGCATGCCTAACGAAACGGCTTATAGTTTATTAACTCAACTGAAACCTATTATTGAAGGGCAAACTGAAACCGAAGCTGTTAATCGTTTATTACGTTTTGTACAAACTGCCTTCAAATATAAAACCGATGATGATCAATTTCATCAAGAGAATTATTTATTTCCTCTAGAAACCCTTCATTATCCTTATTCTGATTGTGAAGATAGAGCAGCCTTATTTGCTTGGTTAACAGAATCACTACTCAACTTAGACGTAGTGATTGTTGAGTTTCCTGGGCACGTTGCAACAGCCGTTGAATTTAGCCAAAAGGCTGCTGGCGATAGCTGGAAATTTAATGGAAAACGCTACACTATAGCCGACCCAACGTATGTGAACGCAAATGTCGGAATGACTATGACTCAGTACAAAGGTAAAATGCCTAAGATAGAAGCATTTTAAAAATAATTGTTAAATATTTAAGAGAGCACTCCCATGCCATTACAAGTCGCCATCGTTCCTGTGACACCGTTTCAACAAAATTGCAGCATCATTATGTGTGAAGAAACTAAAGAAGCCGCTGTAGTCGATCCAGGTGGTGAAGTTGAGCGTATTGTTGCGCAAGCTGATGCGATGGGCGCAACCATTACCAAGATATTATTAACCCACGCGCATTTAGATCATGTCGGTGGCACTGTCGAATTAGCCAAGTTAAAAGATATTGAAATTGAAGGGCCACATCTAGGCGATAAATTTTGGCTGGATATGCTGCCTCAACAATCTCAGATGTTTGGCTTTCCTCCAGCTCAAAGCTTTTTGCCTAATCGCTGGTTAGAAGAAGGCGAAACGGTGACGGTCGGTAATGTGACATTAGATGTGATTCATACTCCAGGCCATACCCCAGGCCATGTCATCTTCTATAGTAAAGATGACCAATTAGCATTGGTCGGAGATGTGCTTTTTCAAGGTTCGATAGGTCGTACAGATTTTCCACAAGGCAATCACGAAGAGCTTGTCGCTTCAATTCGCAATAAGTTATTTCCACTAGGAGATGATATTACATTTATACCGGGGCACGGGCCTAACTCAACGTTCGGGCACGAAAAACGTACGAATCCTTTTGTTGCAGGCAAAGCAGGCTAGCTTTTTCATAGAGCTGGCTTTTCACAACTAAAATTGAGCACGCTAGATAACTTAATAATCTAGCGCTGCTTTATTTTAAATCCAACTAAAATCTGCTTTTAGTTAAAGACTCAAATTTTAATTGAAAACCCAGAACTCAACTTCATAATCTAAAGCATCTTCACCTAAAATGTCTTCTAAAGGAAAACGTCCAGTGTGTGCCGTATTTTCTGTATACGCTTCAACGTTAATTACGATATCGCCGTTTTCATCTTCAAAGATGATGCTGGTGTTCTTAACCGCTTTTTGAATCTTTTTGCGCAGATTACTAGTAATCGCAATTTCTTTAATATTCATATTTTTTCCACAAGATAAACTTAGTTGCCAAGGCGGGCTACAAGGATGTAGCTCTCTATTCACAAGCATAAAAAAACGCGCTGAGGATAATCCTGAGCGCGTTCTTTGGATTCAGTGCAAGAATTACTTCTTGAAGCCACCGAAACGCTTCTGG
>Ga0115572_10002827_pt1 | contig 13805 bp, 10 predicted proteins | sample COGITO_mtgs_1206_FD_88681 | JGI IMG/M metagenome (GOLD analysis project Ga0115572, IMG submission 88681) | Pelagic marine microbial communities from North Sea - COGITO_mtgs_120607 | ecosystem: Environmental > Aquatic > Marine > Epipelagic | place: Germany:Helgoland, sampling site Kabeltonne... | reverse complement strand
TGGAAATTGCCAGCATCGTAAGTAAAAAACTGTTCTAAGTTAGCCTGTGAGAAAAAAAATATTCACTTTTTTTTTTGTTTTTTTCTTTCCATTTTGATACAGATATTATATGATCCAAATCCAAATGGAGATGTGTGCGCAGAATGCCAAGGAAACCTTGTTTGTTTGTACCGTACCCACGCTGACTCGTTTTTGGAAGATAAAATTTGATCAAGAGTACTTCAACCTCTGTATTGAGGTTTTGGAAAATTTCCGTTTGAAAAATGTTAGTTTTGAAGTTATGCTTAGCAAAGTTAATAAACTCAAAAGTGCCAGTTTTCGTATTTCTAAGTCAGCAGTTCTTTTCCAGGATGTTGAAACTATCTTCGACGAAAAAAAAGATGAATGTGTTGTAAAAAATATTAAAAAGTATTGTAATTTATAACAATTTACTTATTAGTTTTTCTAATTCAAATTTGGCTTTTTCGCGGGATCCATATCTTTCCGTTAAGTGTCTTTTCTTGTTTATATTTATGTGACCTTGGTATACTATCCCCCTTTTTTTTGTGCTAAATTCCTGAATACAACCAGCCCCCTTTCTTCTTCGTGTGATATCTGAATCCATGCACTTTCCTGTTTCATTGTACAATTTTAATGCTGCAAAAGCCTTTTCCTTTGTAAAATATACACCTATATGTTTCGACCCTCTCTTCCAAGCCCTTGCATGCCATTTTTCGTATCGCTTGCAGTAAGTTACACTGCCACTACCGTTTATTCTCCTTAACAAATCCGAAGGCATGCACTTTCCTGTTTCATTGTACAATTCCAATGCTTCAATAGCCTTTGCCTTTGTAAAATATAAACCTATATGTTTACCCCCTCTCATAAAACAGGAATATGCCACCCATTTGTTTTGAGCTTTGCAGAAAGAAACACAACCGCCACCCTCAACATTGTGGTTTTTAGTCATTGCTTTACTTTGCGCCATGCGCTGCTCTTCCGTAAATTTATATCCCGACATACCACCACCACCCTGGGTGAGATTGTAGCCTCCAGGCCCAAACGAATTGTAGAAGTCAATGTAATTGATTTCCAAGTTATCTAAATCTTCCTCGGGTACTTCGTCTATCAAGATTTCTGGTTTGAAATTTTCCCAGCCATATTTTCTGATAGCATGGCTAAAATAATACTTTGGGTTTTTACCATTATATTCATGTTCCTTCATCCGTTTCATATAATTAAGGGTTTGCCCAACATACACTTTTTTAGTAATTAAATTGGTAATCAGGTAAATGCACCCAGTTCTACATTTGGTGTCATCACCATCAACCTGTTCGATCAATGCCTCTGACTCTTTCGTTTCCAAAATGTCAGAGTCATCACTCGAAAGTCTTTGTCGTTTGTCGCTACTTGCCCCCGAATCACTGTGAGATCTTTTGTTGTTGCTGACTGTTGACATTTATTGTGGACTTTTTGGCGGAGCCGAGGGCCAATGCCCAATTTTTTGATTTGTGGAAAAAACTGATATATTCGTTACGTATTCCAAAAAAAATAACAAACTCAATATCCAGACTGCGCCAAAAAAATCAAGTATAAAAGTAAAATGTTTTACGTATTTAGTATGAAACTGATCATATTATTTTTACTATTTGTAATTTTTAACAACGTTGATGCCCAAAATTCAATGATGTCGTATTCTGTGGGTTCTTATGCAACCGACGATTCGTGTGGTACACAATATCACAAGCAAACGATTGGTAATTGTGCGAACGAGATTGAAACTCTTGAAGACTGTAGATTGGCGGCCTCAGCGTTCGGCCTCAGCGTTGCCCAGCCAATCACAACCGGTTCGCGGCCGCAGGGTTGTTGGATTGGACTTACTGGAGATGTCTGGTTTAACAACATGCCAAATCCAAAAACTTGTGACGAGGAGCAAATTCAATTTTGCTTTTGCAGAACTTCAGCTTTGCATTGTCGCACACAAATGGAGCGTCCATCTACTGAAACTTTAACTCCGCCAGCATACCAACGAGATGAAGGTATTTTTAGTAAGAGTGGTGCGAGTGACCTGTCGAGCGCGGAAGTCGCCGATTCTCTTCCATTTCATACTGAATTTACGGTGGATCAATCCACAGGCTACAAACAACTCGTCGAAAATACAAATGTTTCTACCACTTCACTCTTCTATTTAACAGATACTGGCCGAAATATTTTCAAGCAAGTGTTGCCAAGCCACGGTCGCAATTATGAATCAAATCCCTACACTTACAAAAAAATAACGGAATCACAATGTAGTGATTTTGGATGGGAATCCATTGAGTCGCCCCAAGAGTGTCAAGAAGCGGCAAGATATTTACATACGAACTCTGAGCAGATGCAAATCGAACCTGAGAATAATAATTTATTCGAACAGGACAGTGCAAGCGAGCCAAAAGGATGTTATCACAAATGGGTGGGTTCTACGTCTACAAAACGTCTTTACCATAATGTTGGTGTATCTACGCAGGATTGTTCTGGCATTGGTGGTTGCATTTGTAAAATAAAAAGAATTAAAAATTATATGGTACGAAACTCTGGTTACTGCACCGACATTGCTGGCTGGACGGTCATTCCGACAGTTGTTGAATGCGATTTCGCGTCCAAAAACATTCCAGAATACCTTGATACATTGCCTACACAGCAAGTGATTCGAACTATCGATGAACTTAATTTGGTAGGTTCAACTCATAAAGTTGCAGTGCCGGGGTGTTACCTCAAGGAAGAAACTAAAGATGGTATAACGGACATGGTCTTACATTTTAATGTGGACGTAAATCCACAAGGTCAGTATAGTTTTCCAGGCCTGGGAAGTTTTTTTAATGACAATACGATTATGAAGAAATGCAGTGCAACGGAACTTTGTGTTTGCAAGCGTGCTCCTTTTAAAACAGTGGACTCTGGACGCTGTAATGACAAAGCTGGATGGACCAACATAGAAGATCGAGCAACTCCAAGCATGTTAGATACACACGATGTGGCAGGAGAATGTCGAAAAGCAGTAGAACATTTGAGTTCAAACTCCAATTTATTATCTAAAGCTATGAATATGGGAAACAGTAATAATCCACAAATCACTGGACTCGATCCTAACATGGGTTATGTTTCGCACGTGACAAATCCAGTTCCCGCTTCCATCCCTTCAGTGGATTTGTTAAATCATATGACGGGTACATACGATATAGGCTTTAAACCCGCGGGATGTTCCATTAAAACGGATACGTTTAATCCCTCCTATTCGTTTAACAGAGGGACAAGAGAAGAAATATTTATTATGGCGGAATACGGCGGCCAGGAATACGCTCGACATCCATATTCCACCAACAATGTAGATTGCTCTGCTCAAAACCAATGTGTTTGCAAACGTGTTCCCGAATATATCAAAGTTTGTGTGAGCTGCGATGGTGCACAATCAACGTGTTTACAATTTCAGAATGTTGACGCCGAAACACTCATGGAAATCGATTGGAATGCTCCAGGGACTTACCCATTGGGTATTTATGACAATTCTGGAACGTTATATGCATTAGTCATTTCCGCTTCGCTCGACTGGAAAATTGGCACTGTCACATATACTGACACGATTCGGTCAGATACGCCACCAAATGTTGGATTCACTTATGAGTATGTTGTGAAAAGAGTGCCAACTTTCATAACTGTTTTTGCTGAAGGTTCGCAAAACGATGGAACCGCAAAGAAATGTAACAACGTTTTGACTGTAAATGCTGTCATAACTGTTGAAAAATTTACAATGGAAAAATCAATACCAGATCTTCAAAAAAGAGTGGCAACGTCTGGCACGTGTGCAGATTTTAATTATGATGAAATTAGTTGTGATAGCGGCAGTTGTCTTTGCGAAAGAAAAGAAGAAAATATGTATAAAGAAATTACGTCAGGTTTTTGTGAGAAAGAAAAAGGATGGCTGCCAATTACATCCAAAGCAGATTGTGAAGCCGTCCTCAGTTTGCCGGCTTACAGTGGCTACACCTCGGTCACAGAAGGAAGTATGCGTGACAGACCAAGTGGTTGTCTTGTATATGATTTTACTGTTGGTTCACAGCTTATTTTTAATACATTTGACACAACAATATCTCAAACAACTGCACACACTATGTTAAGAAGTATTTGCCAAAGAGTGTCGTTTCATCCAGTTTCGCTGGGCCTTGGCCCGCGCGAAGCAAAAAAATGGAATGAGTTAGCTCAGATGGATCTCGAACATATTATTGTTCCTGACGAAACGAATACAGCCAATACTTTAGAAGTAGCGGTACGTGAAGAAACCAATAGACCAATATACGATGATTCTATTGTGTTGAGAGAATGGGACGGAAATAATATAAATCTATATAATGAATATAGAGTGATCGATACGGGAATTTGTGAAAATACTCCCGGATGGGAATCAATAACAAGTTTACTCGAATGCACATATATTTTGAACGAATATGAATTTGTGCAACTTGACATATCAGTAATTATTTCTTCAGGTGGTACTGCACCCAATGGCTGCACAATCCAACACGATAGTACTGATGGGTTCACTATCAGATCAGGGACTTCGTCATCAATGACTTGTGGATCATCGTCGCCAAGCAACAATGTTTATGTATTTCATAGATGTTTATGTAAACGAATTTCTAACGAATTTGCTAATGATGAAAGGGTTAATTCTGATAACAAATTACATGGATTTCGACCTTTTATTGATAGTAAACCAACAAGAGATATTGCGACACCTACAGCTTCCTGTGATGGCGACGGATGTGTGAGCTTGAACCTACCAATAATTGATATCAACGAATGTGCTACAGATCCCTGCCAAAATAATGCTACATGCCGAGAATCGGGGAATGATTCTTCCGTAGAGCTTGGGGAATATACCTGCGATTGTCTTCCAGGTTATAATGGTACAAATTGTGAAGAAGATATCAATGAATGTGCATTAATGAATGTGACGGCCGAGTATGAGTTAATAGACTATTACAAAACCACGAATGGGCGTGTAACCTGGACGACAAACTGTCAAGAAATTTGCGAAAATGCTGGAATGACGTGCACGCGTGAAGGTATTAAAAAATTGATGATCCAAGACGACCCGTCAGACCCCTGTCGTCTTCAAATTGATTTTTTTTCTGATTTATTATCTATTCCTGCCAACGAAATTCAATGCCGTGAATGTGCCACGGACCCTAAAGATTTTGATTACAATTATTGGCCAACACCAAACCCAGATTCTACTTTACGCAACTGCTACAGCGGTGGACTTGCCGAGGATTTATCGGGTGGAATTACTACATATGAGATTATCTACAACACTCAATGGAATGAGGCTGAAGCATACGATTGCGAAACAAAGCCTGGAACCCTATTCGAGCACGATTCTACTTATCGTCATTTTGTGTGTAACTGTGTTAATTTTAACCCAATTCCATGCAAAAACAATGCCACCTGTGTAGAATCTTCGACAAATTCCTCAATATTGGCGTCGGACTATTATTGCGCGTGTCCTCCTCGTTATAGTGGAAAAAATTGCACGGATTTTGATATCGATGAATGTGACCCAGACCCCTGCCAAAATGGCGCAACATGCACGGAAACATCTGACGGTATAACGCCAACTACAGGTGTGTATCATTGCGAATGTGCTGTTGGTTTTACTGGTGAAAATTGTGAAATCGATATCGACGAATGTAATTCAGTACCGTCGTCAAGTTATGTCACCCATGCGCGCGTTGACGATGCTTCCTTTGGCACTTCCGATGATTTTGCTTCCAGTTGTGAAGACGTATGTCAAGCGCGTGCAATGGTATGTAACGAACAGATGTTTAGCGATATTTTAGGAAATACACAGGGCATATCGGGCGTTGCGAGGTCAAGGTGCCAAATACAAGTAGATGTCTTCCTACCTCTCTATGGTGTGGACGTTGGGGGTAGTTTGATCGCGGATGGATCGGTCCAAGCCCAACAGTCGCCAGTTGACTGGATATGCAGTAAATGTCCAGAGTATCCACCCGCCGAGACCATTAGGGCGCAATCAACGAATCCCGATTGTTTACCAGGCGTCTATTATGGACTGAATCCGACCAATACCGCTTTAACCCAAAATATTTTCTTCTGGAACATGGATTTGGATCCAAGTAACGGATACGATTGTGATTTTAAGGCATCTGAAAATGTTAAAAATATTATGTGTAGCTGCACAACTGTTTCACCCTGCCAAAACAGTGGGGTATGCACTGAAACATCTGACGGTTCTACCTTAACGCCTGGTGTGTACCACTGTGAATGCCCTGACGGCTATAACGGTACAAATTGTGAAGAAGATATTAATGAATGCGACCCAGATCCCTGCCAAAACAGTGGGGTATGCACTGAAACATCTGACGGTTCTACCTTAACACCAGGCGTGTATCACTGTGAATGTCCTACTGGATATAATGGGACAAATTGTGAAGAAGATATTAATGAATGTGACCCAGATCCCTGCCAAAATGGAGCATTTTGCACCAGTGTAGTGGACGGTAATGGTAATACAGGATACACCTGTGAATGTCCCACTGGTTATGCTGGAACAAACTGTGAAGAAGACATTAATGAATGTGACCCAGATCCCTGCCAAAACGGAGCGACATGCACAGAAACGTCTGACGGTACTATTCCAGCCGTTGGTGTGTATCATTGCGAATGTGTGGCTGGATTTGAAGGATATGCGTGTCATATTGAAATTCCGTGTGACACGAATCCCTGCCAAAACGGTGCAACTTGTTCAGAAATTGTGTCCACAGATCCACCACCAACGTACACTATTATCGGAAACCAAAACACTTGTTCGTCCAGAGGCGATGGTTACCGCGGTTTGACCGCAGACGAATGCGAAAATGTGCCAAATACAGTATCTATGACGCTGTACGGTGATGGACTTGGTAATCACACGTATGGCGCTTGTGCTTACAACGGAATGGGTGGAACAATGTTGGGAGTGATTGACGAAATCCAAACAGATTTATGCTTCTTTGTAACCTGTGCCTGCCTTAAACCAGTAGTAGAATACAATTGCCTATGTCCTACGGGATATAACGGAACTAATTGCCAATTCGATATAAATGCTTGCGAGCCAGATCCTTGTGAAAATGGGGGCATTTGCAACAACACTATTCAGGAAAAAAATATTTATGAAACAACACAAAATTTACCGAGTTGTAACGATTTGCTTGGTTTTGACGAAATAATTACTGAAGAAGATTGTTTGGCTGCAGCGGAAGACGCCGACGGGCTTTATCCGTTAGAATCTAATTTCGCTATTACAAATATAAACTATCCCACAGGATGCCTCATATGGAGGCAGCGAACAAACGGGGCCGTCATTTGGAACGTAAACCCCAATGCCGCCGGTGTTTGCTCTCAACAGGATGAATGTCTTTGTAAAAACAGTGAGATCCAGAGGCTGAGCGATTATACATGCAATTGTACCGAAGGGTTTACAGGGGAAAATTGTACCGTTTTAACACTGTGCGATCCAGATCCCTGCCAAAATGGATATTGTACGGAAATCACGAACGGTGATGGTATAATTGATTCATACACGTGTACCTGTCCGACTGGTTACAGTGGAGATAACTGTGAAATTGATACAGACGAATGCGATCCAGATCCTTGCCAAAATGGTGCAAATTGCACGGAATCTGGATCAAATGCGTCTGTGGCAATCGGTGAACACCATTGCGATTGTCTTGACGGTTTTGAAGGTTTCGCCTGCCATATTTCAGTGCCATGTGAAGCATCCCCGTGCCAAAATGGAGCGACTTGCAGTGAAAACATAACTTCGTTTTCGCGCGGAATTGTTACCCACCAGATGACTTGCCCTGACCTTGGCAATGGCTATAGGGGATTGACAATCGATGAATGTGCAAACGTACCGAATAGTTTATCTCTGGATATTTTGGGTGACGGGTTGGGTGATCACACGTACGGTGCGTGCGCGTTTAATGGCCAAGGTGGGAATTTGATCGGAATTACAGATGAGTCACGCCCTTCACTTTGCTTTTTCGCAACTTGTACATGCCTCCTTCCTGTTGTCGAGTATATTTGCGATTGTCCACCAGGATTCACTGGAATTGATTGCGAAACTGACACAGACGAATGCGACCCAGATCCTTGCCAAAATGGTGCCGAATGCTCATCTAAATTGATCATGCAAGATTTTGATATGTTTGTAGAAGATTTGTAGGAATAAATATAAAACTGGAATTTAAATTTTATTCGTAAATTATAAGTTACAAAAGTTATCCGCTCAAATTTTAAACAGGGAGATCTATTGACATTGTTTCTTCCATTTGATTCGAGGGACAAGGCCCGACAATATCTCGAGCCGCCAAAAACATGCAGAGGGTAACAGAGTGTGAAGGGTCTGCCTTTAAGAAAGCACGAGATACTGGCCTTAATGTTTCAGGTTCATACGTAGAATACAAGGTTGATTCCGAATGAATACTGGTCAATTCATCAAAATACTCTTTTGCCATTTTTAACTTACCCTTTTTCCCTAAAATGATAATCCAAAAATATGTAATCCATGGATAGAGTAAAGTATTGTGTTGGTCATCTACACCGTACACCCACGAATTCCAAGTACTTTGATATTGTATTGGCCCAGGTGTGATCAATGTGATTATGTCTAATTCAATTTCTTGATCAAAGCTGCGCCAGAAATCACTTGGCATCATATTAAAATAAACGGACAACATTCGCGGTAGTGTTTCTTGTGTTTGGTATAATTTCACGCAAAGTTTTTTTTTAAAACGAGTATGTTGTTGTACACATTTTAGCATTATAGACTTATTACCGGTTCGCATGGCCAAAAGTTCGATTGATCTGATCGCATGACAAACTAATACAGAAGTGGTCAAGCCCGACCTCTCCGTTGGTTTACGCGTATTTTCCCACGAACCAAATTCTGGTTCAAAAAAGACGTCGTCGATAATAAACTGTTCGAGGTACAACATTGCTCTCTGTGCTTTTATAAAATATTTCTTCGCAGTTTGATTAGAAGACTCTGATAACCATGCTAAAAGAATTAAAAATATAGCATTACTATCAACAATTTCATAGCCGTTTTCTTTGTAGTGAGGGATTTTGTCCCCCCATATAGTTTCGGTGAAATACGCAGGTATTTGATTAGATGCGCTCATGTGATTAGCCAGCAACTCCACATACTCTACTGAGACAATTTCGCCTGAGTTTTTTAGACCGAGAAAAGTGTAGAAATTTTCACGAGTTATAATTTTTTTTTGATATGAACCAGCATAATATCCCCCGTTAATTTTATTTGAAAACAACTGCTGATCAAATGACTTGTTTTGTTTGGATAGAGTGATTGACGGTAAAACGCGATATAAACCACGTGCCAGTATAATTATCGGTGCTACTAACATATACACGTGTGCACGAAGCGCGTTTATATACTATTTTTGGTGGGAGACCAGTGAAAAAAAAATATCTCAAAACGCCCTCGAACCAACAAAAAGAGGGAAAAACGAATATAAATAGATCACTCAAGCCGCAAGAGAATGTATGCAAACCGCCTTCGTCTCGAACCACCAAAAAAAGGAAGCATTTGGCTGCATAATGATCGTTTATGGATGCTTGTTGATATAACAGATACAGAATATATTTTTCAAACACAGAGTACACTGGGTGAAAAAAAAGTTAAAATCAAGAGTTTTGGTAGAGGCTGGCAACAACGAAATAGTTGGGATGATGTCCCGACAAAAAAACCACCAAAACCATCTCCTTGTTCCATACTTTAAAATACTAATTAAAATCAATTTATTTTTTTTTGCTTCGGCCAAGGCCCACATTTTATTCGAGGGCCATTTGGTTCGGCTCAACCTAATTTTATTTCATTCAATATTGTTTCAATTGAAAAAGTCACTTTTTTTTTTGGTTGAACTCTTGGTTGTGGTATGCGACGTATTTTCAAACAACTTTTGAGCTTTTTGGTCTTCAGCCTTCTGGTCTTTAAATTGTTGGATGGAGCAACCGTCTTGTTTGCAGAGGTTTTTTTTGTCATTTCGTTAGGAAAAAAATATAAATAAAGATGTATCAATAACACGATTATAATTTTTGATTATTGTTATTATTATTTGTTTCAATATAAAAAACCTAAAAATGTGAAGAAAATATTGGTTTTTGCTCACTCACAGGTTGGTTGGCTAAAAACTGGCACAAAAAAATTATAATTAGTATATAAATGTCACTATCACTTCAAACGATGCGACTAATACAGCTGAATATCGGTGGTAAATTGTTTACCACAACATATGATACAATAAATAATGAAAATTCAATGCTAAAAGCTTTAGTGAATAATCCAAACCCAGCACAGCTGATAGATGGTGCGTTTTTCATTGACCGCGACTATAGTGTTTTCCACTATATTTTAAATTTCCTGAGAGGCAGTAGGGTTTTACCGAAAAAAAATTCCATAGAATTTAAGTTTTTACAAGAAGAAGCCGATTATTATGGTATTGATAGATTACACCGATGTCTTTATCATATAAATCAACCAGATTTTCAAAAATATGACTTGGTTTCAGTTAGTGGGAATAAATATACTGTCATTTCAGTTGATGAATTTGGCTATGTTGTTAGTAAGAATCAAAAAAGATTTAGAATTGATAGCGTCGAAGACATTACACCTACAAAAATAGAAATAAATGACGATGTCATTATATATAAAGACGGAAAATGGCTGAATGGCTATTGTCAACACATACCGAGCGAAGCGAACAATGATTATTTTACAGTGGTAATGTGTAATGGAGTTCAAATTACGGCAAAAAAGCACAGCAACTGTGTGCGATATTGATAGGGGGTTTGCCACCATTTTCGGTTTGCCACCATTTTCGATACAAATATAGGTTTTTGCAATATTTGAAATATACATACAAAGTTTTGCGCAGGCTGAATTTTTGACAAACTATTTACAGCTAAATCTAAAACATCAAAAACCTATATTTTCTTCACATATTTTAGAAAAAACACCGGAATATTCCGGTGTTTTTTTCAGGATTTTCGATACAAATATAAGTTTTTGCCAGAATCTAAATCAGCCTGCGGAAAAAAAAAGTTTAGAATTTTTGTCAAACTATTTACAGCTAAATCTAAAACATCAAAAACCTATAGATATATCGGAAGGCGGTGTGTTCATATCCACAAGAAGAAAAAAAGGAACTGGTTGTATTAACAAAAGAAAAAACGGAAAATTCCAGGCTGTATACGAACGCAAAGCTGTGGGGACATTTGCATCGGAAGAAGAAGCTGAATTAGCTTTAAAAATTCACATAGAAAATCTTTAAAAATAATCTATTTTAACTATAAACCCTTGTTTAAATCTATGAATACTATGGCAGACCGCATTTCTTACCGCAACCTCCTTGTTGGCGCCTACGAATACTACCAGGCTCAAATGCTCAATAACTTGGTAGCAAATCAACCCAAAACACATTTACAAACGATAACCAACCAAATGAAAACGAAGACTATCAATTACGGTGATATTCGTCTAAACAATATCAGGAAATACCTTGATTTATTTCCTGGCTTCACCAGGCAAGTCTATGTTATTATCTTTATTACTTTTCGAATTGTACTAACCTTTTTATTTTCTACAGGTCAGAAATGCAGAAGAAGTTCCACGAATCATTTCTACAGGTAATTATTTTTTATTATATTCTTCTTTCTACCACTCTCTATCGATACTAACCCCCTTTTTTTATTTTTGCAGGCTGTAGCTCTCCATTTGTACAAGGACGACCCCGAGGCAAGTACTTAACTGTACTAACGTTTTATAATCATTGCATTGCACTAACCCCTTTCTTCTTTCTTTTTACAGGTGGACATGGACAGGTAAATTTTGAATGTAATTTATTTTCTCTTTTTTTCAAACACATTTACTAACTCTTTTTACTTTTTTACTTCAAAAATCTAAGAATTAAGCGTAACAACGATTGGGCGTGAGTTATTTGTTATGTTCTTTTATCTCTTTTGAACACGTTACTAACATATATTTCTCTCATTTTTCCAATTTCTAAGCAATTTAAAACAACAGGCGCTTTGCCTGACACCACGCAGATTCGGGAAGGTATGTCAACCAATACTACTTGCATTTACTCTGATCAACAACTAACCCTTTATTCTTTTTTTTTTTCAATAGACGACAGCAGTGTCAATGTTTGTGGCTGCCTATGGGATATCTGTCGAGAAGTCCAATCAATGTATATTCAGGTAAGCCGAAGTTCATATCTGAATGTCGCCATTTCTTTACTAACACCCTCTAACTCTTTTTTTTGTAGTACTGGAAAGCGAGCCAGTGATAAGCTTTTAGAACAGGTACATGATTTTATTATCAGCCTCGGTAATGAATGGGGAGCCAGAACCAAGCGAAGGGGAGAAATTTTATATATTTACGGCCCTGACGATCCTCTTGATATTCGAAAGATATCCAGTTACCCTTCTGGGTCAGATAAGCTCAGAGGAGTCGGGGGCGACGTCATATATTTAGAGGAGGCCGCGTAAGTACTTTGCCATTCACCTATGATACTTGTTTTGATTTTCTAACTAACCTTTTTCCCATTATTTAAAAGATTCATGAGCGTCAAAATGTTTCACGTGAGTCTTCAAGCTGTTTTTGTTATTTTTGCATACTGTTGCCTAACATTTCTTTTCACTTTTTTGCAGGAGGTCATCGTACCACTTTTAGAGATCGAAACAACCGCTTTGATCTGTATTTCCACACCACAGGACAGTACCAATTTCTATAGGTAAGCAACTAATATTTTTTAGTTTCTTTTTCTTTTTGCTAACTAACACTCGTTTATTTGTTTTGAAACCCAGCATGATGTTTGAGATGAAGGACGCCAGTGGCGAGTTATTATTCAACCAAATCCAGCTGCGAATGGTCTGCGAAGACTGCAGGCTTGGTCCGGACCCTCATAATTGTTCCCATATGAAACATTTATTACCAAAGTGGAAAAGTGGTGCTAAACAAGGTAAGACCATTTTATTATTTTTTTTATCATTATACACACTAACCGTCGCGCCTTTTTTATTTTTAAGATATGGTTCGGCTCATTTACGGCGACAATTCAGCTGATATGCTTCGAGAATCGATGGGTGTGACAACAAACGACACATCTTCGATATTCCAAGAGAATTGGTTAAACACATTTGCATCAAGACCAGAATATAGTGCTTTTAGTACACCTGTGGTAATCTATGTGGCTTGCGATCCAAACGGAGGCGGATCATCACAAATGGCCATTGTTTCGTTGTACCAAGATAGGAACAACTTCGCAATTTGCGGTATGGAATCACACGCGGTAAAGGGGCACGGACAGATCAGAACATTGCTGGAAACTCACGTGAGAGGTATTCGTGCAACTTTCCCAACAAGTTTTATCATTTTCATCCCAGAATCAAACTTAGGTCATGAAGCCAGTCATATGTCACACATGTTAAAGGACATTCCAAAATGTCGTTCATTAATGGAAAAGGGTGAACCAGGGGTAATCACAACTCATAAACGCAAGGAATTGTACGCCAATACTGCCGTGGAGAGATTTGCAGCCGAATCGGTTTGCTATGCAGACCGATTCGTTTGTATGAATCCTTTTGAAGATGCAAACAAACGAGCTACAAAAGTGAAAAAAATGTTCAGAAAACAACTGTCTGTTTACTCTAAAATTGTAGTGGCGCGCGGCAAAGATTCGTACAATATTCCAAAGATAGTTTAC
>Ga0115572_10002823_pt1 | contig 13812 bp, 9 predicted proteins | sample COGITO_mtgs_1206_FD_88681 | JGI IMG/M metagenome (GOLD analysis project Ga0115572, IMG submission 88681) | Pelagic marine microbial communities from North Sea - COGITO_mtgs_120607 | ecosystem: Environmental > Aquatic > Marine > Epipelagic | place: Germany:Helgoland, sampling site Kabeltonne... | reverse complement strand
CACAAACAGCTTGGCTTCGTGGGACACCGCCACATGCTTCACAATCGCCAGCCCCAAGCCAGTTCCTCCGGTCGCAAGACTGCGGCTTTTATCGACGCGATAGAAGCGCTCAGTCAAACGCGGGATATGTTTGGCCGCAATACCCGGCCCCTTGTCTTCTACGCGCAATGCAGGCCCCACCGCCGTATCAATCCATCTCACGACAACGGGACTGTCCTCGCCATATTTCAGCGCATTGACAATCAGGTTGCTCACAGCGCTACGCAGTTCGTTTTCGTCTCCTCTAATCTCCTGCGACGTTGAAATCTGTAGCTCGAGGTTTTTACCAGGCCAAGCGGCGGTCAAGTCCGAGATCAACTCTGACAGTAAAGCGCCCATATCGATCCGGCCTTCCTTTCGCTCACCTTCTATATTCTCGATGCTGGATAGCCATAATAAGTCGGCCACCATCCGCTCCATGCGCTCCACTTGCGTCTCCATGACGCGCAAGGACTTGTGCAAGGTCGAATCCGAGGCGGGCATCAGCGTTTGCAACGTTTCAATGTACCCTTTCATCACCGTGAGCGGCGTTCTTAGCTCGTGTGACACGTTGCCGACAAAATCACGACGCATGCGTTCTAGTCTGTCTTGCTCGGTTACATCTTTCACAAAGACCAGACGATCATCCCCGCCGAATTTGGAAAACTCAAATTGCAGGCAGCGCTCTGACCCAGTGCCGGGGTGAATACGCAATGGCTTTTGGAAGTTGCCGTCCTCGATATACTCCTCGAGAGAAGGACTGGAGATCGTTTCAGTGAGCCGCCGTCCTTCCTCCGTGGCAAACTGGATACCCAATAAATACTCCGCCGCCTCGTTGCACCACAATAAGCCGCCCGAGCTATTAATAATCAAAGCAGCTTCTCTCATCGAAGCCAGCGATTCCTTGAGGTAGGGCTGCGAACGCTGGGAAGAGGATGTGGCTTGCATCGCTCGGCTGCGCAACACATAAACGTCGTGAAGAATGCCCTGCATCCCCGGTCCGCCAATAGGTGGAAACTCTTCCGGATGCGAGAACCAGTGATACACCCTTGCCAGCTGCCATCCCCACAAGAGAAGGAGAACGACCAGAAAAACGAATAGCGCCTGTTGCCATTGACTCGTCACCGCACCCCACGCCATACCGCAACCAGCGGACAATGCCAGCCGCCGCGCTTCAAACAAGAAGATGCGGGTCCCCATCACGCCAGTGCGATGCCCCGATCCGAGAAGCGATAACCCACACCCCGCACAGTTTGTATCAGGTCACTGTAGTGCGGCGCACCCGCTTGAAGCGCCTTGCGAAGCCTGCGTATATGGACGTCGACCGTTCGCTCTTCCACGTAGACATTAAGCCCCCAGATACGATCCAGCAGCTGGGCACGTGAATAAGCGCGATCTGGATTAGACATAAAAAACTGTAGCAGCTTAAACTCAGTCGGCCCCATTTCAAGTGTCTTGCCATTGACGAGCACCCGATGGCTACTCAGCTCTATCACCAGCTCTCCTACTCGCAGCTCGTCATTCACGTTTTCCTGAACTGCCCGTCGAAGCAGCGCCCGCATCCTGGCGATGAGTTCCTTCGGTGCGAAAGGCTTCGTCATGTAGTCGTCAGCACCCACCTCCAACCCCTGAATGACATTGTCTTCATGCGCCTTGGCGGTCAACATAATCACGGGGACATGTTGTGTGGCCTCTTCTTTTTTCAGGCGACGCAGGAGCTCAATACCCGTGCCACCCGGTAACATCCAGTCGAGTAAAACAATGTCCGGCGAGTTGTGGATAACTTGCTGATAGGCATCGGCAATATCACCTGCTTCTAGGCACTCGAAATCAGCAGTTTCCAACGCCAGCCTAAGCATGTCCCGGATTCCTGGCTCGTCTTCGACCACTAGCACTTTTTTAACCGTCATATTGTCCCCAAGCCCCGTGCACTCCCCGCAAATTAGTGGACGCCCCGCTCAGCGGCAGAGCGATACGGCGAGGGCGATTACCACCAATCAAACCACCCCCTCGGCTCTAACTCCTCCGCGCAGCCCTGAAGCTGGCTATTGTAGCGCTGCGCCTGTCGATCCACCTTACGCGCGACGTCAACGAGCCACTCTTTACTGCGATAGCTTTGCTTTTTATAGCCCCCATGGCCCTCGTGATAAGCAAGATATAGCCGAAACGCATCCTGCTTATCGATATTGAGTTCCTGATGCGAAACGTGGTTGTACCAGCCTATAAAGTCAATGGCATCAGCAAAACTGTCTCTATCGGCCCCATAATTGCCCGTGCTCTTTTGGTACCAATCCCAAGTACCCTCTTTCGCTTGAGAATAGCCGTAAGAATCAGACGGTCTTGGCCCAGGAATAAACCCCCATAATTTTTTCCGCGGTGGTTTTGCGGTCGCCACAAATCGAGACTCTTGATACATAAAGGCCATTGACACCGACATGGGGACATTCCAGCGAGCACGAGACTCTTTCGCATCCTCATACCAACCGGATTTTTCGCGAAAAATATCGCACACGTTATCCACCTGCTCTGGTGGCGAGGTCACACATGCCGTCAACGATAGCGCAGCCGCAACCCACGCAACGCGATACCCCGAGTCCATTCTCTTCATTCGTGTGCCTCCAATACATCAATCAATGCCGTCTCATCGATAATCGGTATCGCCAGTGACTCTGCCCTTTTCCGCTTAGATCCGGCCCCCGGACCGGCCACGACCGACGTTGTTTTTGTCGACACGCTGCTGGCCGTCTTCGCCCCGAGTGCCCTTAATCGACTCTCAGCCTCTTCACGACTCATCGCCACTAGCTTGCCGGTCACCACCCATATCGTGCCCGCAAGCGGCCCATCGCCCGCATCGAGCTTGACGTCGGGCCAGCTGATGCCGGCTGCGTGCAATTCATTGAGAATCGCCCTGTTACGCTCATCAAACGCAAATGCGCGAATATGCTGCGCCACCACGGGCCCGACATCATCGACGTCTTCTAGTGCTTCGACAGGCGCTGCCAGTATTGCGTCCAGCGACATGAAATGCTCCGACAAAGACCTCGCCGTCGCCTCGCCCACCTCGCGAATCCCCAGAGCATAAATGAATTTGGACAACGTGGTCTGGCGCGCTGCGGCAATCGATGACAACAAATTCTCAGTCGATTTGTCACCCATTCGATCCAACGCACCGACGCTTTCTTTTGTTAATCGAAATAAATCGGCCACAGACTGAAGCAGCCCCTCATCCACTAATTGATCAATGAGCTTGCCACCCAAGCCCTCTATATTCATCGCTTTTCGCGACGCAAAGTGCCGAACGACCCCTTTAAGCTGGGCCTGGCACCCCACGCCTCCAACACATCGTATGGCGGCCTCTCCCGCTTCACGCTCTACCGCAGCGCCGCAAGCGGGGCACTGGGATGGAAAGACAATGGGGGCTCCCACCCTGACAGCATGCTCGGTATCGTCGCGCACCACCGAAACAATCTGGGGGATAACATCCCCCGCACGCCGTACCACCACCACATCGCCAATGACAACGCCCAAACGCTCAATTTCATCAATATTGTGCAAAGTGGCGTTACTGACCGTCACGCCGGCCACAAAAACCGGCTCGAGCCTCGCAACGGGCGTAATCGCGCCGGTTCTTCCCACTTGAAAATCAACACCCAACAGCTGTGTGCTGACTTCTTGTGCAGGAAATTTTCGCGCTATCGCCCACCGGGGTGCACGTGAGATAAACCCCAGTCGGTCTTGCTGCTCAAACGAATTTACTTTAAAAACAATTCCATCAATATCAAAAGGCAGCCCGTCTCGCTGCGCTGCCAGTTCTTCGTAATAGACCTCGCAAGCCTCTATACCCGTCACCGTTTGCATATGCTCAGAAATCGGGATGCCCCACTGCGCCAAATATCGCAAGGTGCCGTCATGAGAAGCGGGCAACGACCCCTCGACCACCCCGACAGCATAAGCAGTGAACGCCAGTGGGCGCTTCGCTGTCACGCCAGAGTCGAGCTGCCGTAAGCTGCCCGCCGCGGCGTTCCGCGGATTCACGAATACTTTTTGCCCCGATGACCTCGCTCGAGCATTCATTTGCTCAAAGCCCGAGCGGGGAATGATAATTTCACCGCGCACCTCAAGATAGGGTGGAATATCGTCCCCAGAGAGCGCCAGGGGGACATTCCTAATCGTCTTGACGTTAGCTGTGATGTCTTCACCGCTCACCCCGTCACCGCGGGTCGCTGCTTGGATTAACCGCCCACTCTCGTACACAATGCTAACGGCTACGCCATCTAATTTTGGCTCACAACAGTAAGTGATCTCACTGACTGACAAGCGTTCGATGACGCGTCGGTGAAACTCAATCAAATCAGCTTCCGAGAAGGCGTTATCCAGCGACAGCATGGGCATTCGGTGAGCAATCGTCTCGAAGGCACTTAAGGGCGCTCCACCGACACGCTGGGTGGGTGAGTCAGGTAACTGTAGATCAGGGTAATCGGCCTCGAGCGCCCTAAGCTGAACCATTGCAGCGTCATAATCGGCATCGGGAACGAGTGGCGAGTCGATCTCAAAGTAAGCCGCTCCCCAGCGTTTAAGACGCGCTGTTAACTCTGCGACCTCCTCCGCTGGGGAAGGCATGGCGTATTAGGTCCTGCGAACCAGGAGACGCCGTTCTAGCTCTCGAATCTGTTGCCGCATATGCTCAAGACTCTGACGCGTAATGACGCTTCTTGTCTCATCTTGAATGTCACCCTCGAGGGACTTCGCCACCCGCTTCGTTGTCTCGTACATATAGTCGAACGCTTTGAGCATATCCGTGGGTCCCGGCAAGGTCACAAAAAACATCAGCCCTCTGGTCTGCAACGGCTCCATATTATCAATATCGAATACACCCGGCTTCATCATATTGGCGACACTGAACTCGATCGCTCCCCGACCGGATGTCCGCTCGTGCCGATGAAAGAAGTCCATGTCTCCAAAACGCAAATCATTCTCGAGCAACGTTTCAAGAATCGTGGCGCCCGCAAACCCCTCTTCTAAACGAGCGACCACATAAAGAATGAACACATGCGTATTCGCTCCGCGCGGCAAACGCCCTTGCTCAGGTAAATCTGGCTCATTGGCTTCAATCGAGTCCAGCCAATCAACGGTGCCGCTGTCATTCGCTTCACCATCAGCGATAGGGTCTTCAGCTGTCGTGACGCGTTTCACAGTGCGACGCCGAGAGCTCTCAGCAGCAGAAGCCGACGATTCGGCGGTTGTCACAGAAGACGCTGCCTTTTCAGCGGCATCTTCGCCAGTGCCAGTATCAATCGCTGGGGGCGCAACCTCCGTGTGCCCATGGGGCTCTGCGTCTACCGCTACATCGATTGGGTCACGCCTATTGATTGGGTCAGGGCTATCCGTTGAAACAGGGCTATCAACACTGTCGACACTGGCAACATCCTCAGCACGGTCCGCATCGTGCGCTTCATCGATGTCCACCCATTCATCAGCCTCAAAGCCCTCGCCTAGATCCCCTCGACGGATGATTCGGGCGCCCCCATTAGGCAGCTCTGTTAACAAATTAAAGGACTGGTCTTCGCCGGGTGACGTGCGCTCGATCCGGGCGTTCAGCTTCAGCTCAGTGCGCCGCTCTCGCCAGTATCGCCGAACAGCATCGAGTAGCACGCCTGCGATCATCATGCCGCCGATGATGATCATCCAGTCGCGGATTGAAAGCTGTTCCATTCAGGGCCCCTCCTAACTCGCGGCTAGCTGCGCTGCCTCTTCCACGTCAACGGTGACGAGACGAGACACTCCCGGCTCCTGCATCGTGACGCCCATGAGTTGATCTGCCGCTTCCATCGTAATTTTGTTGTGGGTAATAAATACAAACTGAACCTTCTCCGACATTTCACGGACCATACGAGCATAACGCCCCACGTTGGCATCATCGAGCGGGGCATCGACTTCATCGAGCATGCAAAAAGGGGCCGGATTCAGCTGAAAAATCGAAAAGACCAGTGCGATCGCGGTCATCGCCTTTTCGCCACCCGACAGCAGATGTATCGTGGAATTTTTCTTGCCCGGAGGGCGAGCAAAAATAGCCACGCCCGTATCCAGCAAATCGTCCCCTGTCATTTCTAAACACGCGGTCCCACCACCGAATACTCGCGGAAATAATTCCGCAAAGCCCGCATTAATCTGGTCGAACGTGTCTTTAAAGCGTTGCCGTGTTTCTTTGTCAATTTTCCGAATCGCCGCGCGCAACGTCTCCAGCGCTGTCTCTAAATCTTGATTTTGGGCATCGAGATATTGCTTGCGCTCTGAGGCTTGCGCGTGTTCGTCAATGGCCGCTAGATTGATGGGCCCCAAACGATTAATCCTCGCTTCTGCTCTCACCACTTTATCTTGCCAATCTGACTCACTCGCCTCTTGGGGTAACGCGGTTGCAATTTCTTGCGGCACCCCGTCTCGCTTTTCAATTTCAATCACGAGTGACTCAAGCCGCACACTGCTCTCTGCTTCCTGCAGGCGAAAACCCTCGATCTCTGCCTGCAGCGATTGCACCGCCTGATCCTGCGCTAGTCTCAGCTTGTCGAGCTCCCGCAAGGCGGCCTCAATCTCGCCAACCCGCGCCCGCTGAACATTAAGCTCCGCCTCTGCGCTGACTCGCTGATCGAGCAGCTCCGCTAGCTTGGCTTTGTTTTCAGCATCAGGATCTTGGTCAACCGGCAAGGTGTCGGACAGCTCAGTCTCGCGTGACTCTAGATTTTTTCGCTGCAGCTCCATGCGAGAGAGACTCTCTTTCAGAGTCGCCACTTGTGTTATCAGGTTTTGACATTGCAGCTCTGAGCGCATCAATACGTCCGACGACAGGCGCGCAGACTCTCGTTGTTGCGATAACGCCTCGGTCAAAGTCACACGCTCTTTCTGCAGTTGGTCCCGCTCGGCTCGGTCGAGCTCCATCTGGTCGAGGGAAGCACTTAGCGTCTGTCTCGCTTGCGCAAGATTGGCCTGCTCCTGCTCATACTGCTGACTGCTTTCGTTGATTTCTTCTTGCAGTTGGTTTCGGCGCTGTATTTGCTGCTCCAGCTTCGTGGCAACCGCCCTTCGCTCGGAGACCCACTCTGCGCGCTCATTGATCAACTGCTGCAGACTCTGCTGAGTTTGTGAGACTGTTTTCTCCAACGCTGCGCGAGCACTCAATAGCTCACTCAGCGTCGCCTCTAAGGTACTGGCTTCCTCATTGCCTTTTGCCAGTACTACCTGAAGCGACTCTAATTGCACCTGTCGGGCAATGACGCCGGCCGCTGCATCCGCTCCGGATCTGCGCCGGTGCCAGCCGTTCGCCAGCCAATGGCCATCCTGCGTCACAATGGATTCATGCGGCGCAAGCTCGGCGCATCGCCGCCGCGCTTCTGGAAGATCGGCCGCCACCTTGATCGACTGCAACCACTGAGTAACACCCGCCGGCCCTGTGACATGCGCCGCGAGCGTTCCTGCTGGGTTATCCCCTGTCGCTGCCCCTTGATCTACCAAAAACGCACCCGCCGGCAAAGCTGCGACGTTCGGCAAACTGGCCATATCGGGTGCTGTTAGCACCTGTGCTGACAGCGCCTCACCCAACACCTGCTCAATCGAAGCCTCCCATCCCGGATCGACCTCTAGGGCCGCATAAACCGTCCCCAATGACTGCATAGATTCAGTCTCTATCCAGTCTGCCAAGGCGATGCGCTCACGATCGTCCGAAGTGCCCTCTTGTAGCGCAGTCAGGGACGCAATATGTCCGCGATTCTCTTGGATACTCGCTCTGATCGCATCTTGCTGCTGCCGGCCCTGCTCGATAGCGGTTTGGGACTCCGTCAGCTGCTTTTGTAGCGTTTGGATATCCTGCTCTTTGCTCTGAATATCACGATCGGCCTTGTCGATATTGGCCTGCAAGGGTTCCACAGAAGAATCACCCAGATCCGTCGCCAACGACGCTGATTCGACTTTGTGTTGTTGAATCCGCTCTTGTAATTTGGTCAGCACCTGCTCCAGATAGACGATACGACTTTGCTGTACTTCAGCCGTTTGGCTGGGACCCTGAGCCCGATCATTAAACCCATCCCAGCCTTGCGACCACACCTGCACAGCCCGCTCTGCAGCTTGCAAGCTTGCTGCCGCCGCGCTGGCGGCACGCTTGAGCTCATCCAGGGCAGGCTCCGCTCGACCGAGCTCCTCCTGCCACTTGACGAGCTGCTGCTGATCGCCCTCTAGGTGTTGCCGGGTTTGCTGCAAGTTGGAGCGCGTTTGCTCAAGATCTCGCTGCAATTCCCCCCGACGCTCTTGCGCATATCTCAGCGCCTGCTCAATGCGCGTGACCTCGCCACCAACGCTGTAGTAATGCTCCTGCGCTGAGTGCAGGGCATCCGTGGCGGCCGCCTGATCGACCCGCATCGTCTCGGACTGGCTGTTGGTGTGCGTGACTTCCGCTTTGGCAGCCTCACGCTTGACCTCTAAAGAGGCAATCTCTCCCGACACCGCCCCTTTTGAGGCCGTCAAATTCCGCCACTGAATGGCAAACAACTCACTTTGCAGCTGCCGCTCCTCGGCCTTCAGCTCGGCGTATTTTTCAGCCGCTCGCGCCTGCCGATCTAGGTGGGCTAGATTCCTTTGCAGCTCGTCGCGCAAATCCGTCAGCCGCTCTAAATTTTCTCCAGTGCGCCGCATCCGATTTTCAGTCTCTTTGCGACGTTCTTTATATTTTGAAATGCCCGCCGCTTCTTCAATAAAGACCCGGAGCTCCTCTGGCTTGGATTCAATGAGACGTGATACGACACCTTGCTCGATGATCGCGTAACTCCGTGGCCCCAATCCGGTTCCCAAAAACAGATCCGTAATATCGCGTCGGCGGCACTTCGCGCCATTTAAGTAGTACTCCGACTGCGCCTCTCGGGTCACCACACGCCGCACAGAAATTTCATTGTAGGCTGCGAATTCGCCCGCAATTTTGCCTTCTGTATTATCAAAGATCAGCTCGATAGACGCTTGACTCACCGGCTGGCGACTCGTCGTTCCATTGAAGATCACGTCTGTCATGGACTCGCCACGCAACGTCTTGGCAGAACTCTCGCCCATCACCCATCGCACCGCGTCGATAATGTTTGACTTGCCACAGCCATTGGGGCCGACGACCGCACACATATTGCCCGGAAACTGCACGGTAGTGGGGTCAACGAAGGATTTAAAACCGGCCAACTTGATGGATTTCAGGCGCATGTATGTATCCGGATACCTATCAGGTCCGCTGTCGACACGCACGGCGTCGAAGCGAGCTAAAAACACAACATGTAGTGTATATGCTTCCGAGCAACAACACTATGTCTGATGCTGAATTAGCTCTATTGGTCCCCTAGGGTGATGACGACCGGCTCGGCAACACCCACTTCGACCGCGTCGACCCGCCCCCAGTACAGCGCGTTTTCCCGGCCAGGCTGGCCATCGATCGACACCTGCACCTCTATCGATACGGCCTTGCTCTCGGAAATTAACTGGCCTGCCATCGATTGCCGATCATCGAGCCTAATCGCCAGCGGCCAACTGTCTGGCTGGGTACGACTCACCGCGATAGGCATGCCCTGCTCGGCACCGGCTGGGCGCGCGAGCACGAATACCACCGACCCATTTGGGACAGACGCGCGCTCAGGCGCCCTCACCACCACCTCAACACCCAGCGAACCGGAGGCCGCGTCGGATAAGCCGTCAGGTGACCCACCAGCCCCTACTGAGGGGGCTTCACCTGAGGGGGCTTCACCTAACGCGACTCTCGCCCGCTCAATTATCTGCGCCAGCATCGAATGGCCCCGAGAACCAGGGGCCTCCAGCGCTTGCAGACGTTCCCAGTACTGAATTGCGGCGCGAAAATCCGCCGCCTCAAATGCGGCCATCCCCAAGGTCGCCAGCGCAGCCGGTTCGGCCGTATTGATGGCTAAAGCCTGCTCCGCTCGCGCACGTGCCTGGGCGCTCAACTGACGATCATTAGCGAGAAATTCTGCCTGAGCAGCCTTGCCTAAGATTTCGGGCGCCGTCGCGCCCATCGCAATCAGACGATCAAAGTAGTCGGATGCCGCCGCCGGATCATTACCCGACAAGTAATACTCGCCCAACAGCAGGGCATAATCTGCATTGCCAGGCCTCGCCTCCGCGCGCGACTCAATCCGCGCTATCAAGGCGATAATCTCGGCCGGTTGAGCACGCTCAACATCTGATAACGCGCGGGCGATCGTGACATCCTCCCAGCCTCCTAATCGCTGATATAGCAGCACGACCGAGAGCGTCAGCATCAAGATGCCAATCCATTGAGCGGCTTTAGACGGAGCCTTGGGCGCCCCTGGTAACGGCAGCTCATCGACCACGCCATCCTCGATAAGCCGCAGTGCGGCCTCTTGTTGCAGCTGCTCAGACTCCCCTGCCAACTCGCGCTGCCTAAGCCGCAGCCAGTCTTCGTTCGTTTCCGCGGGATAGTGTCTTTGCCAATAGCGAGGCAATACGATCACCCACACGATCGCGCCCAGCAACAGCGCCCCCGCAGCGATCCAAAAATAATCGATCAAGGGAGTCGGTCCTTCAGCAATCGATCAACATGCTCCCGCTCCATCGCAGTCAGCCCACGCTCGGGGTGGCGTTCTTTTTGGCGGAAATGGCGCACCACCCCCAGACTGCCTAGCACCAACAGGAGTAGGGGCGACCACCACAAAAGAGCCGTCTGGCGATCGACCTCCGGCCGATAACGGACAAATTGACCGTAGCGCGCCACCATAAAATCGAGAATCTGCTGATCGCTCTGGCCGGCCTCTAATTGCTCATAAAGCACCACTCTCAGATCTCGAGCAATGGGGGCGTTGGAGTCTGCGATATTTTGATTCTGACATTTCGGACAGCGCAGTTCCTGACTCAAGAGATGATATCGCGAGGCCAAATCAGGAGACGAGAATTCGTAGGTTTCAATGACCGCCCAGGCCGAAGAAGACATCAGAATCAGCATGCAAAGCAAGCGCCTCATTGCGCACTGCCCTCTGGAGCGTTTGCCTGACCCAGTTTCGCAAGCGCAGGAAACCACTGGCCGATATCTTGTTCAAAAACCGCCTGATCCAGCACCCCCACATGCCGATGTAAAATGACGCCATCCGCGCCTAAGACGTAGGTTTCTGGTGCACCGTACACACCCAGATCAAGGCCCACAGTCCCGTCGCGGTCAGCGATATTGAGGCGATAAGGATCTCCGAGGTCGGCAAGCCATTGACGAGCTTTTTCTGAATCATCTTTATAGTTCAACCCATAAATCGGGACGCCCTGCTCGGCCAAAGCCAGTAAATACGGATGCTCGACGCGGCAGGAGTAGCACCACGTCGCCCACACATTGACCAGCGCAGGACCGGGTCGCAGCGCAGACGCGTCAATCAGCTCCTCCGTCAAAAGCTCTGGCTGGCTAAAGTCAGGAAAAGGCTGTCCTAAGCGGGCGGCTGGCAGGGCTGTGGGGTCAATCGACAGCCCCTTAAAAAGCAATAACGCCAGCAGCGCAAAGACGGCCAGAGGAATGAATCGTTTAACGCGCAAGCCCGGACGCCTCCGCTAACGGAGCAGAGTGCCGCGTTGACTGCCTGCGGTAGCGCCTGTCAGCGACGGTCAAGAGTGCACCAAAGCCGATGAGCGCACCGCCTAACCATAACCACCGCACCATCGGCTTAAATTGCAATCGAACCGCCCAGGCACCCTCTTCGATCGGTTCTCCCAAGGCAATATACAGATCGCGCCACACACTCGCGTCAATCGCGGCCTCAGTCATCATTTGCCCGCTCGCAAAATAACGACGCTTTTCAGGGATCAACGTCGCAATGACTTGGTCCCCTTGAGTGACCTCAAAAACCGCTTGGTCTGCCATATAGTTGGGTCCCGCCTCACGGGATAAACCCGTCAACTCAAAGCGATACCCTCCGAGGAATTCTACGTCCCCCACTTCCATGAGTAGATCACGCTCTTCGTTCAACTGGGTGACCACTACCGCACCCATGACCACCGCGGCAAAACCCAAATGCGCCATTGCCATCCCCAAGAAACTGGGGGTTAACGCCTGCCACCTCAACCCATAACCAGAACCGACTCCGAGACGACGCCACAAGTCTTTCAACACGCCCACTGCAACCCAGCCCGCGAGCAACACCGCCAGCGCGATCCACACATTAAACTCACCCCCAAACAGGAAGGGCACCGCGACGGCAAACACCACCACCACTGCCCCCGGAACGAGCAACTCGTGTAGCCAGCGAGCGGCAGAATCCTCACGCCATCGCGACAGAGGTCCAATGGCCATAAAAGGCATCACTAATGCCATCAGAGGGACGAACACCGCATTGAAATAAGGGGGACCAACAGAATACTTGCCCAAGGAAAACGCATCCATCACCAATGGGAAAAGTGTGCCGAGCAAAACAATGATGGTGGAAACCGTGAAAACGAGATTATTGACCATCAGTAATGATTCTCGTGAGACCGCCGTGTAATTAATACGGCTCGCCACAGTAGGCGCTCTGAGGGCATATAACAGCAACGAGCCGCCAATCACCAGCGCGAGAAATATCAGAATAAAGAGGCCACGCTCAGGGTCAGAGGCAAAGGCATGTACGCTGGTCAGGACACCCGAGCGCACCAAGAATGTGCCCAGCAATGACAGTGAAAACGCAAAAATGGCGAGCAACACTGTCCACGCCCGAAACACTCCTCGCTTCTCCGTCACCGCGAGACTGTGCACCAGTGCCGTGCCCATCAACCAAGGCATAAAGGAAGCGTTTTCGACGGGGTCCCAGAACCACCAGCCACCCCATCCTAGTTCGTAGTACGCCCACCAACTTCCCAGCATGATTCCGAGTGACAAAAACCCCCAAGCCACATTGGTCCATGGACGGGACCATCTGGCCCAGGAAGCATCCAATCGACCGCCAAGTAACGCCGCGATCGCAAAGGCGAAGGGCACCGACAATCCCACGTAGCCCATGTACAACAGCGGCGGATGAATAATCAATCCCGGGTCCTGAAGCAGTGGATTCAAGTCATTACCATCGAGGGGGATGTTGGGCAACAAGCGCTCGAAGGGATTCGAGGTCAGCAGAGAAAAAGCAAGAAAGCCGATGGCGATCATACCCATCACACTCAGCACCCGAGCAACCATGACCCGAGGGAGCCCTTGACTGAACCATGACACTGCCGCCATCCATCCCGATAGAATCAGCACCCATAGTAAAAGGGAGCCTTCATGGTTGCCCCACAAGGCAGAAAACTTAAAGATGGGGGGCAGCAAGCTGTTTGAATTAGCCGCAACAACGGCGACCGAAAAATCATCGTCGAGAAAGCTGATGGCAAGCATGGCAAAAGCAATCGACACAAACACCAAGACCCCCATAGCCAATGTCGGCGCAAGATTCAGCGCGGCAATATTGCCGCGTACCGCCCCCCACATTGGGATAACGGCGAGGCCCGTCGCGAATACGAAGGCGATAATGAGGGCGAGGTGGCCTATTTCTGGAATCATGGCTGATACGGCGCGGCGGAAGGTGGGGTATTCCCCTCGAGCGCCGCGGCGACTTCGGGGGGCATATAATTTTCGTCATGCTTCGCCAGTACCTGCGTCGCAATCAGCACACCATTTTCATCGAGCCGACCCTCCGCAACAATGCCCTCCCCCTCAGCAAATAAGTCGGGCAGGATCCCACTGTAGCGAATCGCCACCGACGCTTTGTAGTCCGTCACCCGAAAGGTGGTGTCGAGCTCATCACTGCTGCGCTCGATACT